>VFSW01007037.1_pt1 | contig 16416 bp, 26 predicted proteins | sample 5358111 | NCBI WGS metagenome assembly VFSW01 (sample SAMN11554181, study PRJNA540505) | mine drainage metagenome | isolation source: sediment from site ElyBrook_90M | place: USA: Ely Copper Mine, Vershire, VT | collected 2017 | reverse complement strand
CCCCTGGTGCCATTCGAAGAGGCGGGCATAACCACTTGCCGCTCTGTTGAGGGCTATGGGATATGGCGTGGGCATAAGATTGCCATGTTTTGTTCAAATCCTAAGTTACCTGAGAACTCGTACTGTCCTTATCATCTTCCAATCTATTATCCCCCAAGGACTTCTAGATGAGCAAGGCCGACGACCTTATCCAGGAAGCCAAGAGAATCCGGCAGAAGCTCCGGTATCAGCCCAATGCCGTCCCTGACACGGGGATCGATTTGACAAGAAAATCAACGGCTTATAAGGGAGACGAAATTCCGCCTGGAACGCCCCCAAAACGTAAACTTGGGGACATGATTCTTAATAAGATGGTTGAAGATCAGCCCATCAAGTTCCCAATCAATCTCGATAATGTTTTGGCTGCCGTCTCGGAATATTACCGGATTCCACAGGGGGCTATCCGAGGCCCATGCCGCTCACCCGCGTATGTCAAAGCCCGTCGCATGGTGGTCTTTATTGCCATGAGGATTCTGCCCAAAACCACCTTCTCTTCCATTGGGAGGAAGCTCAAGAAGGACCACACCAGCATCCTGTATGCAAGAGACACCATACTAGATCTAGTAGCAAAGAACCCAAATTTGATGATAGAGGCACAATATATAGAGAAATCGATTGCTGCCCAGCATTACCATTGACTTGGAATTTCCCCCGAGCGTCAACGCCGTCTGGCGCAGCAACCGTGGCCGAGTTCATCGCAGCAAAGAATACACGGACTGGATCGCGGTTTCCTATGGCCTCTGGATGCAGCAGAGAGGCGCACAGAAGCTAAAATCGATTAAGGGCCACTACACCCTCAAAATAATCTTAAACGCTCCTGACAATCGCCAGCGCGATCTGGACAACCTAATCAAGGCTCCGTCTGATTTTCTTCAGTCGGCGGGCATCATTGAGAACGATCATCTGTGCCGAAAACTAGAGCTAGTATGGTGTGAGGATAAAGACGCTACATATGGTGCTAGACTCATCGTAAGTCCTTGGTTGACGAAAGGAAAACCTAGGATTACAAAAGAGTGCCCCGGTCGCTTGTGACAGCGCCGGGGCCGATCTGAACGGTCTTTTGCCAGGACATTCAGACCAAGAATGAAAAGAAATTAGTTCTTTTCCTTCGAATCGTCAATCCTGGCAGCCCGGACTTCGTTCCGATTGAGCCAGACAATCCCCCTATAGTCACAAACGGCACGGCGTCTTCCGTGGCAGAAACGAGCGGGAACTTGCCCTAAGACGGGATTCCTACCGTGACAGTATTCGCTAGAGGGTCTGTCAGAAACCAAGCCATGAACGGCAATGTCTTGCGTGCCGGGACGGCTGGCCACCGATAAACGGCAGCTTGGTTATACTCGTTGTTCTAGTTCCCCATCGCATGGCTCACAGAGCCGGGAATTGCGGAAGGCGACCTATGGAGAAAGAGATGAAAGAGACTGACTTTGATCGTTTTTGGGAAGTCTATCCTCCGCGCAAAGGAGACAGAGCTAAAGGTCCAGCCAGAATTCTCTTCGAAAAGTACATCAAATCCGGAATTCCGGCCGACACAATCATCAACTCCGCCAGCCGCTTTGCTGCCATGGAATCCACAAAGGTCGGCACCGAATTCATCATGCAGGCGCAGCGGTGGCTCCGGAATAAAAGATGGCAGGACTTTACCTATGAGCCCGGTAAACCAGAGACTATAACGGTGCTTCCAGCGAAGGTTTTTATCCGCGAAGGAACACCTCAATGGAAGGCGTGGCAGAAGTACAAGTCAACGCCGTGTGTAAATTTCGGCTGGTGGTTTCCAACCGAATGGCCTCCAGAGGAAAAGCTATGAGTGATTTGTTAGTTCAGGTAAATTCCCTAAAAGCTCGCGTAGCTGAACTAGAACGTAAGCTTATGGGTGATGCCTGTGATATATTGAATGGCGAGCAATATTGTTCAATTGTGAAATTGGCTAAGCCGGTCTGTGACAAGACCGGGGTTTCTCTGGCTGCAATTCGTTCCAATCAACGGAATGCTGATATCTGTATAGCGCGCCATATTCTGATGTATATGGCCTCGATTCATACAAAATTATCCCTGCCATCAATAGGCCGATTCCTGAACAAGGATCACACCACGGTCATCCATGGCACCGAACGCATCAAACGAATGATAAGGAATGAACCGGAGCTAAAGGCTTTGGTTGAGAGCCTTGAGGCTGAGTTAAAACCGTGAGAGTCCAGAATTGGCAAGGGCTGTAGGAATTGAACCCACTCGAACCGGGTTGGAGCCGGTCATGCTACCGTAACATCTAGCCCCTATTGGTACGCGCTGCATGGATCGAACATGCCTCACCCGGTCCACAACCGAGCGCCATCACCAGATCGGCCTAGCGCGCATATTGGCAGCCTGTCTCGTAATCGAAACGAGCTTAGGGGCTTCAAAGGCCCCTGTTGTCCCAGACCCAGGCCGTTGGCGCTCCGTGACGGTTACGATCCGTCTTCTGCTGGATGAAAGCCAGCGATCCTGCCACTAGACGAACGGAGCTTATTGGTGCGGGCTCCGAGTGCTGCCCTCGGGACCTCTGGTTGGAAGCCAGATACGTTGCTGTTACGCCAAGCCCGCATAATGGAGGAAAGCTGTGGTCTTGATCCACACACCATTAGGTGCCGTCTCCTTAGCAGGGAGCGGTAGGCACTTGCCTACTTAGCTTTCCGTATTGGTTTAGCTTTCCGTATTGGTCTTGCCGCGAGGATTCGAACCTCGACGCTTTCGTTTAGGAAACGAAGGCTCTTTCCAGTTGAGCTACGGCAAGTAATGGCGCTTCCGAGAGGATTCGAACCCCTGACGGCCCGAGGTAGAAGCTCGGCGCTCTGTCCACTGAGCTACGGAAGCAATTGGAAGCATGACGGGGAGTCGAACCCCGGTAAGCTGCTTTGCAGGCAGCCACATGGCCGTTCTGTCATCATGCTGTATTGGCGGGGGATAGTGGACTTGAACCACTTCGCACGGATTCAGAGTCCGTTGCTCTGCCGGTTGAGCTAATCCCCTTAAATTGGTCGGAGTGGAGGGATTCGAACCCCCGTTTACACGGTCCCAAACCGTGGGCGCTGCCAGACTACGCTACACTCCGATATTGGTGAACCACCGAGGACTTGAACCCCGAACCCCCGCGTTCGTAGCGCGGCGCTCTTTCCAGTTGAGCTAGTGGTCCTTAATGGTAGAGCCTAGGGGAATCGAACCCCTCTTACCCGGTTGAGAACCGGGCTTCCTAGCCGCTAGAAGAAGGCTCCATATTGGCTCCCAGCCCCGGAATCGAACCGGGCTAACCACTGCTTAACAGGCAGGTCCATGCACCTTGCTCGGCTTTCTGGGAATATTGGTGGAGGCCCGGAGTAACGCTCTCCGCCCGCAAACTTTGCAAGAGTATGCTGTGCCTTGCACGGCCCCCGTAAATGGTGCCCACTCGTGGTTTCGATCCACGCTCTCCAGTTCTTCAAACTGGCGCTTTCACCAGATTAGCTTAGTAGGCATATTTGGTGCGGACAGGGAGAGTTGAACTCCCGCCATCTCGTTGGCAACGAGAGAGACTGCCGTAATCCTTTGTCCGCGTATTGGTGAGCGAGGGATGGATTTGAACCTCCGAACCCGTTAGGGACCTGATTTACAGTCAGGCTGCTTTGGCCGCTTGCATACTCGCCCGTACATTGGTTGCAGGAGTTGGTTTCGAGCCAACCTCAAAACGGCTTATGAGACCGCTTGGATCACCAGATCTTCCTGCAATATTTGGCGGAGAAGGGGTAGATTCGAACTCCATTCGCTATGCGAACCCTCGGTTTTCAGGACCGCGACGGAAACCCTTCCGCTTCTCTTCTCCGTATTGGTGAATGCGCCAGGACTTATCGAGTCCCACCAGCCTCTTTTATCGACTTTCTCCGATGGCAATTTGCACATCTAACGTCGCACTTAGCTATTTCATCAATGATGAAGGATACTCTGTACCCAACCCTCATAGCTTCACCTATAGTGAATTTTTTCTTGGATCGATCCCGATGATCGAATTCCAAAACAATTGGGTCAGCTTCACCACAATCAACACACGGATTTGCAAGTAAATACTTCCTTATGTAAGCTTTAGTTTCAATCTTTATTTTAGCTCGCCTCGCATTTGCTCTAGCCTTATAGATTGGCTTATTTCTCTCATAATGAGAGCGACCCCATTTAACATAATCAACCATATTGGTGGTCCCTCGCGGACTCGAACCGCGCACTTGGGTTTCGGACACCCATGCTTTATCCAGCTAAGCTAAGGGACTCAAGCTTTTTCCTGCTGAGCTACGCATCCTTATTACCTTCTCGGATTGATGAACAGTTTCATCATCGTTGTCTTAGAAATCAAGCCATCGTCCACTACGATTCCTTTGCCGGACCCTTTTAGGGTTGTCCCATCCATAGCTTGCTCCAGAGCAAGGTAAATATTCCCGAGATCTGGACTACTTGGGTTCACGAAGGTCACTTCCAGGTCTATCGGAACGGCTATTGGTATCGAAATTCCAGCATTCAGACAGGCGCTTTGCAATGAATGCCGATATTGCTGGATAGTTCTGATATGCATCCGTCTGTGTGGCGCATCGAAGATCACCAGATTTAATCTGGAAGGAAACACAGCTTCCTCGTATTTGGCTATGATCTTCATGGCTACCTCTTGGTAGGCGCAGCGTGACTCGAACACGCACCCAAACGCTTATGAGGCGTCGGCTCCACCTTTGAGCTATGCGCCCTAAATGGCGCGGCTACGGGGTACTGACCCCCGGTCTGCCGGTTGACAACCGGATGCTCTACCTTTGAGCTATAGCCGCATATTGGAGGACCACCACGGTACTGACCCGTGTTCACAGGCTTAAGAGGCGAGTGCATCACCTTAATGCTTATGGTCCAGATTGGTGAACACGGCAGGGGATGATCCTGCATCTGGTGGATTAAAAGTCCTCCGCTCTACCAATTGAGCTACGTGTCCAAATTGGTCGTTCCTCACGGTTATGATCCGTGGTCTATCGGTTATCAGCCGATTGCTCTACCATTGAGCTAAGGAACGGTATTGGTAGGCGCTGAGGATTTCGAAACCCCGACCTGCTGGATGTAAGCCAGCCGCTCTGCCTCTGAGCTAAGCGCCCATGAATTGGTGCCTACACCAGGATTTGAACCTGGACTGTAAGTTGTTTTGAGCAACTGGCCTCTGCCGTTGGGCTATGTAGGCAAACCCTCAGAAGAGTAGAGCCGGTAGCTTGCGGCTATCCATTGTCTACTGAACCTTCTCTCTATCGACCAACCTTGGTACCTCAGTTGGAAGAACAGGGCATCCCTGCTAGGATTCCTCCTAGTAGATCGAAGGACTTCGACCGCTCTACTCATCTCAGGGCTTCAAATTGGTGCCGGATGCAGGACTTGAACCCGCATGAGTTTCCTCGGGGAGGTCTAAGCTCCCTGTGTCTCCCGTTCCACCAATCCGGCGCTTGTATGTTCTTGCTCTATGACAATTGGCGCAGACCAGATTGCACTTAGCAATCTCATCTTTTATCTGCTTCCAACTATTATTGAGTAGCCTCCCAATCTCTTTGAATTTTGTAAGCTTGTCGAGATGGTCAAACTCCATGACGTAGAATGGATATTTTACACCACAGTCTGTGCATGGATTATCCTTTAGCTGTCGGACGTAGGCCGTTTTTCTTGTTCTGGCTTTGGTGTTTTTATCCCGATAGTACTGTTTGTGAGCGTAGTAATGCTTCTTAACAGCCTGTCGATTCTTCTCTGGATCGTGATTTGGCATTAGAATCATTTAACTAAATTCTAATCCCAAGTCAATTGGTGCCCACTACAGGTTACGATCCTGTGTCTGCTCCTTACCAAAGAGCCGTGTTGCCACTGTCACTAAGCGGGCCTTCTGACGAGTAGGCGTGGATTATGACGCCTCGTTCAGTGCGGAAATGCATGGGGGCGATGTTGCTTTACACCTATGCCTGCAAGCAGGCCCCGGTTCGCTAGGCCGGATCTCCCCCAGTTCTGCGAGAACTTCCCTTTCCGCTCTCGTCTAACTTGGTGCCCCAACCAGGAGTTGAACCCGGCTCACCTGCTTACAAAACAGGAGCATCACCACAATGCTTTTGGGGCGATCTCTCACTCTCTACTTCTTCTCTTCGTAGAAGAGAGAAGAAGTAGAGAGTGGTGCTGGTGGGATGAATCGAACACCCGGCATCCGCTTTACGAGAACGGCGTTCTGCCACTGAACTACACCAGCAGAGTAAGGACGACCCATCCGCAATGCATCCCGAGGGAGGCGGTGGTTCAAGGTCGTCCAGTATTCTGGACTTCTCACGATGAGAAACAGCGTTCACAGTAGCAACCCTTGCTGCCGTGAAAATTCTATAGGGTCTTTATTCCACTTACTGCAATTACAAGTAACGCATAGTAACTGTATGTTTTTAGGCCAATTTGTACCGTTCTTAGAGAGTGGCACAATATGGTCTACATGGAATCCTTCAGAAAGTTTGCGCCCACATACCCGAAAATAAACGCACCGGCCTTTTTGGGCTTTTCTTAGAGTGGCTACATCTTCCTTTGTGAAGAATCCCTCTGCTTTATTCTCTCTTGCTCTGCGCTTGGCTCTAGCGAGCCTTCCATATTCTCTCGCAACTTCACCACCAGTTTGTCTTTTTAGGCGTTTTCTTAGCGCATCTCTTTGTCTCTGATCTGGTGTAGATGGCTTTTTAGGGTAGTATTTACGGTTGAGGTTTTTCTTTATCTTTCGCTTGTGTTTATTCTTCTTCGCCCACTCCGCTCTTTTAGCTCGATATCCCGGATCATTCTTTCGACGTTGATGGTACAGAACGTTAAAGGCTCTTCTCCGAGCTAGTATTTCCTCGCGCGTGTATATCCTTTTAGGTCCGCGTCTTGATGGGACCGACACCACGTTCATCAGGTGTATATCGGTCATATCAAGGTCGGGCTTTGAAGGCTGGAAGGCCCAGAATTAGCTTGAGGTGATTGTGGGGCCGTCTTTTCTTCTCTGCCCGTACCGGCAGAGGAAAGAGCCCCTGCCGTTTAGTCTTTGGTGCCCTGTGTGGGCTCGCTAATGACGCACATAAATTCCGTCCCCGGTTGCCAATTATATGGCCGCGAGGCGGATATCCTGAGCGAATGGCGATCTCTTAACTTCATGCGATCTGACCTATCAGCAATTAAGAATTAGTCAAGGGGTTGCGATGTAGGTTTTGGAAAAGTAGAGTCCCGTTCTTTGGACCAACAAAATCGCCTTTGGAGGTAAGGCAACCGCGACCATTGAACCCATCAGCAGGAGGACAATCATGCTGAAGCTTACCTTGGCCACGGCTGCCGTGGTTATAACGCTCCACTCCCCGGTTAGTGCCAGACAGTTTTCTGGTAACGGCTGGAATCCACCCGAGAAACAATGGAATACCTCATGGTGGGATTATAGGGCACCGAAGCATGGCCGCACTCGCCGCCATTCTAGCAGGGCGCACCATTCTACTCGCCACACTGTATCTCACGTTTCTCGGCGTCATTCTGACAAAGTATCCTCAACCATCAGCCAACAAGTCGTAGAGCATCCTTCCGGGTGCCCTCATAGGGCTTTTTGTGGTTGCGGCACGGCCCTGCATATATTTGGTAAACCAATTCGGGAGCTTTGGCTCGCCTCTAATTGGTTCAAATTTCCGCCAGCAAGTCCAGCGCCAGGAATGGTTGCTGTCAGACGGCACCATGTTTTTGCTATTTTGAAAGTCATCGGTCCAGGCGTTGTTTTGGCCTATGACCCCAATAGCGGCGGCCATCAAACTCGTATCCATGTCCGCAGACTGGCTGGATATAGTGTGCGGAATCCGCACGGTAGCCGGTACGCTTCAAATTGAAAGCAATCATGGTTGGAGTATGGCTGGCGGCGTTTGCCGTCAGCGCCTCTGCGGAGACAGGTGTTGCCTCTACCTATTGGCCCGGTTCCTCTAAGTGGGGTGGTCCATTAGGCCCAGATGGGAAGCATCTTGATTTTAAGGCTATGACGGTAGCTCATTATCTAGGTGGTACTAAAGCTATGCCATTGGGGTCTTGCCTAAAGATCCAATTCGGCCATCGAGTAGTTGAGGTTAAGGTGGATGATAATGGGCCGCATACTAAGGGGCGCAAACTTGATCTCAAGGCCGCCGTCGCACGGGCGCTTCATTTCCCAGGTTTAGCTGTGGTTTCATTTTGGAGGATTCCATGCGATGGTTAGGATAGTTATCAGCAAGTGGCGGAATGCGTATAACTACTGCGCCATGTCGCAGAGGACGAATAGCACGACGGCCAAGCCGAGCAAGAATACAAGGGCGATGACTGTCTGCATTCTCGGCAACCTACGCTGCGTGATATTAACCGCGTAGAAATCTTGCATCGGCCACCGCGCCGAAATGCTCTCGGGATGCCACAAGTTCATCAACAATATCCGCCATTTGCTTGTATTCTCTAGCCAGATTGACAGCTATCATCGGACTTTCCGACCGCTCCATCATCAGCTTCCCGAACGCTATAAGTTCATCAAAGGTCATTTGTTATCCCCGGTCGTCTGCTGAAAAATCTGCGAGGGCGGCATCGCATTTGTTTAGAGCCTGCAAAAGCACCCCGGCAGGATCGGTCCCGCCCATGTCGAGGCTATACTGAATGGCTTGCCGCGCCGCATCTGCCGCCGCCCGCAGCCGCTCGATCTCGGCCAACGTATCTTTGTGCCATATCTTACAACCAAGATTGTGCACCCCCATTGGCGCCCCACAATCAAGGCAATAGTCTGGAGCATCACGTTGATGGTTCTCGGCGTAGATATCGCTCATGACTTCTTCTCTGCGGTTGAAGTGCTGTTAATCTCGATCACCTGAACGTTAGTCTTCTTCGCGCGCCGCACCATGTCGGCGGTTCCCGTTCCTCCGGGGAACGCTATCACTAGGTCCGGCTTTCCGCGCTCAAGCATGTCCTGATTCCTGATCGGCCCGGCGGCGTTGCAGTGCTTCGCCCAATCGGCAGGATGCACCCACACAGACACGCCCCACTCCTTCGCCCACATGCCCGCCAACGTGTCCGCTCCGCTTGCGCCGCCGTGTATCAGGGTCGTGAAGCCGTACCGACTGTTTAGGCCGTTCATCACGTCGTACAGACGAACCTTGTCGCGGAAGTTCCTGCCTCCGCAGACCAAGACGACCTTGGGGGTTTCGGCGTTCACGGTTTCCTACCTATCTTTCGCGGGAGTGCTGACTGCCGCGACTGCATCGGCGGCGACTTTGGCAAGCGCAATGCAAAGCATATCACGCAACCACTCCGCGTCGTCTTTCGTATCGCAGCCGTATGGACTCACGCAGAAGCGTTGATTGGTCACTTGGAGAAATACGTTGTGCGCGTCGGGAAAGCCCTCCATGACGACAGGCGCGATTGTTACATAGCGTTCCATTTGTGGCGCTTGGCGTGTCGTATATTCGGCGTCGGTCATGATGTTTTCTCCAGTCTACCTAGAAAGGTAAATTGCGATAATTTGAAGCTCCATACACAGCAAGGCGGCTGCCAAGCAGCAAATAGCAATTTTCACATTTCTATCCATTGTCATTACCTACCTATACGTGCCGAGCATCGTATGCGGGGTTTCCCATTGGTCGTCTCCTATTGTGGGTGCATCAGCGCCAGTTAGATTGAACCGGCTGCCACTTGATCCCTGCACTGTAGCTCACGGCGAATACAGTCCCGATCAGGATCAAACTCCCGGCGATAAGACCAAATACAAAGGCTCGCAGTTCTTCTCGCGTGTTCATCACGATGAACTCTCCATCAATATTGTTCGGGACTGCGCTGATTGTTCAAAAGTTTCCATCGGCCACCTGCGCACAAGGAATGCCGCGCGCTCGCCACATCTTCACGACTTGATCGCGGTCGTCGAAGGCCATGATCGGTTCGTAGCCAGCCGCCAGGATTTCGTCGAGTAGCTCGCCCTTCACAAGATGATCGGGGCGATGGTCGCCCTTTCGCCGCATGTAGAGCGTCCGGCTACTGCCGACATGGTTGTAAAGCCATTCTAGCGTCTCGGCGCGCACCTGATCGGAACGGCCAGAGACAAACACAACGGCCTGACCGGCGCGAATCAGATCGCAGGCCAGATCGCAGACGTGGCTGATAGGGGCATCGTTGGCGCACTCCGCGAAAAAGGCATCCCAATCTTTCGGCTCTTTCTGGATATGCGGCAGGCGATGGCTCAAGTCGGCCAGTGTCCCGTCGATGTCAAAGAGATAGCATTTCATTTGCGGTTGGTTTCCCGACTAAGCTGTTTGTTTCCAAGTCTTGCCGCGATGAATAGCTCCGATGTTCTCGCGGCTGACCTCTCCTATGCGCCGATCAGATAGGACACGATGAACAACGCAAGCGGGATTAGGATGAACGCCCCTTCCATAAACACGATCAGCGGTGCAAGCAGCATCAACCAATTCGTGTCTCGGAAATAGACGGCCAGCACGCAACCCAAAAGCGGAATCGCAATACACGCCGCTAAGATAGCGTTTCCCTTCCATTGATCCGGCTTTGCTTCGCTCATGTCGTCTTGTCCTTGACTGTCATAGTGATTGTCAGCGTCATTTCTGCGCCGTCAGGGTTGGTTAGTTCAAAGCTTCCGTGCGCGGCCATGTTGTCCATCACTTTGCAGAAGAATGCCACGATCTTAGTTTTTTCTTAGGCCAACGAGATTTATTACTTACTGACTTTGGTTTTACATCTATCTTGGACATAAATTCTGTCCACTTTTTGTCTATTCGTTTGGCTTTGGCGGCTATTCCAGTGTCTTTCTTGGATTTTTCACGGTGTTGAGTGGAGATTTTAGGATCAAGATTCCACCATGCATCCGAGCCACCGAACGAATGAAGTACAATATGGTCCCACTCGAATAGCGCAAGAACTTCGGAGGCCGGGACTTTCCGGCCCCGAAGGTCATCCCGAAGCTCCTGCGAAAGTAAACAAGCAAGAGTTGCGGCAAGTTTTTCAGGTAGTCTTATGTACTGTCTTTTCATAATGAGTCTGAATACTGTACAAGTCTGCCCAAACCGCTAGATGAACTGCTTCCCTTTCTGGGAAGCCATTGGATAACCTTGGCTTAGTCTTTGGATAATCTATTCCACCGACCATGGAAGCCATCACTTGGACTGCAAGTTCTACAGGAATCTTGGTTCTAAATCGATAGTCAGTAACATCGGATTCCTGAATCTCTGGTTTATACTGGCAAAGATCAATCAAGTTTTCCAGATCGCGTTTGTCGCGTGCTTTGAATGTCAGCAATCCTCTGTCTAGGTCGTTATCCTGACAAACAATATTGTAGAATCCATGTTCACTGATAACCCACATCATGCCTGCAATATTGTTTTTTCATTGGAAAACCGAACCGAGGATATATAGCGTCCATCATGTGTCGTTACCGGCTCTGTGGCGTTGACATGATGGAAATCATGCTTGATTCCTTCAATGAGGAATAGCACGCCTTCGGCGCTGGAAGATTCGATAATGGCTCTGCCTTCGAGAACTTTAGGCATGAAGGTTCCCCCTCGACTTCATGAAGGCAAATTCGACCGTATAAGCTAGATACAGTGGGTCATTTTGTTGGCCTGTGGCTTCATTGATCCGGTCGATTACTGGTCTAATCACCTCAGCGGCACATCTTTCGGCAAAACTGGCTCTATCGGCTTCCTCATAAAGCTTGAGTGCATATTTGATTTCGGTTTCTGTAAGAATATTGCCGAGAGCCACTGTTTTGACCATTTCTTCCTTCCCATTGCAAATTGACTAATGAAAAATTAGGAGGTCATTTGCGACCTCCAGAGTAAACAGTAAATATTAGGCGCTGAGTCCCATCGGGCGAATATTGGTGAGAGTGTGATACTTGGCCCTCTTTTTGGTCTCTTTCTTAGGTTTCTTCTTATAGGCCCCCTGCTTGCTACGATTGGCGTAAGAGGGTTGTAGCTTCAGGAGCATATAATCTCCTGGCTCAAACTTGCCGCCACGATCAAAGGAAACGATCTCGGATCGCAAGGCGTCTGAAGTCATATATCGCTCCCAATGTCCGTTGTAGCGCAAATAGGTGCGGCCAACGTGGACCCTAGCTTCAGAGGCACCAAGAGAGCGAGTGCAAGCAATAGCCGCAGCGCAGCCCATAGGGTTCTTGACCTTACCCTTCTTAACATCGCTATCAGTGATGTGAAGAAGAATGGATTTCTTGCCGTTCTTGACTGGCAATCCATTGATTTTCATTCGTTTCATAATTGCTCCTAGGTTTGAGAAAACGGCCCCTCAGATTGCTCCAAGGGGCCGTTCAGTTGCTTAGTCCCGGAGATCGTAGGGCTTACGCACAAGCCCCTGCTGCTTCAGGGCCTTGATTGCCCTGCACAGCGGAGCCCGCTTATCCATATCCGGAATCTTGCCCTCACGAGCCAGCCGGATCATCTTGCGGGTCCGGTTAACCAGACGCCACAAGTCACCCGCCGGGACCGCAAGCATGGTGGCCTCGGAGGTATTGCGATCCGTGGTGTCCCGATGACCATAGTTGTCATCATCGACCTCACGGCCAACTGCCGCTTCGGGCTGATCGGCGTAATCACCGCCATCGCCAGCATCGCGGAGATTGTCCGCCGCAGCATTGATAGCGTCGGCCAAACGCTCAAGCACTTCAGCCATTTTCTGTGCAGGCACCCTTAGTCTCCTTTTCCAATATCGGGGTAAAGCAGGGCACCCCACGCCCTTGGAGTGATAGACTCCGTGACGCCCACCCCTTAGGATGGGCGCTGCGGAAGCTACCGCTTACAGCATTACGGTGAAGCCAAACTTGTTTTCATCCAGGAGATAATCCTGGAGCCGCTGTGGATCGTAGCCACAGGTATCTAAAAGATCGGCCACAATTTCCGGATTGAGTCGAACCAACCTAACGGCGTCACGAAAGGTAGGTTTCGATCTCTTATCCTCCGTTGCCATTGTCTTGGTTACACCAAGATCGGTTTTGCGAGCTTTTGGAACCCAAAAACCATGTTCTACATTCCACTTATAGAGGCTCTTCCAATACTGCCCTTTATGTTTCTTGGTTAACTCCAACCAAGTATAGCCTTCAATCTTTTTCTTGGAATCTTTGGCATGGGACTTTTGGTAATAGCTATTTGACTGATCCCACGCCCAATCGTCCCAATGTTCACGACCGTAGTAATTTCCTTCATAAGACCCACCGGAATAGGTGTAGGACTTATAGAGGCTCTCGTTTTCGCCAGCCTTTCGCTTCTCGACCAGCTTGGAAACATCCAGTTTTAGCAATGAATCTCGCAACCGGAACAGATAATCGACATTGGTTGCTTCATCCCAACAATGGGCATTGATATACCCAGACGAGATATTGGTGCATTCTGGCACCAGATCGACATAGCTTGCGGTATCGGTGAATGAGCCGCCGGTATCACACTCATGGCTCATCCCGAGTTGGTCAGCCAATGACTTGGCAAACTCATCGGAGCAACAACGCTTAGAGCGTTGATAGGTGATGATTGATTTCTCGCCCTTGCGGTCAAAGGCAATCGCATATTTGATGCCCTTTAGGGCGTCCTTGTTCTTATCAGCGACCCAAGCAGAGCCTTTGCCACCAACTTCTTCCGCCCGATGAAAGATATATAGCCCTGGAATATTGGCCTTTATCATCTGGATCATCAGCCAGACGCCAACGGTATCATCGGCCCCAAGGCAGTCGGTCTTTGGGGAAGTGGCAGTTTGCAGAAACATTTCGCCAGTGGTCTTATGGAAGATATATTCAATCTTCTGCTGACCTTGTTTGTTATGCACTGTATCGGTGTGGCATGACCAAAGCACCACTGGATTTTCACCAATGGTCTTGTAGATATTTCCTCTTTTGTCGAAGGTTACGCCAAGCGGAACGAGATATTTAGCGATGAACTTGGCTTCAGCCTTGGACTTGTCGGGCCTGCAAAAACCGAGCATGGTTGCAAGTTCCCAGGCTTGGTTACGCAACTCCGGGTCGGTAAATGCCTTGGATTCCGGTGGCTTTGCTAGAGGTTGGACAACAGGTTCTGTCTTAACCTCAGCTTCCTTCGTTTCCTGTTTATCGAACGTGGTCATTGGAATCTCCGTGGGGGTAGTTATTCGGCGGCAATCAGGTTGAGTTGCAGCCTGTTTTGTTCGAATTCTTTTCTTGATTTTGAGACAGGAATTTTGCCACCTTCCTTGATTCTATCGTGGCAAACCTCACAGAATATCCTGTCATCATTCAGAGTTTGCCATCTGTCCTCGATCCATGTTGCGGTATCGCAGCCATCACAAATAAAACCATGGGTTTTTATTTCAGTCTTACTGGCTTCTAAGTTGCCATAGCCGGAACGCAGAGCAATCCTGTCAATTCGAAGGTAATATCTGCGAGAGACATGAGAGCGGAAATAACCGCCGCATCGGTCGGCATACGCGCCGCTGACTTTCTTGGGTGTTTTGTCGTCACCAAAGTACATTGTCAGCATGTTGTTGATGTTGCAAAGTTTGCCGGTCATCTGACAAGTTTCGGCATACATATCGGCGTAGTATTTGGCCCAGTCGTCGCCATCAACATCCACAGATGGAACGCCCATAGCAAAACGCTCACCGGAATATCCGCAGTGATATGAATCATTCACCGCACAGTTATGACACCAAGACTGATCGGTATCGTCGTCTGCATCATCGGGGTTAACGGTATGAATCGTAGTAAGCTCTCTAAGCCCGGCCTTACCGCAATGATCGCAGGTGAAAGTTGGCTGTTCATCCTGGCGTGGGACATAGTGGCCAGAATAGCCTTCAGCCAAGCCACAATGATGTGAGCCCGGAGTGCCTTCCTCACAGATGACAAGATGATCGCCCTTATCGATCACCGCCAAGTGGCCACCGCCCTGCTGGTTCTTCTTGTCGATATAGGGAGCCAGGAAACAGCCGATCGGAATTCCGCGATTGGGATCAAACTTGAGCTTCCTTAGCTCAACACGCTTGAGCTTGGCTCCAATCGGAGCGCCCCACTTATAGCCCAGACGCTCCAGGCCATTGGTAAGACGAGCAATGTCACCATAGACACGGCTGAAAATCTTCTTCTCCGGCCACACCAGCGTTCTAGCCTTGGCTGCATCAAGCTCGCCAAGATAGGCAACCTGTAGATCGCCAGCCGCATAGATGTAAGCCGGGTTTCTCCCGGTCGGCCAATTCTTGCCCTTCATGCAAGTATTTGGGCCGTTGTCATAAACCGAAACAATCTCATCTTCGGTTGTTGCAAACTTGACCTCGATGGGACCAAACGCCAGCATGAATTGCTCAACAAGCTTTCGCTCGGAGCAACCGTAATAATTCATGGCATACGAAAAGTATTGCTTGAGATAAGACCCAGGACGAACCACGGTCTGCTTATCCTTTATGCCATCTTCGGCGTTCTTGGTATAAGCGAGCCAGCCCGGTTTCTCTATTGATGGATGGGCAAAGTGATCCTTGTGGATCGCGTATGCTTGAACGGAATTCCACCATTCCTGGCGATACAAAGGCAGTGGACGATATGTTCCATCGGCAATGCGATTTTCTTCGCGCTTCCGCCACTCCTGATTCAGGATTGGCTTTACCATCAGCTTTTCACCTCGCTGACGGCTCAATTCCTTGGCGGTGGCGGCAGCAACGGCAGGATCGTTGAAAATCCTGTTAGGGAGCGGCGGACAACCGGCAACGTCCGCTCGATGGATTTGATATTGGATGCCGTTTGGCATTGATGACCTCCGATTAGAGGATAACGAGATATTTGTCGGGTTCGATAGGATCGGGACCGTGGCGAGAGCCAAAGTCAGAGTAAAATCCGTTCCAGTGATATTTCTTCAGGAGCCGTAACCCGCGCCATGGCTTAGAGTCATAGTCCGTGTCGGTATAGCCAGCGTCATCCAGGAGCTTGTTCAGCCGCTCCGTGTCGCCATAGGAACGGACATAAATCTTGCGCGATGGAGCGCAGACGGCCCGAGCCTTAACCGAGCCATCTTTGCCTTCGATATACGCCACCGCAAAATCACCGGAACCATAAAGATTGGCCTTGTTGGTGTCGGAAAAGCAGGAGCAACCGAGCGTTGGTTTGTAAACCAGCTCGATTTCCTCTGGCGTTGTGGCAAATTTAAGTTCTTTGTTCTCGAAAGTCGTGCTGTGCTGCATGGCGTAGGTCTTGATCTCATCGTGGGTCAGCACATGACTGAAAAATTCAGTCAGGTACTTACCGGGCTTCATCGAGGTTTGAATATCCTTAAGCCCATCCATCGCGTTCTTGGTGAAGGCGATGCGGGTTGGGTCCTTGACCGCAACATGGACGAAGTGATCGGCATT
>VFSW01007036.1_pt1 | contig 16416 bp, 17 predicted proteins | sample 5358111 | NCBI WGS metagenome assembly VFSW01 (sample SAMN11554181, study PRJNA540505) | mine drainage metagenome | isolation source: sediment from site ElyBrook_90M | place: USA: Ely Copper Mine, Vershire, VT | collected 2017 | reverse complement strand
GAGCAATCCAGTCCGCCCTCGGGATTCTGGATTGCTCCGTGGCGGAGCTTGTCATCGGTCCGACCACTTCGAGCCGAACCCGTTGGCTCCTCGCGATGACGACGAAAGCAATCAGCTCTTCCGCCGCTGCTCCGCCTGGATCGCTTCGTCGTGATACCAGCCGCTTGCGGACGCGATTTTGACGCCGGGCAGCGTCGGGTTATCGGCCGCTGCCGCGGCCTCGTGACTCAGCGTCGCGAAACGGCCGCGCGGCGGAAAAGCATAGATCGTTGCCGATCGCACGCCCTGCGGCGCTTCGGAAAAATTCGTCGTCATGGTTCGGCTCCTTCGCCGCGCGCACAACTCCAGGCGCGTCCGTTCAACTGAGTCTGTCGTCATTCAATATAATGCGTTGCCCGCTGTTTGTTCGGTATGCCTCACATAAAATCAGCGCATGGCTACAATATGTGCATTTACGAATCTGCTCATTGCGACCGCATTCGCGCTGCAGCGAATTTACTGCACCGCCGCCGCGACTGCCTCACAAGCAGTCAAGCGAATCGGCTGGCACATTAAATGCTTAAAAATTCGACGGCGGCAGGCCGGCGGATGCCGTTGGCGGCCTGTTCGCCGCCACGTTTGACGAACCTTCTCAGCGACGGACGCCAAAGCGAGATCAGCATGACCAAATATAAACTCGAATACATCTGGCTTGATGGTTACAAGCCGACGCCGAATCTGCGCGGCAAGACCCAGATCAAAGAGTTCGATGCATTTCCGGCTCTGAACCAGCTTCCACTGTGGGGCTTCGACGGCTCGTCGACCATGCAGGCGGAAGGGCACAGTTCCGATTGCGTGCTCAAACCCGTCGCGCTCTATCCCGATGCCGCGCGCTCAAATGGCGTTCTGGTGATGTGCGAAGTGATGATGCCCGACGGCAAGACGCCGCATCCCTCGAACATGCGCGCCACCATTCTCGACGATCCCGGCGCCTGGTTCGGCTTCGAGCAGGAATATTTCTTCTACAAGGACGGCCGGCCGCTCGGCTTTCCGTCGTCCGGATATCCGGCACCGCAGGGCCCCTACTATACCGGCGTCGGTTACAAGAACGTCGGCGACATCGCCCGCAAGATGGTTGAGGAGCATCTCGATCTTTGCCTCGCCGCCGGCATCAACCACGAAGGCATCAATGCTGAAGTGGCGAAGGGCCAGTGGGAATTCCAGATTTTCGGCAAGGGCTCGAAGAAAGCCGCCGACGAAATGTGGATGGCCCGCTATCTGATGCTGCGGCTCACCGAGCAGTACGGCGTCGATATTGAATTCCACTGCAAGCCGCTCGGCGATACCGACTGGAACGGCTCCGGCATGCACTGCAATTTCTCGACGATGTTCCTGCGCGAAACCGGCGGCAAGGAGTATTTCGAAGCGCTGATGAAGGCATTCGAGACAAACCGCGAAGAGCACATCGCGGTTTACGGGCCGGACAACCATCTGCGGCTCACCGGCAAGCACGAGACCGCGGCGATCAATCAGTTCACGTACGGTGTCGCTGATCGCGGCGCGTCGATCCGCGTGCCGCATAGTTTCGTCAACAACGGCTACAAGGGTTATCTGGAAGACCGCCGGCCGAACTCGCAAGGCGACCCGTACCAGATCGCTTCGCGGATCCTGAAGACCGTCGCTTCGGTGCCGACCAGCGGCCAAGTCAGCGCCGCGGCTTAAGCACTGAGTCGTCATTGCGCCCTTCACGCAATCGGCGTCGACTTCGAGGAGCTCATTGAGGCCGGTGCTGCGGGCGGAGGCGATCGGCGTCCCTCCCCCCGATCCTTTTGACCCAAGAAGCGTCCCTGAGGCAGGCCCAACAACGAAGGCGAAACACGACCGTGCGTTTCGTTTCGCTCAAGCGATCCTAAGATGCAAACAGTCCCGCGTGGGCCTGCCGTAGTTCGCGCTTGAGCAGTTTGCCGCTCGGATTCTTTGGCAATGAATCGGCAAATACGACGCTCCTCGGCACCTTGAACCCCGCCAGATGCCGCGCGCAATGGGCATACACAGCATCCGGCGAAAGCGATTGCTCCGCCTTTACGACGATCACTGCGACCACCGCCTCGACCCACCGCGGATGCGGCACGCCAACCACCGCGACCTCCGACACCTGCGGCAGCCGATAAATCATCTCCTCGACCTCGCGGCTCGCCACGTTTTCGCCGCCGGTCTTGACCATGTCCTTCTTGCGATCGACCACCGTGATGTAGCCCTCGTCATCGATGGTGGCGAGATCGCCGGAGTGAAACCAGCCGCCTTCGAACGCGGCTTTGGTTCGTTCGTCATCATGGAAATAGCCGAGCATCAGGTGCGGCGAACGGTGCACGATTTCGCCGACCACGCCCGGTGCCACATCGTACATCCGGTCGTCAACTACGCGTGTCTCGACGTTCAGCACCGCCCGGCCGCACGATCCCGGTTTTCGCAGCTGATCTTCGGGGCCGAGCATCGTCGCCAGCGGCGCGATTTCGGTCTGCCCGTACAGATTCCACAGCCGCACTTTCGGCATGCGCTGGGACATTTCGCGCATGACCTCCACCGGCATGATCGAGGCGCCGTAATAGCCCTTTTGCAGGCTCGATAAATCGGTCTTGTCGAACAGCGGCGAGCGCAGCAACGAAATCCACACTGTTGGAGGCGCGAAGAACGAGGTGACGTGATGACGTTCAATCAGCGGCAGCAGGTTATCCGGCGTCGGCTTTGCCGTGATCACGTTGGTGCTGCCGACGTAAATCGCGGGACCGAGAAAAACATCGAGCTGCGCGCAGTGGTAGAGCGGCAGCGCGTGCAATGCCAGATCGTCTGCGCAGATACTGGCGTCGGCCACGCAGCTCACGTACTGCCAGATCACCGCATCGTGGGTGAGCATCGCGCCTTTCGGCAGCGATTCGGTGCCGCTGGTGTAGACGATCTGTGCAAGATCGGTTCCGGACAACTCGACCTGCGGCGGCGCGGCAGTATTGGCAAAGAGTTCGTCGAAAGCGACCATGCCGGGCGCTGGTGCGGTCTTTTCTTCCGACGGCAGCCAGATGAATTCGCGCACGGCGGTGTCGAGCGCGGCGGCAGCACGCGCGACCTCGGCGAGACCGGAGTCGGTCGCGAGTAGCTCCGCGCCGGCATGCCGCAAGATGAAAGCCGCCTCCTCCGCTTTGAGCATGAAGTTGATCGGGACCAGCACGGCGCCGAGCCGCGCCAGTGCGAACCGCAGCGCCGCGAAGGCGTGGGAATTGCGCGCCAGGATCGCCACTCGCGCGCCCTTGACGACCCCCCGTGAGGCAAGTCCTGTGGCCAGGCGATCGCAGATTGCGTCAAATGTTGCGTAGCTCCACACCGTATCGCCGCAGATGATGGCGATCTTGCTCGGAAAACGCTTGGCGGTTCGGTGCAGCAAATCGGCCAGCGTTTGGCGGCGAAGCGCGGCGTCCATAAGAGTCTCCCCTAATATTTTCCTTAGATCGTGCTATTATGAACACGTGCAGATTGATTTTATGGCGCTAGTTCGTCGAGCCGATCTGCCAGCTGCTTCAGTTCCCAGCCACGTGCGAGCGCGGCCGCTTTTTGCCACGTCGGCTTTTGGTCGGAAATGGGCGGCAGCGGCGCCTCACGGTTCATGGTGGCGATCGAACGATAGAGCCGTAAATCCTCGGCTTGTTTGGCGAAGCGCCCGGCTTTGAGGATCGCGTCGAGGCTGCCGTACCGGCGGAGCAAAGCGGCTGCGCCGGTTGCGCCAACACCCGGGGCGCCTGGCAGCTTGTCCGACGGGTCGCCGCGCAGGGCAATAAAATCCGGCACCTGCGCCGGCTCGACGCCATAGCGTTGGCGGACTTCCGCCGGACCGATACGCTTCACGCCGCCGCCTCGGATCGGATAAAGGATCGTCGTCTTCTCCGACACGAGCTGAAAGCTGTCGCGGTCGCCGCTGGCGACTAGCGCAGTACCGCCGCGGCGTTCTTCAGCGGCGACCGCCGCGGCGAGGAAGTCGTCCGCCTCGTAACCGGCTTTTTTGGCATTGGCGAAGCCGCAGGTCGCCACGAACTTCGGGATAATGGCGAGTTGTTCAATGATGTCGTCGTCAAATTCGCGGCCGCTCAGATAGGCGGCGAATGCGACATGCCGGTAAGTCGGCTCGTCGTACGTATCCCAGCCGACCAGCACCGCGCGCGGCTGCTCCTCGCGGTAGAGCCGCAGCAGCAGATTGGCAAAGCCGAGAACAGCGCCGGCGGGCCGCTCGCCCTTTCTGCGGATGTTCTTCGGCAGCGCGTGGTAGGCGCGATGCGCAAACGAATCGCCGTCGATGACGAGAAGCGGCCGGGGTGCAGGTTTCGCCGATAGCTCAGTCGGTTGCGCGCTGCTTTTGGCTATCGCCGACGCGGGTTTTACCGCCGGGCGCAAACGGTTCCTTGGCGCCGGCGCAACGTCACGCAATCCGATCCAGGCCGGCGCATGATCGCTGGCATTTTCTTTGCCACGAATCGCGCGGTCGACGCCTGCGGCGACCAAACGCTTTGCTGCGTCTTTGCTGAGCAACAAAAAATCAATACGCAGCCCGGCATCGCGCGGCCAGCGGTTCCGCAAATAACTCCAATAGGTGTACATCGGCGCGTCGGGATTGAATGAACGCATGGCGTCGCGCCAGCCCTGGTCGAGCAGATGCGCAAACCGCACGCGCGCTTCGGGCTGCAGCAGCGCGTCCTTGGCGTAGGAGTTATTCGGATAAACATCGTGATCGGTCGGTACGACGTTGTAGTCACCGGCGAGCACGACCGGAACGCCGGCAGCGTATAGCTCCGCGGCGTGCGCCCCCAGACGATCCATCCAGGCGAGCTTGTATTTGAATTTGGGTCCCGGCTGCGGGTTGCCGTTGGGAGCGTACAGCGATGCAATGAGCACGCCGTTGACGGCGGCCTCGATATAGCGCGCCTGTCTATCGTCGGGGTCGCCGGGCAGTTCGCTGCGGGTGACGATCGGCTCAGAACCGCGCGCCAGAATGGCGACGCCGTTCCACGACTTCTGCCCGCGCCACACCGCGCCGTAGCCGGCCTTCTCGATCGCAGCTTTGGGGAACTCGCGATCCGCGCCCTTCAGCTCTTGCAGGCACACCACGTCGGGCTTGGCCAAATGCAGCCAGGCCGTGAGATTTGCGAGTCTTTTGTTGATATTGTTGATGTTGAAAGTGGCGATTTTCATTGCCGGCAGTCTTAGCCCGGATGAACGTGGCGACATCCCGGGAATGAAAAGGTAAGTTTCGCTTCGCTCAAGCACCCCTACATAATCCTGATGCCCTCCGCCGTCCGCGACAATCCCGCCCTCTCCCGCTTCGAACTGGACGCCAACGGCGTAACAGGGGTGGCGAACTACGCCCTTGCCGGCGGCGTGATGACGTTCTCCAACACGGAAGTGCCGTCGCAGGCGCGCGGCGGCGGTATCGCTTCGCGGCTTATCGAAGGCGCCCTGGTAGCGGTACGCGCGCGCGGGCTAAAAATCGTGCCGCGGTGTTCTTTCGTGCGCGCGTACGTTGAAAAACATCCGGAGTTCAACGATCTCCTAGCGTAGGCGCAGTGTTATGCCGCCGGTTTCGCGACGATCAGATTGCCATCGTCGTCGACCGAGAGCCCGGTCTTACGTGCTTCGGTGACCACTGAAGGGTGCCAGTCGACCTTGCCGGCGTCGGGGCCGCCGACGATCGCAATGAGCAGCGCGTCCGGGTTGTCGGAGACATTGCGGAAGCCGCGATAGATGCCGATCGGCACATTGCACATATCGCCTTCGTCAAGATCGAGCGTGCGCTCCTGGTCACCTTCCAGCCAGAACACCTGCCAGCGGCCGTGGATGGGAAGAAACACTTCTTCCGTCGCATGGCGATGCAGCGCCGCGCCCTTGCCTTTGGGCGCCCGGATATAGGTGATGGAAAAGCCATCGGCGCCGGCATGGACGTGCGGCCGCAACTCGGCGTTTTCCGTGACGCCCATGCCGACCATGTTGATGATCTCCCGTTCGTAGGCGGGAAGGCGCTGATCCAGGAACGCCAAGTTCGAACCCTTGGCGCTCGCGCGGGCGACGTAGCCGCGCTCCATTGCTTCGCGCGAGATGTGCGGAACCGGTTTACCCGCGAGTCTTGAATCGACAACAGCCATAAGTCTCCTCCCTTCTTACTCGGCCCGCGACCCCGGACCGCTTATATAAAAATTATAGCAGGCGGAATCGGCGGAGCCTACGGACTCGCTATGCGGCAAACAAGCATAGCGGCCGCAGCGGCCGCGCATGCGCTTGTCTTCTGATCCGGCAACGGGGAAAATCACCGAAAACAACACGCTTCGGGAGGACGGTCATGATCGCTGCCCTGGGACGCGGGCTGGGCGTAGCCGCCGTTCTCGGCTTATGCGCCGGCACGATCGCAGGTGTTTCGCTGGTCCACGGTCAATCGCTCGACGAACTCTACGTCAAGGCGAAAGCCGAGGGGGCATTAACATTCTATGCGGGCGGCCCCACAGCGCCGTGGGAAGCCCGCGCCAGCGCCTTCGGGGAGCTTTATCCGGGTATCAAGGTCTCCATCGGCGGCGGATTCTCCAATGTGCTCGACAAAAAGATCGATCAGCAAATTGCCGCCGGCAAGCTCGACGTTGATGCGGCGATTTTGCAGACCATTGCCGATTTCGTGCGCTGGAAGTCCGAAGGCCGCCTGTTGATATTCAAGCCAACCGGCTTCGATGCGATGGACGCAAGCTTCAAGGATTCCGACGGCGGATACTGGGCGACCATGGTGAACGTCGTCCCTTACATGTACAACACCGATAAGGTCGCCGCGGCCGACGTGCCGAACTCGGCACTCGATTTTCTCAAACCGCAATTCCACGGGAAGGTGGTGACGCCTTATCCTGCGGACGATGACGTTACACTCTGGGTCTTTCATTACATCGTGCAGAAGTATGGTTGGGGCTACATGGACCGATACATGTCCGCGAAGCCGAATTTCATTCAGGGACATCTCGGGGAGCAGCGCAGCATAGCGGCCGGCGCGAACTGGGTCACGTTCGACTCGATTTACGACCTCACTAACGAATTAAGACGACAAAAAATGCCGGTGGAGTCACATTTCCCGGCGATCGATGCGCTGCCGATCTGGCCGCTGACCGCGGCCATCTTCAAAGATGCACCACATCCAAACGCTGCCAAGCTGTTCTTCTCGTGGCTTCTTGCGCCGGAGCAACAAGCCAAACTCGGCACCTGGTCGCCGCGCGGCGACGTGCCGCCGCCGGCCGGCTTCAAGCCGATCTTGTCCTACAACGTCGCCAACGATTATCGCGCGTTTCTGACCGATCCGGCGCAGGTGGCGGAACTACGCAGGCGCTTCGAAGGTTACACCGGTCCGATCATCAATGCCGGCGGTGTGCGGTAATGATCGAACGCGACCGGCCTGGACCTATACCTCGATCTTGCTCAGCACTTCCTGCATTTTTTGCAGAACTTCACGCGTCTTCTCCGCGTAGAACGCGTTCACCACCTCGCAGATCGCCTGCACTTTCGGATCGAGCGGATTGATCCCGACCGCGGTCAGGCGATTGTGCAGGGCTTGGAGCACCTCATCGCGTTCAAACATTTCGGCCTCGCTTTCACCTTATCTTTCCCGCTTACAGCCGCATCACCGGCCGTTTGCCCCTGGCCTTCTCGCTTGGCACTTTGACCAGCGCCTCGCCGTCGAGCACGATCTCGCCGTCAACCTCACAAAGACAGGACAGGCGCGCCCGCGATTTCTCCGGAATAAGCTCCGCAACGGTGACGGTAACTACGACGGTATCGCCGATCTTGACCGGGGCGCGGAAGTTCAGGGTCTGCGAAATGTAAATTGCGCCGGGACCCGGAAGCCGCGTGCCGAGAACCGCGGAAATGAGGCTTGCCGTATAAAGGCCGTGGGCGATACGGGTGCGGAACGTGGTCTTGGCAGCGAAATGTTCCGACAAGTGAATCGGATTGCGATCGCCGGTCAATTGCGCGAAGCCGACCACATCGGACGAGGCGACGGTCTTGGTCAACCGCTCGGTCATGCCGACCGAAAGGTCTTCAAAGAACAACGTGCGCAGCGGCGGCAGGTTCATCGCGGCGCATTGGACCGCGCCACGCCCCCGGCCGCAAGCTGGACATTAGCAGCAGGATTGGCCAAGCAAGCTCCCGGAACGATCGTCAGGGCAAACATGGTCGATCTCACGCGCGTCACCGCCGGTCTCACCGGCACCGCAGATCTGCTGGTGGGGCCGGAACATACGGCGCCTTTTGTCGGCTCTGGCCGCATTGCGGTCCTGGCTACGCCGGTCATGATCAACGTCATCGAGGCGGCGGCGCTCAACGCCGTCGAGCACCTTCTTCCCGCCGGCCATCAGAGCCTCGGCATCCACCTTGACGTTGGTCATGTGGCGGCAACGCCGGTCGGCTTGCGTGTCACCGCCACTGCCGAGGTTTTACGCGTCGAAGGCCGCACCATCACATTTCGCGTTGAGGCTCGCGACGAGATCGAAGTGATCGGCGGCGGCACGCACCGGCGGGTCGTCGTTAGCGTCGTTCGCTTCGACGAGCGCGTCCAGCGCAAAGTGCGTGCTGAGGGGTAACGGCTTGCGGCCGGTCCGTTTTATCGGCGACCGACAAACCAGCCGATCAAAAACAGCACTACCGCGGCGACCAGCGCGATGACTGCATGTTTGACGTGGACGTGCGCAGAGCCGACTTCGTAACCCGGCATAAATGTCGGCAACGAGCCAGCCGGCATGACAAAATACATCACTGCGGCAACGATGCAGACAATGGCCAGCAGGTAGGCGAGCATTCTCATTCGGTGTTTTCCTTTGTCAGGCGGGCAGCATACCGGTTGCCGATGATTGGCACGCTACCTTAAAGCTTGGCGAGGTTGCGACCCGTTCAGCGGATGGGATTTCCGCGGGCGGCTGTCAATGCTGGGGTGGGGGCGGGGGCTTGATTGCTGCCGCCGGCGGAGGCGCGGCGACGGCAGGGCCTCGGGGATCGTCCTTGTTGGCCATGCATTTTTTCATGAACTTGTTGCGTGCGACACCCTGCAGCTTCTGGTCGTCGGCGCCGAACTTGCAAGTTTCCATTTTTGCTTTTGAGGTTATCGCGAATGACTGCGAGCTTGGCAGCATGAGCGCCAGTGTCGCGGCAGCAATAGCGTATCGAAGCATGGCGGGACCCCCCGAATGCAAGGAATCAATCTTAGCACCGATCAGCCTGCGGGTAGAGGTCAATTCGAGAGCCGTTGAGAGCCACTCACTTCGGGCAACGATAGAGGGTCGCGGTGTAGGTCTTGTCGCGATCGACGAAATCGATGGTGTTGTTGGGCTTCTGGGTGAAGGTGATCTCGCCCATCAGCGGCCCGGCGGGAAATTGGCACTCGACGCGCAGCTTGATGCTTTTGGTGTCTTCCTTGGTGTCCAAGAACGTGCAGACCCCGATCTTGGATTCGATCTGCTGAGCCGATATCTGCACTTTTGCCTCGACGGGATCGGAGCCGTCACCTTTGCACGGAACATTCTGGGTAAAGTTTCCAAGCAGCCAAAAATCGTCTGAGAGCGAAGCCGCCGCGTTGGCGTTGGCGGCAAGCCCTAGAGTGATGCAGCCGATTATTGGATAGATCATTTTCATCAGGACACCCCGCACCATTCGCAACTCGACCCCGGTCGAATTGTAGTCAAAGCCGTATTGCGCGCCAATCGGGCGGGCTGAATTTACCGGTGCTGTGTCCCACCGAACACGCGCGCTGCCACAATTGTCCATGCCCAAAACAAAGACGGCGCCTGATTCAGGCGCCGTCTCTTAGCTTTGCCCTTTGCCACATTTAGCGCCGATCAATCCGGCGCTAGTGAGCGGTCAGGCCCGACGCGTCTTCCTCGACGATAGCTTCGGGAACATCCACCGGTTTCGCCGTGGCTTCCTCCCACACGATCGGCTCGGGGCTGCGCACCAGTGCGCGCGTCAGCACCTCGTCCATGCGCGAGACCGGAATGATGTCGAGACCGCTCTTAATGCTGTCGTTGATCTCGACAAGATCCTTGGCGTTCTCTTCCGGAATGACCACGGTCTTGATGCCGCCGCGATGCGCGGCAAGCAGTTTCTCCTTGAGGCCGCCGATCGGCAGCACCCGGCCGCGCAAGGTGATCTCACCGGTCATGGCGACATCGCGATGCACCGGGATGCCGGTCATGACCGAAACGATCGCGGTGACCATGGCAACGCCCGCTGACGGCCCATCCTTCGGCGTGGCGCCTTCCGGCACGTGCACGTGGATGTCGCGCTTGTCGAACGACGGCGGTTCGATGCCGAAGGCGGTCGAGCGCATCCGAACGTAGGATGCCGCGGCCGAAATCGACTCCTTCATCACATCGCGCAGGTTGCCGGTGACGGTCATTTTGCCCTTACCGGGCATCATGGCTGCTTCGATGGTCAGAAGCTCGCCGCCGACATCGGTCCAGGCAAGGCCGGTGACCACGCCGATCTGGTCCTCGTCCTCGACTTCGCCGTAACGGTACTTTGGCACGCCAAGATAATCGCCCAGGCTCTGGGCGGTGACCTCGACTGAGGCGGTCTTCTTGATCGTGAGCTCCTTCACCGCCTTGCGGATCAGCGTCGACAGCTCGCGTTCCAGATTGCGCACACCCGCTTCCCGCGTGTAGCGGCGAATGAGCGTCAGCAATGCCTCGTCGTCGATCGACCATTCCTTCGGCTCGAGGCCGTGCTTGACCGTCGCATGCGGGATCAGGTGCTTGCGCGCGATCTCAACTTTCTCGTCCTCGGTGTAGCCGGCAATACGGATGATCTCCATGCGGTCCATCAGAGGCGGCGGGATATTCAGCGTGTTCGCCGTGGTGATGAACATGACGTTGGAGAGATCGTAGTCGACCTCGAGATAATGATCGTTGAACGCGTGATTCTGTTCCGGATCGAGCACTTCGAGCAACGCCGAGGACGGATCGCCGCGGAAATCCGCGCCCATCTTGTCGACCTCGTCGAGCAAGAACAGCGGATTCGACGTCTTCGCCTTGCGCATCGACTGGATGATCTTGCCCGGCATAGAGCCGATATAGGTCCGCCGATGGCCGCGAATCTCCGCCTCGTCACGCACGCCGCCGAGCGACACGCGCACGAACTCGCGCCCCGTTGCTTTCGCGATCGATTTGCCAAGCGACGTCTTGCCCACACCGGGAGGGCCGACCAGACAGAGTATCGGTCCGGTAAGTTTGTTGGCCCGCTGCTGCACCGCGAGGTATTCGACAATGCGCTCTTTAACCTTCTCGAGGCCGTAGTGATCGGCTTCGAGAATCTGCTCGGCAAGCGCAAGGTCCTTCTTCACCTTGGATTTCTTGTTCCAGGGGATCGACAGCAGCCAATCGAGATAGTTGCGCACGACGGTGGCTTCCGCCGACATCGGCGACATCTGCCGCAGCTTCTTGAGCTCGTGCTGCGCCTTCTCCCGCGCTTCCTTTGAGAGCTTGGTGCGCTTGATCTTCTCTTCGATCTCGGCAAGCTCGTCCTTGCCGTCTTCGTCGCCCAGCTCCTTCTGGATCGCCTTCATTTGCTCGTTGAGGTAATACTCGCGCTGGGTCTTCTCCATCTGGCGCTTGACGCGCGTACGGATGCGCTTCTCGACCTGTAGTACCGAGATTTCGCTTTCCATCAGACCGAGCACCTTCTCCAGCCGCTCGGTAACGACCGGCGTCTCAAGGATCAGCTGCTTATCGGGAATCTTGACGGCCAGATGCGAAGCGACGGTGTCCGCAAGCTTGGCGTAATCGTCGATCTGCTGGACCACGCCGACGACTTCCGGCGACACCTTCTTGTTGAGCTTCACATAGCCTTCGAACTCGTTGATCACGGAACGGGCGAGCGCTTCGGCCTCGACCTGATCGCCGGATGAATCCGCGATCACGACCGCGTCGGCCTCGAAGTAATCCTCGCGATCGGTGTATTGCTTGACCTGAGCGCGAGCGGCGCCTTCGACGAGCACCTTGACGGTGCCATCCGGCAGCTTCAAGAGCTGCAAAACGCTCGCAAGCGTACCGACGCTGTAAATGGCGTCCGTCGCCGGATCATCGTCGGAAGCATTCTTCTGTGTCGCCAGCAAAATGAAGGTATCCGAGCGCATCACCTCTTCGAGCGCCTTGATCGATTTCTCACGGCCGACGAAAAGCGGAACAATCATGTGCGGGAAGACAACGATGTCCCGCAGAGGTAGCACCGGATAGGCTCGGCTTTCGCCGGTCGTCAGCGGTGGCTTTGGCTTGGCGGCACCTGTCATGGCCCCATGTCCTTATTGTTGTGCACGTCCACCACGACCCGCAGGATGCGCTGTCACGACGGACTGCCGACTACGCGATACTCCCGACGGACTTTCGCGCGCACATTATAGGTGGCGTTGCCGTATCGGCGTGTCAAGAAAGCCGGAATTTTCGAGCAAAAAGCGCTGTCGCGAAGCCGCAGCAATTTGCCGCGCGCCGAATCGGCAAGGCCGGAATGCGGCCCCACTCAGGCGCTCGCTCCGCCGGTCTCGCTAGCGCGGTCGGATCGGTCGGCATAGATGTAGAGCGGCCGCGCCGCACCCTCGACGACCTCGCGCGAGATCACCACTTCCTCGACCCCTTCGAGACTCGGCAAATCAAACATGGTGTCGAGCAGAATGCTTTCCATGATTGAGCGCAGACCTCGGGCCCCGGTTTTGCGGTCGATGGCCTTGCGCGCAATCGCCGACAAGGCCTCGTCGGCAAGGGTGAGATCCACGGTCTCCATCTCGAACATGCGCTGGTATTGCTTTACCAACGCATTCTTCGGCTCGGTGAGGATACGCTTTAGGGACGGCTCGTCGAGATCTTCTAATGTCGCCACGACGGGAAGCCGGCCGACGAATTCCGGAATGAGGCCATATTTCAACAAATCTTCCGGCTCGACGTCGCGGAAAATCTCGCCCTGCTTGCGGTCCTCCGGTGCCATGACTTTGGCGCCAAAACCGATCGAAGTGGAACGGCCGCGCGAGGAGATGATTTTTTCCAAACCGGCGAACGCGCCGCCGCAGACGAACAGAATGTTGGTCGTGTCGACCTGAAGGAATTCCTGTTGCGGATGTTTGCGGCCGCCTTGCGGCGGCACGCTCGCGATCGTGCCTTCCATGATCTTGAGCAGCGCCTGCTGCACGCCCTCGCCCGACACGTCGCGCGTGATCGACGGGTTGTCGGACTTACGCGAAATCTTGTCGATTTCGTCGATATAGACGATGCCGCGTTGCGCCCGCTCGACATTGTAGTCGGCCGATTGCAACAGCTTCAAAATGATGTTCTCGACGTCCTCGCCGACGTAGCCCGCTTCCGTCAGCGTAGTCGCATCCGCCATGGTGAAAGGCACATCGAGGATGCGCGCCAGCGTCTGCGCCAGCAGAGTCTTGCCGGAGCCGGTCGGGCCAATCAGCAGAATGTTGGACTTCGCCAGCTCGACGTCGTTGTGCTTGCTCTGGTGGTTGAGCCGCTTGTAGTGATTGTGGACCGCGACTGAGAGCACCTTCTTGGCGTGGTCCTGACCGATCACGTAATCGTCGAGAACCTTGCGGATTTCCCGCGGCGTCGGAATTCCGTCGCGCGATTTCACCAGCGAGGATTTGTTCTCCTCGCGGATGATGTCCATGCACAGTTCGACGCACTCGTCGCAGATAAAAACCGTCGGCCCGGCGATGAGCTTGCGCACTTCGTGCTGGCTCTTGCCGCAGAACGAGCAGTAGAGCGTGTTCTTTGAATCGCCGCTGCCAACCTTGCTCATTCCCTTCTCCGTATTCCCTGCGAGGGGAGCCTATAATAGCCCCCGAAAGATTACTAAGCGCCCCGCTAAAAAACCGTAGCACCTTTCGCGTTCTGCGCCCCAACAAGACGCTACCGTGACAAAACTTGGTCACCCAGCACAAGACTGCATGCTAATGGCGTGCCAATCAAGAATCCATTAACGATAACGCGAGTTTGGGCCGGTGTGCTTTTCGAACCACACTGGCAAAAATCCGCTTGACGCCATTCCCGGCCGCGTTTTTGACGCCGATTCGGCCGATTAACGTTGCGTCAAACCTTGGACAGCATCGGTTGCTCGACCTTGAGGCCGGGTTCCTCCGGCCGCTTCTCAAGCACTTTGTCGATAAGGCCGAAATCCTTGGCCATTTCAGCGGTCAAGAACATGTCGCGTTCGAGGGCATCCTCGATCTTCTTCAGCGGCTGGCCGGTGTGTTTGACGTAGATTTCGTTCAGCCGCCGCTTTAGATTCAGGATCTCCTGCGCATGGAGCATAATGTCGGTTGCTTGTCCTTGGAACCCACCGGACGGCTGGTGCACCATGATGCGGGCATTGGGCAGCGCAAAACGCAGATCCTTGGCTCCGGCCGCAAGCAGTAGCGACCCCATAGAAGCCGCCTGCCCTGTGCACAGCGTCGAGACCGCCGGACGAATGAATTGCATGGTGTCGTAGATCGCCAGGCCTGAAGTCACGACGCCGCCGGGCGAGTTGATATACATCGAGACTTCCTTCTTCGGATTTTCCGCCTCAAGGAATAACAGCTGCGCCACGACCAGCGAAGCCACGCCATCCTCGATCGCCCCGGTGATGAAGATGATGCGCTCCTTCAAGAGCCGGGAGTAGATGTCGTAGGCCCGCTCCCCGCGGTTGGTCTGTTCGACCACCATGGGGACGAGGTATTGCATGTAAGTGTCCTTCGGGTCTCGCATCGGGTCACCTGTCAGAGCATGAGGCTCAACGTACGCGTACAGTGTGGCTTGAGTCGGGACGGTTTGTCGAAACTATCGAGGACCGGGCGCCGACCACACAGTCGACTATGCGACTGTGGCAGATATGTGCAGAAGTCCCGACCACAAGACCGGCAAACGGCCAAAGACCGCACACCACCCTGTCACTCTTCGTCTTCCTTGAACAATTCCTCCCGCGAAACCGGCTGGTCAGTGACTTCAGCCAGCTCGATCAGGAAGTCGACCACCTTATCCTCGAACAGGGGTGCGCGCATGGCGGCAAGTGCGCTGGGATTCTTCTGGTAATAGTCCCAAAGCTGTCGCTCCTGACCGGGAAATCGCCGCACCTGCTCCATCAGCGCGGACCGCAACTGGTCGTCGCTGACCTTGATATTGTTCCGCTCGCCGATTTCCGCAATCACTAAGCCCAGCCGCACGCGCCGCTCGGCGATGCCGCGGTATTCCTCGCGCGCCTTTTCCTCGGTCGTTCCCTCGTCGGCGAAGGTTTTGCCCTGGTCCTTGAGATCCTTCTCGATCTGCGCCCAAACGCTGTTGAACTCCTGCTCGACCAAGCTTGGAGGCGGTTCAAACTTGTGACGCTCGTCGAGCTGATCGAGCAAAGCGCGCTTGAGCTTCTGCCGCGACGCGCCGGCGTGTTCGCGCGCGAGGCGATCCTTTATGGCATCGCGAAACTTCGCCAGCGACTCCAGTCCTAAAGTCTTGGCGAAGTCGTCGTCGATCTTGACCTCGCCGGGCGCTTCCACCGCCGTCACAGTGACGGCAAAGGTCGCGTCCTTGCCGGCAACGGCCGTGGCCGGGTAATCATCCGGGAACTTGACGTCGAAGGTTTTGCTGTCGCCGGCTTTTAGGCCCGCGAGATGGTCCTCGAAGCCGGGAATGAATTGGCCGGCGCCCATCACCAGCGGAACGTCCTCGCCGGTGCCGCCCGCAAACGGCGTACCATCGATCGTTCCCTGGAATGAAATGGTCAGGCGGTCACCAGTTTGCGCGCCTTCGCTCTTGGCGGCGAACGGCCGATTCTGCTCGGCGATTGTTTGGAGCGCCTGGTCGATCTCGGCATCAGTCACTTCAGCGGTGAGCCGCAGCAGCTTTAGCGTCTTGAAATCGGCGAGCGTGATCGTCGGAACGATCTCCATTTCGACCGTGTAGGCGAGGTCGGACTTGCCTTCGATTACTTCCTCGACCGCGTCCTTTTCCGACGGCAGAACGACCTTGGGCTCGATCGCGAGCTTAAATTTGTTGTCGTTGATGATCTTGCTGTTGGCCTCATTGACCGCCGCCTCGATCACCTCGGCCATGGCGGACTTGCCGTAGAGGCGCTTGAGGTGAGCGACCGGGACTTTCCCCGGCCGAAAGCCGCGTAGTTGCACGCGACCCTTGAGATCGTCGAGCCGTTCATTGACCCGCGCTTCAAGGTCGCTGGCGGGAACAACGACACGATATTCCCGCTTGAGGCCCGCGGCGGAAGTTTCCGTGACTTGCATCGACATTACTCTTTGCGGCCCCGAGGCCGATTGCATCCTGGCCGCTTGTGAAAAAACGACCGCCCTGCTGGTGCGGGCGGAGGGGCTCGAACCCCCACGACTTTCGTCACGGGAACCTAAAT
>VFSW01007035.1_pt1 | contig 16418 bp, 19 predicted proteins | sample 5358111 | NCBI WGS metagenome assembly VFSW01 (sample SAMN11554181, study PRJNA540505) | mine drainage metagenome | isolation source: sediment from site ElyBrook_90M | place: USA: Ely Copper Mine, Vershire, VT | collected 2017 | reverse complement strand
TTCTAAAACAAATAATGACATTAAGCAAAGCATTCGTGGAATGGCTGGAAGTCGACGAAGACCAAGCCGGTCAGCGCCTCGACAATTTTCTGCAGGGATACCTCAAAGGAGTCCCCAAAAGCCACGTCTATCGTCTGTTGCGCAGCGGTGAGGTAAGGGTCAACAGCAAGCGTGCCGATCCTTCCTATCGGCTTCAACGCCAGGATCGTTTGCGGATTCCTCCGGTACGCCGGACAATCCCCGAGAAGGAGGGTGTGGTGCTCCCCTTGCCGATTTCCCTGCGTTCGGAGATTCTGCATGAAGACGAGGGGCTGTTGGTCCTGAACAAACCAGCCGGGGTGGCCGTCCATGGAGGAAGCGGCATCCGGTTGGGCGTCATCGAACAATTGCGTCAGGACCGCCCCGAGGCGCGTTTCCTGGAGTTGGTGCACCGGCTCGATCGGGATACCTCGGGGTTATTGCTGGTGGCCAAGAAGCGTGCCGTTCTGGTGGCTTTGCATGAATCATTGCGTCACAACCGTATGGAAAAATCCTATCTTGCCTTGGTGCAAGGCCAATTTCCCCAAGCCCGGCAACACGTCCGTTTGCCCTTGCACAAATACATGACGGCCAGTGGCGAACGACGGGTAGTCATCCATGCAGAGGGAAAGCCGTCGGAAACCCTGTTTACCCGGCTCCGGACCTGGCCTGAAGCCACCCTTCTGGAGGCGCGCCTGCTTACGGGGCGAACCCACCAGATTCGGGTGCATCTGGCGCATTTGGGGTTTCCCATTGCCGGGGATGATAAATACGGCAATCATGAATGGAACCATCAACTGACCCGTTTGGGTCTCAAGCGTATGTTTTTACATGCAGCCCGCTTGTCCTTCGTGCATCCCCTGGATCAGCGTTCGTTGGTCTTCGAGGCTCCTCTGCCTCCTGCACTGATCCAGATCCTGACCCGCCTGACAGGATCGGGCGAGGAGCCGTTACCCGCTCCGGCCGGACGAGTGCGCCAGAAACAGGAATAGGGTAGGGAAGTGATGCAGGTCGGGAGGGGGGCGGTGTCGCCATTCGGACACGGAAGCGGTCCGGATCCATTCCTGAGGCCCGGTCAGATCTCTGGCCACGCAGAGTTGGGTCATGGGGTGGAGAGTGCGACACAGGCTGGCGAAGAGGGCTTCGTTGCGGTAGGGGGTTTCTATGAACGACTGGGTTTCCTGATGGGCTCGCGAACGCTTTTCCAGTTCGATCAGACGTGCGTTACGGGCCATCTCGGGTACAGGAAGGTAGCCGTGGAAAGCGAAACGCTGTCCTTCCAGTCCGCTGGCCATGAGACCCAGCAGTAGTGAGGAGGGGCCCGTTTCGGGTACGACCCGAAACCCCGCAGCGTGGGCAGCATTGACCAGACGCGCTCCGGGGTCGGCAATGGCAGGGCATCCTGCATCTGACAGCAGTCCCAGGCTGTGTCCCAGGCGCAACGGTGCCAGCAGGGATTCCAGGTGGGCCATCGTGGCCTCCTGGGGCAGTGGGGACAGCGTCAACTGGGCGATGGGCAGCGGATGGTCGATCCGTTTGAGTAGACGGCGGGCTGTTTTGGGCGTTTCCACCACAAAGAAGGAAAGTTGCCTGAAACGATCCAGTAACCGGGGCGACAGTGTCAGGAGTGCTTCAGGCGCTTCGCTCAAAGGGACCGGAAGCAGGTACAGGGTGCCGTGGGGGGTCATGGAGGGAGGGCCTCAGGGAAGGACGATTCCAAAACGCGCCAACAGAGAGGTCAGGGCAATGAGCGGAAGCCCGATCAAGGCGGTAGGATCATCGCTGATCACCTTTTCGACCAACGTGATGCCCAAGGTTTCGATACGTCCGCTGCCGGCACAATCGTAGGGTTGATCCTTGCGCAGGTAACGTTCGATCTGTGCTGGTGTCAATACCCGATAATGAACCGTCACGGTCACCCGGAGGGATTCATGATGGCCGGTGGCGGCATCCAGAACGCAAAGCCCCGTATGAAATTGCAGGGCGCGACCACTGGCCCAGGTCAATTGTTCCACGGCAGCTTCATGATCGGCGGGTTTGCTGATGGCTATCCCCTCCCGTTCGGCTACCTGATCGCTGCCGATGATCAGACCTTGGTCATGGAAGCGGCTGATGGCGCGGGCTTTTTCCAGTGACAGGCGCAGGCAGGTCTGCTGAGGGGACTCTCCCCCGATCGGGGTTTCATCGACATCCGGCGCTTTCCAGACGAAAGGAATCTGGAGGCGAGCAAGCAGTTCTCGGCGGTAGGGTGAGCTGGAAGCCAATATCAGGGGGATCATGGAGGTCGGGATTCAGTACGGGGAGATACGAGGTGGGGAGTATAGCAAAGTTGCCGCCACCAATTGACGCAAGCTGACAAGTCTTTGACAGAAAGCGGGGGAACACGGTAGAATCGAGGGCTTATGTTTGATGCACCCATACTCGATCCTCAGCGTTTTACGGCCCTTGCAGAGCGGGTTGAGGGAGCGTGTCGTCCAGACCAGATTCCCGCCTTGCAGGAGTACCTTTTTTCTCCCGAGGGAAAGATTCGGTTTGTCATGCGCGGATGGGTGGATGAAAGAAGGCGGCGCCTGCTCGAGGTTCAGGTCGACGGACAACTCTGGTTGGTATGCCGGCGATGCCTTTCCGGCCTCTCCTTTGATCTGGAGGCCCGTTCGCGAATACACTTCGTAGGCAGCGAGGCGGCTCTGCCAGATCTTGAAAGCGAGGACCCCGAAGAGGAAACCCTGGTTTTTCCGGAATCGCTGAATGTGGCTGAATGGGTTGCGGAGGAAGTATTGTTGGCTTTGCCGTTGGCGCCGGCGCATGAGGGAGATGCCTGTGTCGGTGCCGAACCCGTCGAGGAAGCACGGGCGGGCAAGACAAGGCCGTTTGCCGTATTGGGTGCACTGAAAGTTCCAGCGCGCGAGTGAAGGACACTTGGCGTTATATTAATCGATCATTTAGGAGTCAGAACCATGGCTGTTCAACAAAATAAAAAGTCCCCTTCCAAGCGCGGTATGCATCGTGCCCATGATTTTTTGACGGCCAAGCCACTGGCGACGGAACCAACCACGGGTGAAACCCATTTGCGCCACCATATCAGCCCGAATGGCTTTTATCGTGGTCGTAAAGTGGTCCAGTCTAAAAACGACTAACTTTCATTTCAGAATTACCGCGTGTCTGTGACTCGTTTGCTGACGATAGCGGTGGATGCCATGGGGGGGGATCATGGTCCCGCTGTGGTCATTCCGGCCGTCCTCGATTTTCTGGTACAGGACTCTGAAGTCGCCGTAACTCTGGTCGGCTTGCGTTCGCCCATTGAATCCCTTCTCCACGCCTCGCCCATTTATGGTTCGGTGCGCACCCGCGTTGCCATCCAGGAGGCCAGCCAATTGGTCAGCATGGATGAATCTCCTGCCTTGTCTCTCAAGAACAAAAAGGATTCTTCCTTGCGGGTTTCGCTTAATCTGGTGAAGTCCGGCGCGGCGGATTGTTGCGTCAGTGCGGGGAATACGGGCGCCCTCATGGCGACGGCACGTTTCGTCCTGAAAATGATGCCCGGCATCGAACGTCCGGCCATTGCCACCACCATGCCCTCCATACGCGGCCCCGTCTATGTGCTGGATCTGGGCGCCAATGTGGATTGCGCGCCCGAACACCTCCTTCAATTCGGGATCATGGGGTCCATTCTGGCCACCAGTCCAGACTGTCCCCAACCCAGTGTCGGGTTGCTCAATATCGGACACGAGGCCATCAAGGGAAATGAGATCATCAAGCGCGCGTCCGAATTGTTGCGCTCGGCCCCGATCCGCTTTCATGGTAACGTGGAAGGGGATGACATATACAAAGGGACAGTAGATGTCGTGGTCTGCGATGGATTCGTGGGCAATGTCGTTCTGAAAACCTCGGAAGGTCTGGCCTGGATGTTGGGGCAGATGATTCGCACCGAGTTTAATCGTTCCTTCTGGACGCGTCTGGCGGGTGCGGTGGCTCTGCCCGTCCTGAATCGGTTCAGACGCAGGGTGGATCATCGTCAGTACAATGGAGCCAGTCTGTTGGGACTCAGGGGACTGGTGGTCAAAAGTCATGGAGGGGCCGACGCCTATGCTTTCCGCCACGCCTTGCATTACGCCGTGACAGAAGTGCGCAGTAACGTGCTGGGGCGCATTCGGGAAGCCGTACAGGAACGGGAGAATCTGGCGTCATGATTTATTCCAAATTATTGGGAACAGGGAGTTATTTACCGGAACAGATCGTCACCAACGACGACCTGGCGAAACGGATGGAGACCAGCGATGAATGGATTCGCAGTCGCACGGGAATTCGTCAGCGCCATGTTCGGTCGGCAGGACAAACCACCAGTGATCTGGCCCTGGAAGCTTCGCGTCGCGCACTCGAGGCGGCCGGGTTGAGACCGGATCAACTGGATCTCATCGTGGTGGCAACCACCACGCCGGATATGGCCTTCCCCAGTACGGCCTGCTTGCTTCAGGCCAAGTTGGGGGCAAATACAGGCGCTCCGGCCTTTGATGTGCAGGCGGTATGCACGGGGTTTCTCTATGCCCTGTCCGTGGCGGATCAGTTCATTCGATCAGGCTCGGCACGTCAGGTTCTGGTGGTCGGCGCAGAAACTTTCACCCATTTGCTCGACTGGAATGATCGCAATACCTGTGTCCTTTTTGGCGACGGCGCCGGTGCAGTGGTTCTGGGTGCTTCTTCCACTCCCGGTTTGCTGGGGACGCGCCTGCATGCTGACGGTCGTTATGCGGGCTTGCTTTCCGCCCCTGGCTCCGTGAGTGAGGGGCAGGTGCTGGGCAAGCCCACCGTGCAAATGGATGGGGGGGCCGTTTTCAAATTTGCCGTCAAGGTACTGGATCAGGTCAGTCGTGAAGTCCTGGCCGAGCATGGCCTGACCCCGGCGGCGGTGGATTGCTTCATTCCCCATCAGGCCAACATCCGTATCATTGAAGCCACGGCCCATAAACTGGGGATCCCGTCGGAATGCGTGGTACGCACGGTGGGGGAGCACGGGAACACCTCGGCGGCCTCCGTTCCCCTGGCATTGGATCACGCCTTGCGTTCCGGGCAATTCAAGGCGGGGCAACTGGGTTTGCTGGCAGCCGTGGGGGGGGGATTCACCTGGGGTGCCGGATTGCTGAAGATCTAACCGAATTCTAATGACGAGGAATAGTCAGATGACGTGGGCCATGGTTTTCCCGGGTCAGGGATCACAAAGTATTGGCATGTTGCACCCCTACGAAGGGTTGCCGGAGGTGCGTCACACCATCGACATGGCTTCTGCCGTGCTGGATCAGGATATTTGGGGCTTGGTGGCGGATGGTCCGGAGGAGTCCCTGATGGCTACGGTCAATACCCAACCTGTCATGTTGGCAGCCGGGGTCGGGGTTTATCGCGCCTGGCGTGGACGGGGCGGTGCCGAGCCGGACTGGTTGGCGGGACACAGTCTGGGGGAATACACGGCACTCGTGGTGGCGGAAAGCATCTCTTTCGAAGACGCGTTGCGCCTGGTTCGTTTTCGTGCCCAGGTGATGCAGGAGGCGGTACCCGCAGGCGTGGGGGCCATGGCAGCACTCCTCGGTCTGGAAGATGATGCCGTGCTGACGGCCTGCCAGGAGGCAGCCCAGGGTGAGGTGGTGGAGGCCGTCAATTTCAATTCTCCCGGCCAAGTGGTCATAGCCGGGCATCGGACGGCAGTGGCGCGTGCCATCGAAGAGGCCAAGGCCCGTGGCGCAAAGCGTGCCGTCATGCTTTCTCTCAGTGTCCCTTCTCACTGCAGTCTCATGAAGCCGGCTGCCGAACGCCTGGCACACTACCTTGAACAGGTTGCTCTGGTGGCGCCGCGCATTCCCGTGTTGCACAATGCCGAAGTGGTTCAGGCCACTACGCCGAGGGAGATAAGAAGCGCGCTGACGAGGCAATTGCATCGTCCTGTGCGTTGGGTCGATACGATTCGTGCCTTTGCCCGGAACGGGTGTACGCGTGTGGCAGAATGTGGGCCCGGCAAGGTTTTGGCTCCGCTGGTCCGTCGCATCGACCCGGAGATGGAAGGCTTCGCATTGAATAGCGCAGAGGCTGTTCAGGGTGCGTTATCATAAGACAAAATAAAAACGGGGGGAGGGGAGAATGCTCAAGGAACAGGTGGTTCTGGTGACGGGGGCCAGTCGAGGCATTGGTCAGGCAATTGCTCGGGAATTGGCACGCCAGGGGGCCAAGGTGGCGGCCACCGCCACCACTGCGCAGGGCGCCGAACAGATCGAGAAAGACTTGCGGTCCATCCATCCGGAATGTCTGGGGCTCGTGCTGGATGTGTGCAAACCCGAAGCCATTCTGCAGACAGTGGATACCGTCAAACAATGTTTGGGCCCTATTTCCATTCTGGTGAACAATGCGGGTGTGACGCGTGACATGTTGGCCGTTCGGATGCGTGATGAAGAGTGGGACATCGTTCTGGATACCAATTTGAAGGCGGTTTTTCAGTTATCTCGGGCTGTCTTGCGGGATATGATGAAGGCTCGTCGGGGACGCATCATCAACATCGGGTCCGTGGTGGGGAGCACCGGCAATGGGGGACAGGCCAACTATGCTGCCGCAAAGGCGGGGCTGGTGGGGTTGACCAAGTCCTTGGCACGGGAATTGGGTAGTCGCGGTATTACAGTCAACTGCGTGGCCCCAGGATTCATTGATACCGATATGACGCGCGGACTGGATACTGACCAGCAACAGGCCCTGTTGTCCAGTATTCCCCTGGGCCGTCTCGGCCAGCCCGAGGATATTGCGCAGGCCGTTGCGTACCTGGCATCGCCGGGAGCAGCTTATGTGACCGGGGCCACCCTGCACGTCAACGGGGGCATGGCCATGGATTGACCCATCCTTCGGGATGGTATTCGTCGGCGGGTTTTGGTACACTACGCCTGTTTTTTTGAAAGACAACAGCCAAGGATCCTAATTACATGTCTACTATTGAAGAACGCGTCAAGAAAATCGTTTCAGAGCAACTGGGAGTCAAACTCGAGGATATTCAGACCTCCTCGTCTTTTGTGGAAGATCTGGGTGCGGATTCTCTCGACACCGTTGAACTGGTGATGGCTCTGGAAGAAGAATTTGAATGCGAAATTCCGGATGAGCAGGCCGAAAAGATTACGACGGTGCAGCAAGCCATCGATTACGTGAATTCCCACTTGCCTGCCTGAGAAGGCAACACCCCAAGCCCGGAATACCGGGCAAGCATTGCGTTGCCTTGAATTATGGAGGTCTGAAACATGTCCCGTCGTCGCGTCGTCGTCACTGGTCTGGGAATCGTGTCCCCTGTCGGGAATTCTGTCCCCGAGGCCTGGGCGCAACTGTGTGCCGGGCGTTCCGGAATCGGGCCGATCACCCGCTTTGATCCTGCGCTCATGCCTTGCCAGATTGCGGGCGAAGTCAAAAATTTTGATCCGGCACAGTACCTCAGTCCCAAAGAAGTGCGCCGCATGGATATTTTTATCCATTACGGTCTGGTGGCTGCGATGGAGGCCTTGCGTGATGCCGGCGTTGAGGCCCATCCGGCGGATGCCGAGCAAGTGGGTGTGTGCATCGGTTCCGGGATCGGCGGGTTGCCCATGATCACGGACACCGGTCGCGCTTATCTGGAAGGTGGCGTGCGCAGGATTTCTCCCTTTTTCATCCCGGGCAGTATCATCAACATGATCTCGGGTAACCTGTCGATCATGTATGGACTGAAGGGCCCCAACCTGGCTCTGGTCACTGCCTGTACCACCGGGAATCACAGTATTGGGGAAGCGGCTCGGCTGATCGAGTATGGCGATGCGGACATGATGGTTGCAGGCGGGGCTGAAGCCGCCATCAACGAATTGGGGATCGGCGGATTTTGTGCCGCCCGGGCACTCAGCACGCGCAACGCCGATCCCGAGGCATCCAGTCGTCCCTGGGATCGAGACCGTGACGGCTTTGTCATGGGCGAGGGCGCCGGGGTGCTGGTGCTGGAGGAACTGTCCCATGCCCGTGCGCGGGGCGCCAGAATCTATGCGGAACTCTGTGGCTATGGCATGAGTGCCGATGCCCATCACATCACCTCGCCTCCGGCGGATGGTGATGGTGCCAGGCGCAGTATGCTCAACGCCTTGAAGAATGCGGGATTGAATCCTGACCAGGTGGACTATATCAATGCCCATGGCACTTCCACGCCCATCGGGGATCTGGGCGAAACCATCGCAGTCAAACGTACCTTTGGGGATCATGCCCACAAACTGGCCATCAGTTCCACCAAGTCCATGACGGGTCATCTGTTGGGGGCGGCAGGCGGCATCGAGGCCGTGTTCTCGGTATTGGCCTTGCATCATCAGGTGGCTCCGCCCACCATCAATCTGGACAATCCGAGTCCCGAATGTGACCTCGATTTCGTGCCCCATACCGCACGGCAGATGAAGATGGATGTTGTCCTTTCCAATTCCTTTGGTTTTGGCGGAACCAATGGAAGCCTGATTTTTCGCCGCCTTGAATAGATTTCATCATTCTGATGCGCCGTCTGCTCTGGGTTCTGGTGAGTGGACTGAGCGGGTTGGTTATCTGGCTCGCTCTGTTTTTCATTCGCCCCCTGCCGCTTCCCCACACACCGTATGTCTTTGAATTACCCAGTGGACTGGGGTTGCGTGCCGTGGCACAACAACTGGTTCAGAAAGGGGTGCTCCCGGAACCCTGGACCTTCACCTGGGTAGGGAGAGTTCTGGGCGAACAGAGCCACCTGAAAGCCGGCAGTTATGAATGGCTCCAACCTCTGACGGGTTGGCAGATGCTGCGTCAAATGGCGCGGGGAGAAGGGGATGCCTGGCAGGTGCAGATCATCGAAGGAACCACTTTTGCCCAGTTGCGCGCCCTTCTGGCGCAACAACCCAGTTTGCGTCAGGACAGCGCCGGATTGTCCGATAGTGCCGTGATGGCGCATCTGGGTGCTGCGGGGCAGAGTCCCGAAGGATGGTTTTTTCCTGATACCTATTTTTACAATCCGGGCGAGAGTGATTGGAGCATTCTCGAGCGGGCACACCGGGCCATGAGCGAACGGCTGGCCCAGGTTTGGGCGACGCGTGATCCTCACCTGGCCCTGACGGACCCTTACCAGGCATTGATCCTGGCCTCCCTGATCGAAAAGGAAACCGCCAATCGAGAAGAGCGGGCGCGCATTTCCGCGGTTTTTTTGAATCGTTTGCGGCTGGATATGCGCCTGCAAACCGATCCCACCGTGATCTACGGTCTGGGGACGGACTACGATGGCCATCTGCACCACCGTGACCTGCATCGGGACAATGCCTACAATACTTACACCCGAAGTGGCCTTCCTCCGACGCCCATCGCCTTGCCGGGTGCCGCAGCGCTCCAGGCAGCCGTACATCCGCTGGCAGTTCCCGACCTGTTTTTCGTGGCGCGAGGCGATGGGACTCACCAATTTTCCACTACCCTGGAAGCGCATCAGCAGGCAGTGCAACGATACCAGACCAAACGGACGACAGACCATGAGCGGTAAGTTCATTACGCTGGAAGGGATCGATGGCGCGGGAAAAAGCACTCAACTGGATACGGTTCAACGCTGGCTGGAGGTGCGCGGCGTGGTGGTGAGACGGACGCGCGAACCGGGAGGAACCGTTCTGGCGGAAGCTCTGAGGCCCCTGCTTTTGAATATGCCCATGTCTCCCCTGAGCGAGGCTCTGCTCGTCTTTGCCGGGCGTCACGATCATGTCACTCAGGTGATCGAGCCTGCCCTGGCACGGGGAGAGTGGGTGTTGAGCGACCGTTTCGTGGATGCCAGTTTCGCCTATCAGGGCGGCGGGCGAGGGTTGTCCCTGGATATTTTGAAGACCCTGGAAACCTGGGTTTGTGCGGGTTTTCAACCGGATTTGACCCTGTGGTTCGATCTGGATCCCGACATTGCTGCCCAACGTTTGGCGCGAGGGCGCCAGGAAGGGGACCGTTTCGAGCGTGAAGAGCGGGTTTTCTTTGAACGGGTGCGGGCCGGGTACGAAGCGCGCAGTCATACGCCCCGCGTTTGCAGGATGGATGCGGCTGCCGATCCGGAGATTCTGGCAGAGCAGGTCGACAGCGTGTTGCGACGGGCTTTCCCTTTCCTCGCAGGCAACTCATGATCCACCCCTGGAATCACCGGGTGTTCGAACGACTATGGACAGCCGAGCGGCCTCAGGGCCTCCTGTTGACCGGTCCCGTCGGACTGGGCAAAGGCGCGTTGGCGCGTCACCTGGCCCAGGCGATCCTGTGTGAGGGGAAGGCGCCACAACCCTGTGGAATCTGTCTTTCCTGCGGTTGGTTTCAAGCCGGGAATCACCCTGACTTCCGGCTGTTGGTACCGCCTCGCCTGGAAGAAGGCGGAGAGGCTGAGGGAAGTGCCTGGATCACCGTGGATGCCGTGCGTTCCCTCGCTGAATTCCTGATGACCACGAGCCACCGACAGGGGTGGCGGGTCGTTTTGATCGAACCCGCCGAGGCGCTCAATCTGGCGGCTGCCAATGCCTTATTGAAAACGCTCGAAGAACCGCCCCCCCACACCCTGTTTTTGCTGGTCAGTCACCATCCGGCACGGATTCCCGTCACGGTTCGCAGCCGCTGCCGACTCTGGCCGGTTCCCTTGCCCAGCGTGGAGCAGGCCGTGCAGTGGCTCCATCAGGAAGGCGTCAGTGAACCTGCCGGCTACTTGCGCCGTTCGGGAGGGGCGCCCCTGCGGGCTCTTGAACAGTTTCAGCGTGACCATGAGGGACGTCTGGGATTTTTACGGATCCTGACGGATAATGGCCTTTCCCTGACACAGCAAGCGGACCGGATCCTGAATCTGGGTCTGGTTCAATGGCTGGAATGGCTTCAGTTCTGGGTCATGGATTTGATCGGACAAAAAATTCTGGGCCACGGCCATTATCATCAGGATTTCCAGGAGGCATTGAGCCGCATGGCTCCCCGTCTCGACCTTTACGATCTGTTGGCCTGGGAAATACGTCTGCGCGAAGCCCGTCGCTGGATGACACACCCCCTGAATGCGCGTCTGCTGACCGAATCCTTGCTGGCGCCACTTCATTTACCTTCCTGAATGCGAGGTTGTTCCATGTTTGCCGATTCTCACTGTCATTTGGATTTTCCTGAGTTACGGACCCGGTTATCGGACGTGCACGCTGCCATGGTACAGGCCAGGGTTACCCGTGCACTCTGTATTTCCGTTCAGTTGGAAACCATTCCGGATGTGCTGGCCGTGGCGGAAACGGACCCGGGGTGGCATGCCACGGTGGGGGTTCATCCGGATTATCAGCAGATCGAGGAACCCAGCGTGGAACGCCTGGTGGCTGAGGCAACCCATGCCAAGGTGGTAGCCATCGGCGAAACCGGCCTGGATTATTACCGGTTGGAAGGGGATCTGGAATGGCAACGGGCGCGTTTCCGGACTCACATTCGCGCAGCCCGCCAAGTACGGAAACCCCTCGTGATCCATACCCGTTCTGCGGCTGCGGATACCTTGCGTGTGCTGGACGAGGAGGGTGCGGATGAGGTGGGCGGGGTGCTGCACTGTTTCACCGAAACTCAGGCAGTGGCCGATGCAGCCGTGGAGCGAGGTTTTTACTTGTCCTTCTCGGGAATCGTCACCTTTCGCAACGCCAGGGCCCTCAAGGAAGTGGTGTGCCGGATTCCCCTGGAGCGCCTGTTGATCGAAACGGATTCCCCCTATCTGGCCCCGGAGCCCATGCGTGGGAAGACCAATCAGCCGGCTTTTGTTTCCCATGTGGCGGGAGAAATCGCGCGCTTGCGCGGGATTTCCATCGAAGAAGTCGGCGAACGCACCACTGAAAATTACTGTCGCCTGTTTCGGGTCAGTTGAAAGAAATTGCGTTATTTGGTTCGTACGCGTACAATTTAATCTGCCGATCGATGCTCCCGGAGTTTCCCATGAATTCTTCTTCCGCAAAATTCACCCCTGTCGCGATCGGTCTGCACTGGATCATGGCCGCAGGACTGGCCCTCGCTTTTGGGGTGGGACAGTACATGTCCGGTCTGGAACTTTCCCCATGGAAGTTGAAAATATACACCTGGCACAAATGGTTGGGCGTGACCCTGTTCTTGCTGGTAGGGATACGGGTGGCCTGGCGCCTGACGCATCGTCCTCCTGCCTTACCGGCGACAATGAGTCAACGGCTTCAAAAGATCACGGAAGCGGCCCATCGGGTTCTCTACGTCCTGATGGTGCTCATTCCCCTGACCGGGTGGTTGCACAGTTCGGCTGCGGGCGTATCCGTGGTTTATTTCAACCTCTTTCCCTTGCCCAATCTGGTTCCAAAGGACAAGGCGCTGTCCCATCTGTTCGAGACGTTTCACCAAACCCTGAACTGGGCATTATTGGTCCTGGTGTTGGGGCATGTGGCTGCGGCCCTCAAACATCAACTCATCGACCGGGATCATTTGATGGCCCGCATGCGCCCTTGAAATTCCTAAAACAATCATGAAGAATATACCGTATCTGGCTGTTATTGCACTATTATCTTCTTCATTGTTTTTTATTCCACAGTCCAGAGCCGAGAGGGTGGAGAGCGGGCAGATCAACTTCACGGGGACCCAGATGGGGGCCACGGTACAGGGAGGTTTCCGTCAATTTTCTGCCGACCTGCATTTTGACGCCCAGGATCTGCCGCACAGTTATGCCCACATTACCATCGATCTGGGCAGTGTCGATCTGGCCTCCGAGGAGTCGGAAGACGAGATCAAGGGCAAACACTGGTTCAATATCCAATCCTTTCCTCAAGCCCGTTTTGATTCCTCGGATATCCAGCGCGTGGGGCCGAACCAGTACCTCGTGTGGGGCCTGTTTCAACTGAAAGGGGTACGCAAACCCTTGCGAATCCCCCTCAAGATGTCCTATGATCACAGTGGGCGCAGCGCTCAGGGGCGTTTCATCCTGAAACGAAATGATTTCGGCGTGGGTGATGGAACCTGGAGCGCGACAGACACGGTGGCTGATGAAGTCACGGTGGATTATCGTTTTACCCTCATTCCCTAGGAGAGAGTGCTATGCGCACCTCAATCGTGGACCTGCAACTCATGCAGGAACGCGGTGAAAAAATTGCCATGCTGACCTGTTACGACTCGAGTTTTGCTCGGGTGCTGGAGCAGGCCGGCGTGGATGCGCTGCTGATCGGGGACTCTCTGGGGATGGTGGTTCAGGGTCACGATTCTCCCTTGCCGGTCAGTATCGCGGACGTTGCCTACCATACCCGCTGTGTGGCGCGGGGGGCGCCCAAGGCTTTCCTGCTGGCCGACATGCCATTTGCCACCGCCCAGATCAGTCCCGAGGACACCTTTCGAAATGCGGCAGAATTGATGCGCGCAGGAGCGCAGATGGTCAAGATCGAAGGAGGCGCCAGCATGGCCCCGACGATCTCTTTTCTGGTCGCCCGGGGCATTCCCGTTTGCGCCCACATCGGTTTGACCCCCCAATCCGTGCACCAACTGGGGGGATTCAAGGTGCAAGGCCGCAATGCCGCGATGGCCCAACAGATACTGACCGACGCGCAGGCACTGGAACAGGCCGGGGCCGGCATGATTCTGATAGAGGCCGTGCCGCGTTCCCTGGCCGACCAGATCTGTGCCCAGGTTCAGGTTCCGACCATCGGCATCGGGGCCAGTCCTCACTGTTCGGGGCAAGTTCTGGTCATTTACGACATGTTGGGATTGGGCGCGTATATTCCTCCCCGTTTCGTCCGCCCCTTCATTCAGGAAACCGGTTCCATTGCAAAAGCCGTGGAACTTTATGTGCGGGAAGTCAAGGCAGGGAAGTTTCCTGGCGAGGAGCATTGCTATGGGGTGTAGGGTACCCCGAACTGCGTGGGCAAGCGCCGCTTTATTACTGGTCAGCAGTACCGCCATCTGGGCTCAGGATTCGCTGAACTCGAGTTTGCATCTGACCTTGCGTCAGGCCATGGGGATGGCCGTGACGCACCATGTCCAGGTACAACTGGCTCTGGAACAGGCTCAGGAGGCCACGGCCCGTGCCGAAGAGGCTCGGGCTGCCCTGCGCCCGGCGGTGGGCTTCAATTCCTACCAGATGCGCCAGACCCAGAACTTGCGCGCCATGGGGTTGGCGCTACCAGGGTTTCCCACCCTCATCGGTCCCTTCAATACATTCGACGCCCGAGTCCAGTTCACCCAGCAAATCCTGGACCTGGTTCATGTACACGAAGCATCCTCGGCTCAAACCGGTGTCGAGGTTGCGCGTCTTGAAGCCGCCGCACGGGAGCAACAGATCGCGGGTGCTGCCGGGTTGGCTTATCTGGCCGTACAACAGAGCATGGAATCGGTCAAGGCGGCGCAAGCCAATGAGACCTTGTCCCAACATCTCCTGCAATTGACCCGCGACCAGTTGAAAAGCGGATTGGCCACGGGCGTGGATGAAGTTCGGGCCGCGGCATCGGAAGCGCAGGTTGCCTACCAGTTGCAGCAGGCGCTGGGCGCAGCCAAGGATGCGCTCACCCGTCTGCATCGCGCCCTCGGCTTGCCTCTCGATCTCCCCATTGAATTGACGGATACCCTGGGGGTTATTCCGGCCTCAAGTCCCGACGGGGGAGACGCCGTGGATCGCGCCCTGCACCAACGACCGGAATTACAAGCCCTGGAAAAAACCCTGGAACAACGGGTGACGGAAACGGAAGCCGCCAAGGCGGCTTCTTACCCTACCATCGGATTGATCGGCGCGATCGGTCCCAGCGGGGTACTTCCTACCCAGTATGACTACCGCACCTATAGTTACGGCATCCAGATGAGTGTGCCCCTGTATCAGGGCGGCGCGCTGGTCGCACGCCAGGACCAGGCCGAAAGCCGACGGCGTCAGGCCGAACTGTCCCTGAAAGATGGGCGCCATCAGGTGGAGGAGGACGTTCGTCTGGCCGAAGATTCCCTGAACACCAGCCGCGCCCAGGTAAAGGCGGCGCAATTGCGGCTGGATCTGGCCCAACGGTTGATGCAGCAGGCTCAGGATCGATTCGTCAGTGGTGTTGCCGATAATCTCGAAATGGTGGATGCACAGGCCGGTCTGGCGCAGGCCCGGAGCGATCAGATCGGTGCGCTGGGGGCCTTGGGCATGGCACAGGTAAACTATGATCTGGCGTTGGGTCAAATCGCCTACGAAACCCCCACTCAACCGGAGTCCCTCCCATGATTCAGGACGATGTCCCCGTCTCTTCGCTCCCCGCTGCCCAGCCGCTCACCGTGGCCTGGCGGTTCTGGCTGATGCTGGGGGGAGGAGTGGTGCTGTTGTGCGCTTTTGCTTTATGGTTCGCCCAGCGGAATCAGGAGAGCACGGATGATGCCTTCATCGAGGCCGATATCGTGGAGATCAGTCCCCACATCAGCGGCTATATCAATCGGGTCGAGGTGACGGACAATCAGCGGGTCAAGGCAGGCCAACTTCTGGCGCTCATCGACCCCCGTGACTATGTTCTGCGCGTGCAACAGGCCGAGGCCGTGCTGGCTGCGGCCAAAGCCCGGCATGGAGCCACCTCGCAGGATCTTTCCGTGGTGACCACCACCACCACTGCGGCAGTGCGGGAAGCGCGGAGCGCTCTGGCCTCAGCGTTGGCTGCAGAGCAACAGGCAGTGGCGGAAAGCAGCGGGAGCGAAGCAGAGGCCCAACTCACCCACAGCGATGTACAACGTTATCAGGCGCTCTACGAAAAGCAGGAAATTTCGCGCCAGCGACTCGATCAGGCCCTGACGGCAGACCGGGCCGCGCAAGCACGGAAAGAATCGGCCCAGCGCGCGGTGGAGATCGCCCTGGCGCGAGTCGGGGAGGCGCGGGCACGTCTCGATGAAGCAGGTTCGGGACCTCGTCAGGTGGCGCTCAAACGGGATCAGGAAGCCGGAGGGCAGGCCTCGGTGGCCGAAGCCGAGGCAGCACTGGCTCAGGCGCGGCTCGATCTGAGTTATACGCGGCTGGAGGCTCCCTCTTCCGGGAAGGTGACCCATAAAACGCTTTTGCTGGGTCAACTGGTTCAGCCTGGCACGGTGGTTCTGTCCCTGGTGACAGGCGCTCCCTGGGTGGTTGCAAACTTCAAGGAAACCCAGTTGCACCGTATGCGCCGTGGTCAAAAGGTAAAAATTCGGGTGGACGCTTTTCCTGGCCGGGAATGGCATGGACATATCGATAGTTTCCAGGACGGCACGGGATCCCGTTTCAGTTTGCTGCCTCCCGAGAATGCCACCGGAAATTACGTCAAGGTGGTACAGCGCCTGCCCGTCAAAATCGTGTTCGACGAGCCGTTGGACCAGTTGCAGCGTCTGTCCCCCGGATTATCCGCAACCCCAACGGTAGAACTGGATAGCGGCGGCTTACCTTTCTGAGTGAGGGTGTCTGGAGAGAATGGGAG
>VFSW01007034.1_pt1 | contig 16420 bp, 17 predicted proteins | sample 5358111 | NCBI WGS metagenome assembly VFSW01 (sample SAMN11554181, study PRJNA540505) | mine drainage metagenome | isolation source: sediment from site ElyBrook_90M | place: USA: Ely Copper Mine, Vershire, VT | collected 2017 | reverse complement strand
CTCCACCACGCCGCGATCCCCGTCCACCTTCACCCAATCGCCGGTCTCGATCACACTGAGCGGATCTTGATCCAGCTCCGTCACCGCCGGCACGCGAGTCACCACTGCGCCCAATGCGATCTTGGTGGTCATTTGATTAAACACCATCGCCAGCGGCGCCGATTTCGTCAGCCGCGTCATGTGAAACGCGTTCGACCAGCCCGACGATCCCTTGGCGCCCGGAAACACCAGCACCTTGTCTTTGAAGCTCTGCCCGCGTAATTCATGCCTGGTCTCAATGATGGTTCCCGTCATCGGATCGATGCCGCCCCATCCGGAAATCGTCTCGCGCGTCACCAACGCTTCCCCCTCCGCGCACCCACCGACGATACCGCGCCCGTGCAGCACAATCATCGCAGCTCTCCAGTCCAGCGTCCTGTCAGCGCGGCATCGATGCAATCTTCCGTTGCGCCGAACCAGGCTTCCACCGGCGTCATCGCCGGCAGGTAGTGGGTCTGCTTGGCCGAATCGAGCGCCACTACTTTCGTGCCTGGCGGCACCGCGCGTGCGATCGCCGAGCATGTGTCCGTCATCACCAGCCCACCCGCGTCTTCGATCTGTTTGGTGAACCCGCTCATATCCGCCACCGTCTTCACCGCGCGCGACGTGAACATCCACAGATGCGTCTTGATCCGCTTGCCATCCAGCAGCCGCGCCACGTCGCGAAATTGTTCAATCGACGCATGCGGGCAGCCCAGCATCACATAATCGACGTTTGCATCCCGGCCATTCGCGTTCAGCGTTTCATACACGCGCCGGCGCTCTTCGGCGCCATATTTGATAGTGACCGCAGGCTTACGCGCGCCGAGCGCGATCTCCAAGTTCGGCGCCTCGGGTGTCACGCCCACGATGTGATACATCTCTACTCCGCCCGACGACGCCGCCGCAGCCCCGAAATGTTTGTGACGCAGCGGATCGGCCTGCCGGATCGCGCCCGTCAAAACGGGAATAGCTTCTTCCACAACCTCGCCGACGAAATAGCCGAGCATGCCCCAATCCATCACGCTCTCCACCGGCGTCTCCACTTCGATCAGATGCGTCGCGTGGCGATATTCGTCGCGATGAAAACCCCAGTCGGGAATCTTGCCTGTGAGCATTGCGGCGCTGGTGCTCTCGCGGCCCTCGGTATTGGTGCGCGCGCCGATCACCGAGTTACAGTAAACCACCGCCGACGATTCCATCCACGCGCAATGCTCGCCCTTCAACGGCAGATTGCCGGCCAGATAGGGCGTACAGGTCTTCATGATCCGGACGCCGTGCCGCGCCAGCTCGGCTTCGTCCGCGCGCTGGTGCTGCATCGCTTCGCGGCTCATCCCCAGATCGGCCCAATGCGCCAGATCCATGCCGCCCTGCAAATGACAGCAATTCCCGTTGGCAGCCGGAACGGACATCACCTCGCCGGCGTCGAGATCGTACAGGGAGAAGACCGCTTCGAAGCCCCCATCGCCCGCATGTTCTTCGAAATATTTCTGCAGAACCAGCGTGGACGATCCGGGCACGCCCGCGATGTTTTTCGTATCGACGAAGCGTTCGGCCCCTAGCGCGGTGGCGTAGCGCACCAACAATTCCATGGCTCTTTGTTTCGCGACGCCGTGCGCGCCGTCTAACAATGCTTTTTCGTCGTCCGCGAGGATCATCGCTTACTATTGTCCTACTGGGGGTGGGTGACTAAGGACGCTCTTCGATGTGCTTCAACCGCGCGTCGAGAACTTCTTCGACTCGCCTCAGCTCAGCGCGCCACAGGTCGCGCATGTCGTCAAACCGCTTGTCGATCCCGTCGAATCTTGTCTTGAAAAGGGCGACGACAAGCCCGATCAGCGTCGCATTCAGCAGCATCGGAATGCCGATTGCGAGATAAAGTTGTTCGTTGGTCACCACGAGTAGTGCGCTCAGGTTAACACTATTCTCTCATAACGGATCGAGTGAATATTAGGGCGACTGCTTCCACCGCGCATCCCGAGCTTCTTGCCGTCGCTGGCGGTCGACTCGCCGTCGAGCGCGCGCTTCGTATGAATGCCTCTCCCGTGTTCGTTGGTCACCATTAGTCCTCTACGTTCGCCGCAAGCCCCTTACGCAGCGCCCCCAGATCGATTTCGTGCACGCTTCCCTTCCCCGCCAGATCCAGCGCATGCGCCGCCGCAGCGCCCATCGCGATGCACGGACCCATCACGCGCACGCTCGACAACGCGGTCGCATCGCCATCGATACAGCGCCCCGCCGCCACCAGATTGTCCACCGCCGGCGGCGTCAAACTCCCCAGCGGCACGTAATGCACGTGATCGGCGTCGAAGGGCTCCCAAACATAGCCTTCGGCGTTGTGATGTTGCTCCAGCGGCCACGCGGTCCGCGCAATGCTGTCGGGGAACTTAACGCCGGCCCGCACCTCATCCACGGTCAGATGATGCCGGCCCACAATCCAACGCGTCTGCCGGATGCCGGGCAGCCCGTAGGAACGCACGCGCGCTTCTCGAAACGCCGCAGGAAATTCCGACCGTAAGAACTTCATGGTCAGGTCGGCCTGATCCTTGCCTTCCAGTCCAGTCTTCGACGCACCAAACGGATCCATCGGATTCTCGATGTGCGTCATGTTCACAACCGCCGTAGCGCGTCCCGGAAAACTCATCGCAAAGCCATCCCGGCGGATCATCCCGTACTCGGCTCCGCGCTCCCGAATGCGTTCCGACATCTCGGCGCGGCTGGGCTTGTGCGCCTCATCGAAGTTCTCGATCACGATCATCTGCGACCCGTAAATAACGCCTTCGGCCGGCTCGCGGCATTCCAGGCCGGCGCCCCACACCACCGCCGCGTCTCCCGTCGCATCCACGAATCCGTCCGCCCGCACCGTAACGTCGCCATAGCGCGTTGCGAATTCCAGCGCCACGATCCTGCACCCCTCGCGCTGCACGCTGCGCAAAATCGCGCCCACCAGCGGCGTGATTTTCAACTCCAGAACTTGCCGCTCCACCCACCGCCCCAGCGCCACTTCGTTATACAGCGCGTTCAGCGAAACGCCGCCCATCACGACGTGCAAATCGCCGGTGGCGCCCAAATCGCGCAGGATATCGTCGGCGATCCCGTGCGTCAGTTGTTTGTTCTTGGGCGGATTGCCGAACAGCCCCACGATCATTCCGATGATGGAGTTCACTGCTTGGCCGCCCAGCGCCGGCAAGCCATCGATCAGGATCACCTGGCGCCCTAAGCGCGCTGCTTCAATCGCCGCTGAGACGCCCGAAATCCCAGCGCCCACGACGCAAATGTCCGCCGAATGCTCGCGCATCGCTGGTACGCCGTTGCGCCGCACCACTCGAGTCTCGGGACGAAAAGGTTTTTCGAGCATCCCTAAGAGCCGATTTTAAGAGCGCTCTTCAGGAACACGAAACGATCCACCCACTCGTCGATCTGCTTCGTCGTCGGCTTCCCCGCCCCATGCCCGGCGCGCGTTTCTATCCGAATCAGTATGGGCGCCGGACCCTCCTGGGCCTGCTGCAACGTAGCGGCGTACTTCAAGCTATGCCCCGGCATCACTCGATCGTCGTGATCCGACGTTGTAATCAGAGTCGGCGGATAAACGCCTTTGTGAATGTTGTGCAGCGGCGAATATGCGCGCAGAACTTTGAAATCTTCAGGATTCGCCGACGATCCGTACTCGCCCACCCACTGTGTTCCAAATCCGAAGTTCTGGAATCGCAGCATGTCCATCACGCCCACCGCCGGCATCGCAGCGCCAAACAAATCCGGCCGCTGATTCAGCACGGCCCCAATCAACAACCCGCCATTGCTCCCGCCAAAAATCGCCAACTTGGGCGTCGAAGTATACTTGCTCGAGATCAGCCATTGGGCCGCCGCGATGAAATCGTCAAACACATTTTGCTTCTTCGCGCGCATTCCCGCCTGGTGCCACGCTTCGCCATATTCCGATCCGCCGCGAATATTCGCCAACGCGTACACGCCGCCCATCTGCATCCATTCCACCAACGCCGGCCGGAATACGGGCATCTCAGCCACATCGAAGCCGCCATACGCGTAGAGCAGCGTCGGATTCTCCGCGTCCAGCTTCAAGCCTTTCTTGTAACTCAAAAACATCGGAACGCGCGTGCCGTCTTTGCTCGAATAGAACACCTGCCTGGTCTCGTACAGCGACAGATCCACCGCAACTTTGCTCTGCCGGATCGCCGCGGTTTTCCCAGTCTTCAGATCCAACCGGTAAATGCCCGGCGCGATGGTGAAGCCCTCGAACTCGTAGAACATTTCCTTGTCCTCAAGCCGCGCACCCGACCATCCGGCCGACCCGATCCCAGGCATCGCAATATCCTGCGCCACCTTGCCATCCAGGCCCACTAGGCGCGCCGCCGAATGTGCGTCCTTCATGTAGGAAAGCAGCAGCTTGCCATCGGCGATCTGCGCGCTATCCAAAGTCTCCGCCCGTTCCGGAACAAGCTCCTTCCAATTGGCGCGTTCCGGATGTTCGATGTCCATCGCGATCACGCGGCCGCGCGGGGCCGCATCGTTGGTTTGCAGATACAGCTTCGGCCCGATTACGGCCAGCGGAATGTAGGCAAAATCGGCCGACGGAATCAGCATCACGGTATGCGGGTTCGGGGCATGCAGGTCTTGATAGGCCAGCAGATTTTTGCCCGGAACGCCCGTCTCCAGGTACAACAGCAGATACCGGCTGCCCTCCATAACCATCGGCGCGATGGTCCAGTTCGGGTGATCGGGCCGCTGGTAAATCAGCTTGTCGGCCGATTGTGGATCGCCCAGCTTGTGGAAGTAAACCTTCTCGTTCAGCGCCGCCACGGTCAGCAACTTTGCCGGAGGCGGTTCCGGAAAACGCGAATAGTAGAACCCGCGATCGTCGGCCGCCCACGAAATGTTGCTGCCCTTGGTCCACTGGATCAGGTCGGACGAATCCTGGCCGGTAGCCACGTCGCGCACGCGCCACTCGGCCCAATCGGACCCCGCCTGCGCCACCGCATATGCCAACAACTTCCCGTTCCAACTCTCCGACTCGCCGTCCAGCGCCGCCGTCCCATCCTTGCGATACGTGTTTGGATCCAGCAGCACGCGTCCCGGCGCGGTGAGCGAATCCGTCACGTACAGCACCGACTGGTTTTGCAGCCCGGAATTGTGGAAATAGAAATAATGATTTCCGGCTTTGTGGAAGTCGCCGAATTTCTCGTAATTCCAAAGATCGGTGATCTGCTTCTTGATGGTCTCGCGGCCGGGCAGCTTCGCCAGATACCCGAACGTCAGCGCGTTCTCCTGCTCGACGAACTTTTCCGTCGACGCCGCGTCGGCATTCTCCAACCCGCGATACGGATCGGTGATTTTCGTGCCGTGATAATCGTCTACCTGATTGCCCTTGGGAGCAAGCGGGTAATTGAGCTTGGCCGGGATGTCCGCGCCCAGAGATAGGACGACGCTCGCAAGGAGCAGCAGAATTGTTTTCACGGCTTTTTTCACCACAAGGCCTTTCGGCTCCATTGTCGCAAACTCAGGCACGTTGCTCGTCCTCACGATTACAGCTAGGGCGCAAGAGCGGGACTAGGCGGCGTTGCCCAATTTGCACAAGCCACTTCACGTGAAGGGAGTCCTAAAAACTTCGCGGCTCTGGTCGATACGTAGTACATTGGTCAGCAAAGGTCGTCGCCATGGACACCCTGACCTCCGCTCAGGGTAGCGAGCGGATGAGCCGAGTTCGTTCGAAAGACACCAAGCCCGAAATGGTGGTCCGTCGGCTCGTTCATCGAATGGGATTCAGGTATCGGTTGCACGTGCGCAATCTTCCCGGCAATCCGGACTTGGTATTCCCAAGTCGCGGTAAAATCATTTTTGTACACGGATGTGTTTTTGGCGCCGGCACGGAACTTGATAGCGTCATCGCGCGGCACGAGTGCTACCATGACGTGCAAGGTGGCTGGCCTCGATGATTGACGCGTTAGTCGTTGGGCAGCTTTATTCAAACGAAGAGATATTTAGTTCTCTCATGGTGTCCAATGCTGGCGGCATTCGCGTCTCGCTCCAAGACAAAGCAGTCCTAAGAGCAGTGATCATGACCTCCGTACACGGGGTCCATAGCGCGGCCGAGAATCCCTATCAGGACAGATTGGAGAGCGGTGTCTTGACCTACACGGCGGCAGGGAAACTTGGGCAGCAGACGCTGGCGGGGGTAAATAGTCGGCTGATCGAGCAGAAGGAATTCAACTTTCCGATACACGGATTCGTTTTGATTGCGAGCCGGAGGGACAGGTCCGTCGGGCCGAAACGCTGGAAGTATCTGAGACTGCTCGAATACGTTCGCCACTATCCGGATACTCAGCTCGACGCAGATGGCAAGATCCGCAAGGTCTGGCTCTTTGAATTCAGAATCCATCCTGACCAGGAAATCTTGCCACTTTCAATCGAGGCGGCAGTTTCGAGTAAACTGCTCATCGAATCGAGACTTCGGGTTGCCGCTAATTCTGACGACGATGAAATCGTCGACGAATCCTCCCATCAACAAACTGAAAACATTGAACGGATTGAACAGGTCCGTAGCAAGTTGCTGGCGCTTGAGCCGAAAACCTTCGAGCTATTTATCAAAGATCTGCTGCTACATTGCGGTTTCTCCGACGTCTGCGTAACAAAATTCAGCGCAGACGGAGGCGTTGACGTAAACGCCAGAGGCGGCTCACGTATTTGGATCTTCGAGAACGCATTAGTCCAGGTACAGGCGAAGCGTTGGCTGCACTCCGTCGGACGCAAGGAAGTGGCCGAGTTGCGTGGCAGCTTGCAGCCATTCGCGAGAGGCGCTGTCGTCACGACTAGCCATTTTTCAAAGGCAGCTATCAATGAGGCCTGTGAAGCTGGTAAAAATCCAATTGCCCTTATCGACGGTTTTCGGCTGTCCAAGGTTGTGCTTGACGAAGATTTTCACTTAGCCGTATGACTTGCCCATTTATTGCTTCAGAGCTGCAAGCGGACCGACGAGCGATGCCTCGCTTTGATCTGACGTGGCCATCGGCCAAGACGGGCCCCTCTAAGCAGGTCCAGCCGTTTCGGATGGGACGTCAGCTGCGAGTTTGCGACCCGGTAAAAGGAGCAAGTCATGAAGAGCGACAGGTGGCTTCGTGCCCGCGCGAAGGAGATGTATTACCAAGAAGGCGAGATTGAGGTGGACAACAATGCGCTTATATCTAGAGGGGATGATGAAGGAGCGTATGTAGAGGCGTGGGTTTGGGTCCCGTTCAGAGAAGAAGATGATGGCTCATAGCCCTGAAACTATGGGCCGTGATCAGATGAACTCAGCTTAGTACGAATTCGCACGGAAATATCCAGGTTGCTGATGTGGTCTCAAGGGTCGGGTACGGCATCCCAGTCGGATAACGTGCTCTGGAAGATTCGCTCGTCAAAAATACCAGGAGCAAGCAATTTCCCCTGGAATCGATGTTAATGGTGTAGGTCACTTTCCCGATCTCCGGCGGAAATGCGAAGAAGGGAATGACTCGCGCGCAGTTCCGCCGCCAGATCTGACCGATTCTTATACCATCTTCTCATCCGCCGCATACAGCGCCCAGGCGCTTGCCAAATCCTGCACCACATGCCCCAGCGACTTGTAGACCGTAATCTCCTCAGCCGATTGCCGGCCCTCCACGTTGCCCGCCAGCACCTGCCCAATCTCGGCCACGACGTGGTCGTCATCGATCAGCCCCGCGGCCTTGGCTCTGAGCAACTCCGCGCCCTGGCTCAGCACGCCCTCGCGGCTGTCGGCAATGAAGCGCGAGCGGACCACCAGATCGTTGTCCACTTCCGCCGGCCCCGCAAAACCGGACCCCACGACATTCACGTGCGTGCCGGGCCGCACCCAGGCGCCGTGCAAGATCGGATCCGCCGCCGCGGTGACGGTACAAATAATGTCCGCGTCACAGGCCGCCTCTTCCACGCTCCCAGCGCTGCTCACAGGCACGCCAAGCTCGGCCTGCGTACCCTCAGCGAAGGCCCGCGCGCGTTCGCTCGATCGCCCCCAAACCACGATGGACTCGAGCCCGCGCACCTGGACGATCGCGCGCGCATGGGTGGCGGCCTGTTCGCCATATCCCAGGATCGCCAGCCGCCGCGCGTCTTTGCGCGCTAACGCATCGGTGGCAACAGCGCTGGCCGCCGCCGTTCGGATGGCCGTGATTTCGCCCGCATCCACCACGCAAACCGGCGCGCCCGATTCGGGATCGAACAGAATGACCAACCCCTGGTGCGACGGCCGTCCCTGGGCGAAGTTGTCCTGAAATACGCTGATCAACTTGGCGCCGAATGGACCATTCGTACCCATTGCTCCCGGCATGACGCCGAATAGCCGCTGGCCGGACAGATGAATGATGGAGCGTAGGAGTTGCTTCGTTTCGCCTCTCGAGAAGGCGATCATCGCATCGCGCACAATCGGAATACATACTTCATAGGTGAGCCTGCGCGCCACCTCGTGACCATCTATGAATCGCATGCCGATCCAGCTTAGTGTATCGCCGATCCCAGTCCCTAACGCCGGCCGTCTAGACTAGCAGGCGGCTGAAAAACTCGAAAACACCGCTTCCTCTGGGCGCGGCTCAGAATCCGCTTACCGAGCCGTGACGAAAGGGACCGAAACAACTTGTGCCTTTTCAGCATCCTGCTAGTTTAATCTAATCTAACCGAGCAACGGGCTCGGCTCCGAGTTAGATGCGCGGCCAACAAATTCATTAACCTTGGCTGGCTGCTCCGGCTCGGGGCGTGTGAAGCGGACGGAAAAATGGAAGGTGCTGCCCTTTCCCGGTTCGCTCGCTATCCCCATGCGGACGCCCATCAGTTCCACCAGAAGCGTTGAGATGCTGAGTCCGAGGCCTGCGGCGGCGTATTTTCTGGTCTTGGATCGGTCGGCTTGGGCGAAGGACTGAAAAATCATACTGTGCTTTTCCACCGGGACGCCGATGCCGGTGTCTGCCACAGCGAAGTGTATCTGGATCTCGCGCGAGCCGCTGGATTCCACGGTGGCGCGGACGAACACGCTGCCCGCCGGGGTAAACTTCAGGGCGTTCCCGAGCAAGTTCACAAGAATCTGGCGCAAACGCGCGGGATCTCCCGTCACCCGGCTGGGAATCTCGGATGAAATCTCGTAGCCGAGCGACAAGCCCTTCTGCTGGGCCTGAATCTCAAACACCCGGGCAGTATCTGAAACCAGCTTCGAAAGATCGAACGGTATGTTGTCCAGCTCAACGCTCTTCGATTCCATCCTCGAGAAATCGAGCACATCGTTCAGCAGGCACAGCAGAGAGATCGCGGAATTGCGCGAGGTTTCGAGCAGATCGCGCTGTACCGCGCTGAGCTCGGTATCGAGCGCCAGCTCGGTCATTCCGATGATGCCGTTCATCGGGGTGCGCAGTTCGTGACTGATGTTGGCCAGGAAATGGCTCTTGGTTTCGTTGGCGGCCTCGGCCATTTTCTTGGAAGATTCCAGCAGCCGCCGGTCTTCGAAGGATTTGCGGTATTGGGCGCTCAACTGTCTTCCTTGCGTCACCAGGAACACCAGGCAAACCAGATTGATGACCGCCATGCCGTAGCCCTGGCCGCCTAGCGACAGGTCAATCACCAGCGGCGGGACCAGCAGAGGCAAAACGTGGCAATAGAGATATAGCGGCCGAGGAGTGAGAGAAACGAGCGCGCTAAAACTGATGCCAAGGATGCAAAACGTCAGCAGCAGTGAATCCCAGTGGGAAAAGCCGTTCACGATATCGCTATAGCAGCTCAATAACCCCCAAGCGCTCGAAAAGCAGGTTAAGCTTACACAATAAGCCGCTCGCCAGGCGCGCGGTCCCCGATGATAGATCGCCTCTTTCCGGAGAATTAAGAGCAATCGCGCCAGATAGGCGCCCATGGTGGTGGCGGCGAAAATCGTCACCGGCAGCACGTGAACTCGGGAATAAGTCCCTGCCAACAGGGCGAACTCCACCAGGCCGAGACCGGCCCAAATGCCGGCCAGCGAGCGACGGGCGATGTCGGTGTCTTGCTGGAGGCTCAGGTCAGCGCGCTGAGCCGATGCACGCGTATTGTCTGGCACGCAACAGTCTATCGACAAGCGAAATCAAAAGCTTAAGGTTTGTTTCCGCGCGTTGGTTCCAATGTCTGGGATTTAAAGCACCACCGTTCGGTAGTGCTTACGATCCAATCAATTGGCGGTAAGCTGAACGCTCTTTTGTTCCGCTTCATCGATGCTCAAGCTGGCCCCTTGGGCTTGGCAAGCCGCCAAGTCGTCGGGGTTGTAAACATCGCAGGGTGGGGAATCCAGCCACGCCACGAGGACGTATTTTCCGGGTGACAAGCCATTCAGGAGGAAGTTGCCGTACTCGTCGGCTTGAGCGATTTGGTAGGCCTGGACGCGCCCGGCGGACGGGTCGGGAATGAGTACGACGGTGGCGCCGCTGGCGACCACCTTGGGATCCGCCGTCACCGCTCTTCCCACCACTTGCCCGCCCTGAGAGCTGAGGCGCACGTCGAGCGGAGGCGGGGGATCGCCGGGCGGCGCTTCCAGACCCTGGCCGAGCCGCTCGGCGTTGGCGATGCGGACCGATTTGAGATAGGAATTGTCCGGCCCGTTCAGCACGTACAGGTCGTAGGTCTCATCGGGAACGAACGGAACCGAGAATTCGCCGTTCTCCGACACCTTTGCTTGCGAGAGCGGCGCCGTCGTGCGCCGTGGCTGGAGCGAAATCGTCAGGCCCTCAGGCAGGGCGCTGTCGCCGTCATCGATATGGATCTTGCCGCGCCAGAGGCTCTCCGGGGCGACCGCCACATCTGCGTTTGCCACGTCTGTGTCGCCCACATTGATCGGAACGCGGCCCGTCAGGGGGACGCCGTCCTCCGTTCCCGCGGCCATCAGCAGATACGGGCCGGCCGTCACTCCGTCGATTTCGAAGCTCTGATCCTTGTTGAGAATCACACTCATGGGAGCGCTCACCGAGGCAGTGTTGTCGGAATCGTTCATTCGAAGAGTTACGCTCGGGCTGGCAATCACATCGCCTTTGACAGCGCTCACCACGCGCCCGCGAATGTGCACGGTGTGGACCAAGGTCAGGAAAATATCGATGCCGGCCACCTCGTCGCCCGGCGCGATCTTTACTGGAACCGCATCGGACATTTTTTGGACTTGCGGGAAAAACGTGACCGCATAGTTCAACTCGGGGAGCGGGTTACCGAGCGCGTCTTTGCGCGGCTGTTCTTCGGCGCTGGGCGGACGGGGCGGCGCTTGATACAAAGCCGCGACGTAATACGATCCCGGTTCCAGGCCGTGCACGCGGTACTCGCCGCGATCGTCGGTGCGTGCGCTCGCGGCCGCGGCATATCCGTGACGCCCGCGCTCGTAATAGGAGCGATACAACTGAATGGCGACGTTCACGGCGGGCTCGGCGTCGTCGAATTTCACCTTGCCGGTGAGGACGCCCGAAGACGTCAGCCGAAACACGAACGAACTGATGGTCTGACCCGAGTTGACCGTGAAGATCGGCGGCATTTTGTAGTCGCCGATGCGGCCGGCCGAGAGCGGCAGATAGCCCTCGCGTTGGACGGTGATGGTGTAGCGCCCAGTCGCTACGGTGGGAAAGGAAAACGAGCCGCTTTCATCGGTGGTTTGATACAACGATGCGCCCTTGGAGTCCGTGGGGCGCAGTATGACTTGCGCACGGCGTAGCGCTTGTCCCGTCGCGCCGCTGAGCACGGTTCCCTGGATGGCGCCGGGAGCTTCGGCTTCAGGGGGCTGTGTAGTCGGCGGCGGGGATATGGCTGGCGGCGGCGTATCCTGCCCGAACGCGGACGCGAGGCAGCAGAATGCGAATAGGCAAACCTTCAGGGCGTGTGGCAAGAGCTCCACTCAAGTTTGACGCAATTGGAGGCCATCGCGTTGGAAGAGTCATAAAGAAACGAGGCCGCCCTCAATGACCATTCAGATCACCAAACCCGAGGTCGAGGCGATCATTAATCAGCGTCTTCAGAGCGGCGTGTTTAAGGACGCCGAACATGTCATCTTACAGGCCCTCCAGTCTGCTCCGCCGCTCGCCCCCGAGATTCGAGCCGCCAGACACCTGCAAGAAGTATTCGAGGCTGCAAGAGGCTTGGGCGAAGGTGCTAATTTCAGCCGCAATCCGTCCACCGGCCGTCCCGTGGATTTGTCGTGAATGGGTTTCTCCTCGATACGAACGTCCCTTCGGAATTAATCCGCAGTCGTCCGAACCCACGCGTAGGAAATTCCTGAGTGTCGTGTCCATCGGCGAACTGCGTCGAGGATTTGTTACGCTCCCGCCAAGCCAGCGGCGTGCCGATTTGGAGCGGTGGTTTGAAAACAACTTGCTGCCTCGGTTTCACGGACGTATCCTGCCAGTCACCCGCTCCATCGCCGACTGGTAGTGGGTCAGTTTGAACTGTAGGCCCTATCATTTTCAAGCCTGGTCGCGGGGCCTTCGTCTAAAATCACATGAAAGGGGAAAGTTGAATGAAAGACTCTGCAGCCGCGCCTCCAGACCCGCACTCCTGGATTGAGAATCTAACGGAGACGTGCAAGAGGCGCGATGACGCGCGCGCCATATCCAGAGCGCTCTACGGAATCGCTGCCAGCTATGCGGATTCCGCATTTAGCACGCTAATAAGCGCCATTCGATCCGACATTGGGTATTTCCGAGAACGTTGCCCAGACCGTGAACTGCTCCCGTCCCTCAAGGAGCACAGTCCCCAGGAGTTTTCGGTGTGGACGGGAGTGCCCCATGACTCAATCGTAAAGATATGGTTGGGGGACGCGCGTATCGATTACAGAATCAGCGTCAGACCAAATCCACGCAGTTCCGCCGATGTAACGAAGGGGTACATGCTGGTCAAGTGCGATTTTGATCGCAACGTCTGGCTGGAGCACAACGGGAAGGCGATCACCTATGAGGCTGCGTCACGCTTCGTGATCGAAGATCTTTTGCGCTCGTTGTTTTAAGCGCGCGGAGCCACGCGCGCTCGCTCGAAGTTGCCGCGTTGGGAGCCTTGGCAATCAGGATCATGAAGAGGGTCGATAGCCCATCCCAATCAACTGGGTCGCCGTACTTGCCTTTGACTGGGATGCGTGGCCGCCGCTTACTGAAGGCTTCAGCCGACGAATCGCTCTTGCGCCCGTTGCATTTATTGCAAGCCGTCGCAAGGTTTGCGATCACGGACGCGCCACCGCCGCTGTGAGCTTCTACGTGGTCGATGACCGCTCCCGCATGGTCGAGTAATGGGGCGTCTCGTCTACGCCAGTTGCGGTTGTAATAGGCCGGTGTGTCGCTGCATCCTTCCTGCTTTACAAACTCTGCGAGGTATCTTAACGTTGGGGCAAATATCACCGGACATCCACACCAACGGCAGAGCCATCGGTCGCGGCGGAAGACCTGGACTTGGATTGCGCGGGATGCAGAGCGTGGAAGCGCGGAGGCCATTAGGTAAGCGTACCAGTAGTAGAATCAGTGCCATGACGCTGTGTATTGCGCAGAAGTGCCAGCACGCAGGCGAGCCGCGAGTCGTTTGCTGTTTTGATGCTAAGGTCGGCTCTGATTATGAGGCTTCGGAGTCAGCATACAAGTTCAAGACTTTATCCGATCAGGCGGTAGCTATGTTCGCTGGGCCGCTGCTTACGGCTGAAGATCTTGTATCGGACTACGCAGAGCACTTGACTGGACGGACGTTAACAAGAAGCAACTACAAGGAAGAACTTTGGGAGCCGATGAACGCGCACATCGCCAAGGCGTCCGAACACGAAGGCTACATAGAAGGCGCAAGCGAATCCCCGCAAGTTCTAGTCGTCATTGGTATCGATAATCACTTCCGCTTGGTAAGCATTAATGAACACGGTATCCGTGAAGCCCCGTATTTTGCCGCTATCGGGACCGGTGCGGACTCGGCTTCCTCCTCGCTTCGCTGGCGCAAACCAGACAACAATACGCCAATGCATTCGGCGCTTTATTACGCGTATGAAGCAAAGCGCTTTGGGGAGGTCAGCCCGCATGTTGGGGAGTTCACCTACATCAAAATCATTGAGTTTCGTCCCGATTCTTCCTTGGCCCAAACTATCATTCTCCCGAAGGGCATAAAACGCTTGAATAAAGCGTTCGCAGAGTTCGGGCCGCAACCGCTGGATAAATACTGGCACCTACCGGAAGACGAGATTGTTTAGGCAAGTAGTCTGAGCAGTTCGCTGATTTCCCAAGCGTGGTTTGAGATTCCTGCCTCCATCGCAGGAGTAACCCGCAAGGTCTGATGAAGCCGGCAGAAGTTGTAGTACATGATATGCAGGGCGATCATCGCGACGTGGTACTCGATCTTCTTGCTGAAGCCGTTCGTTAGACGCGTAAACCGGCGCATCGACATGCGCACTACCGACCGCTGGGGCGTATTGGATGGGCAAGGCCAGTTGAATGGAACGCCTCTCAGCACTGCGGACGGGTTAATTGCCGCAACGGTCATTGAACGGGTCCTTGCACTCGTCACGTGTAACGTAAAAGACTTTGCCGGGCTGGGCGTTGAAGTCTTCAATCCTTGGGATGCAGCATAATTAGCGTCTTGCGGAAAGCGATTCGGAAATAGCGGCGATGGCCGTGGCGCATTGCTGCCGCGACACATCGAAGTGCGTCACGGCGCGCATCTGGCGTGGATTGATCCCGTTCATGAGTACGCCGCGGGGCTTGAGCGCGGCCGTCAGATCGGTGGTAGCGAGACCAGTGGCGGTGATGTCGAAGATGACAATATTGGACTGCACTCGAGCCGGATCGATCTGGATTCCGGGTAGCTTCGCCAGTTCCCCTGCCAGGAAACGCGCGTTGGCATGGTCTTCGCCCAACCGGTGCGGCATTTCTTCGAGCGCGATCAGCCCCGCCGCCGCGAGCACTCCCGCCTGCCGCATGCCGCCGCCCAATCGTTTGCGATAACCGCGCGCGCGATCGATGGCTTCGGCGGTTCCCACCAGCATGGACCCTACCGGCGCGCCGAGGCCTTTCGACAAACAGAACATCACCGAATCGGCTGGAGCGGCGAGATCGCGCACCGGGCGGTTCAGATGGCATGCCGCGTTGAAGATGCGCGCACCGTCCAGGTGCACCTTCAGGCCGCGCTGGTGGGCGTTCGCGCAGATGTCCTCGAACACATCCATGGGATAAACCGCTCCGCCCGCCATGTTGTGCGTGTTCTCGATTTCGATCAGCGTGGTGGGAGCGCAATGCGAGCTGGTGGGACGAATGGCCGCCTCAATGTCTTTCCAATGCAAAATGCCATCGTTCGATGGAACCGCCCGGATCAGGCAGCCCGAGAACCACGCCAGCATCGAGAGCTCCCAATCGAGCAAATGCGCGCGGGACTCGCAGATCACTTCCTGGCCGTGCTCGGTGTGCATCTTCACCGCGATGGTGTTGCCCATGGTGCCGGTGGGTACGAAGAGGCCCGCTTCCTTGCCCATGATTTCGGCTGCGCGTTTTTCCAGGCGATTGACGGTGGGGTCTTCGCGATAAACGTCGTCGCCCACATCGGCGTCGGCCATGGCGCGCCGCATCTGGGGCGTGGGGCGCGTAACAGTGTCGCTTCTTAAGTCGATCATGATGTAATAAATTCCGCGAAAACTTCGTTTGAAAATAGCACGCCGCGATCGGTGAGCCGCAGCCGGGAGCCATCGCGCGCCAGCAGACCCTCGGAGATGAAGCGCTGGATGGGCTGTTCGAACTTGAGCCACTCTTCGGCGCGCGGCTGGATGCCGTGCGTGAGGCGCAGTCCAACGAAGAAGCGCTCCTCGGCCGAATTGGCGGGCGTTGCGTCGACACGGGCCGACTGGCCGCTCTCGATACGCGCCACGTAGTCGCTGGGCGACTCGATATTTTGGCCGCGTACGAGGCCATCAAAGGAGTGTGCGTCGGCGCCGAAACCGGCGTACGGTTCCAATTGCCAGTACTTCAAATTGTGCAACGATTCGTAGCCGGGCCGGGCGAAGTTGGAAATTTCGTAGCGCTGAATGCCCATCCGGCCAAGGCGTTCGACTGCCGTCTCATAGAATTCGGCGGTAAGTTCGTCGCTCGGGACGTCGGGCGCGCCGTAACGTTTCCCGTTGAGCAAGACCTCACTGCCGAGGCGGCTGTCTTCGTCGATTTCGAGCATGTAGACGGAGACGTGCGGGGGCTGCAGCCGCTCGATCCACGATAGCGATTCGGACCACGACGCGCGCGTTTGTCCAGGCAGGCCGGCGATCAAATCGACGTTGATGTTGGCCAGGCCCGCCGATCGCAGCAGGGCAATCTCGCTCTCCACAATTTCGGCGGTGTGCTTGCGGCCGGTGCGAGCCAATTCGCGCGGCACGAACGACTGCACGCCCAGGCTGACACGATTGATC
>VFSW01007033.1_pt1 | contig 16422 bp, 16 predicted proteins | sample 5358111 | NCBI WGS metagenome assembly VFSW01 (sample SAMN11554181, study PRJNA540505) | mine drainage metagenome | isolation source: sediment from site ElyBrook_90M | place: USA: Ely Copper Mine, Vershire, VT | collected 2017 | reverse complement strand
TGAGTTCGTCATAAAGGGCGATGGCGCGCTGGATTGCCTTGCGTTCCATCTCGAGATTGTACAGAAACTCTTCCACCGGGCCGTCCGGCAGGGTGCGCAGGCGATTCTGCATCCAGGTGTTGACCAGGGTGCGCGCTTCTTCACGGTGCGACATGCTGAACGGCACGAGCTCGTGGTTCGGGTGGGCGCGACGGAACTGATTGATCTCGTTGCGTTTGGTCTTGTAGGCGTTGCCGCGCAGCTCGATCAGGTCCTGGGTCCGGTAGATGTAATCCGGATTTGTGACCTCCACGTGCCAGCGTTCGCTGTTGACGAGAGGCGCGCCTGAATCCCGATCCGTCTCGAGGACCTTGAGAAAATCCTTGTATACGAAATCGAGCCGTGCCTGAAGCGGCGAAGGATTGTACAGGTCCATGATTTTTACGCAGATCTTGAGCGCCCGGTACTGGCGCGAAGTCTCGCCGAGCGGCGGCAGAAGCATGGTGAGCCCATTGCCGTTCAGGGCAAACAGGCAAAAGCATCCCTCGATGATCTGGTAGAAACCGCTGGCCTGGGCAAGCCAGATGACATTGTTGGCAAAACTGTAGTCCGACAGCGCCACATTGCCGCGCGCGCAGGCTTCATCGAAGTATGGCCTTGCGCTGTGATCAAAGGGATAAAGCCGGTATTTTCCGGCGACGAGATAGCGTTTGGGGACGGATTCCTGGCGGGCGGTTTTCGCTCCACCGGATGTATCCTGAGGCCGGATCGGCGACGGGCCTACCGGAGTCAGAAAGTGGACGTCCATGACGGTGTTGACGGCGTTCAGCATGGGCGGGTTCCTCCATGGTCGAGGCCATGACGGATCCCGGCGCATACAGGCGCCGTCAAAGGTTCGGGGGGTTCGTTGTCGTTTTTCTCGGGCACTGTGGCTCCTTGAACTAGCGGTTGGTCAGGGTTGAATGTCGTGAAAAGCGGGCATAAAAAAACGGGGCGATGAGCCCCGTTGGTGCATAGATGAATCCGACCATCGCATCCCATTGGACGCGATGGTCGTGGCAGGTTTGCTACTACAGCAATCGAGCGATTCAGTCATGATCTACGTCGCTATTTACTCCCTAGTGTAGACGATTGCAAGCGGTTTTTATTGGCCCGATGCATCTGGCGGTATGATAGCCTTCCGGGCCGGCCGTATCCCGGTACCGGCCGGGGACAAGACCCCCAGCTTGGGGGCGGCCCACCTGGCAATCCAGCCCATGGAGAGAAATGCGTGCGCATACTGCATACAATGATTCGTGTTGGCGACCTGAAGCGTTCCATCAGGTTTTATACCGAGGTGCTTGGCATGAGGCTGCTGCGCCAGAGCGACTACCCCGACGGGAAATTCACCCTGGCGTTCGTGGGTTACGGCCCGGAGTCGGAGCAGGCAGCGATAGAGCTTACCTATAACTATGGCACCGGGAGCTATGATATCGGGTCCGGCTTCGGACATATCGCGCTTGAAGTGGACGATGCCTATGCGGCGTGCACCGAGATCGAGCGTCGCGGAGGTCGCGTGACGCGCCAAGCCGGACCGATGCGGCACGGTACCACGGTGATCGCCTTTGTCGAGGACCCGGATGGCTACAAGATCGAGCTGATCCAAAAAGGCAGTGGTCGCCTTGCCGGGGAGGGCTGATTGGTGCCTGTGTCTCAATGTAGCTTCGCAGTTTGCGGGCTTCGCTGTGCGGGAGAGTTGCGATGAAATGGCTCGATTCGATTCCACTGTGGGCGCTGGCGGCGGCTGCGGCATTGCTGGCACTGGCCCCGTTCGGCGCCGAGCCGCACCTCGTTCAAAAGCTCAAAATGCTTGCGGCCGGGACGCTCAATCGGCCGATCGACATCTTCGATCTCGTATTCCATGTATCTCTGCCGCTGCTGTTCCTGGCCCGGCTCGGGCGCATGTTTTTGCAAAAGCGGCCGGGTCTGCCCGCTAGGTGAGTACCGATTGCGCTGATCGCCCCCCGCCCAGCGTAGCGGCGGTTGTTCCGGTGCTAAATGAGGCTGCCGGGATCGCGGAACGGGTAGAAGACCTGCTGCGTGCCGGTTTCGCGCAAGTCATTGTGGTCGATGGTGGCAGCAACGACGCGACAGTCGCGAAGGCGCAGGCAGTTGCCGATAGCTATCCCGGCGACCCGCAAGCCGCCGGCCGGCTGACGGTGCTGCGGACCGCTCGCGGGCGCGCGCTCCAGATGAACCGCGGCGCACAGGCAGCGCAGGCAGATGTATTGGTGTTCGTGCACGCAGACACCCGGCTGCCGCCCGACGCGGTAGAGATGGTTCGAAAGGCAATATGCCGGGGTGGCGAATGGGGCCGCTTTGACGTGCGTCTCAATGGCCCGCAGCGACTGTTGCGGCTGATCGAGAGTGCCATGAATATGCGCTCGGCACTCACCGGCATCGCGACCGGCGACCAGGCTCTGTTCGTGCGTCGCGATGTTTTCACGATGCTGCGCGGTTTTGCGCAGATTCCGCTCATGGAAGATATCGAAATTTCCCGCAGGCTGCGCATGCTGGCGCGGCCGGTGCGCATTCGCGTACCGGTGGTGAGCGCCGCCCGCCGCTGGCAACATGGCGGTGTTGCGCGCACCATGCTGCTCATGTGGTGTCTGCGTTTTCTCTACTGGCTTGGTGTTGCGCCGGCGCGTTTTGCGCGCCTTTACCGCAATGTGCGCTGAGCGCCGGCTGGACGGCCTGAAATGAAACGACCGGATTTGATCCTGTTTGCGAAACAACCCCGGCTGGGGGAGGCCAAGACGCGTCTCGCGCAGGCCTGCGGCGCGGAACGCGCCGCAGAGATTGCGACTGTACTTATCCGCGAGAGTGTCGTTCTTGCCGCAAGCAGCTGGCCGGGTGAAGTCTATCTCTGTTGCGCGCCCGACACGGACCATCCGCTGTTCGCAGCACTCGCCGCGGAATTGCATGTATCTCTCGTTGATCAGGGCGGCGGAGACCTGGGGGAACGCATGTTGCGGTCACTGCGCGCGGGAATTTCCCGAAGCGGTGTTGCGGCGATTATGGGGTGCGACGTGCCGCATTGCCTCGCATTCACGCTCGAGCAGGCTTACGAAGCGCTCGCCCGCGGGCGGAATGTGCTGGGTTCAACCCTGGACGGTGGTTACTACTTCATTGGTCTGCAGCAGGTCGAGTCGTCAATCTTCACCGGCATGGAGTGGGGCGGGGATCAGGTGCTGGCGCAAACCATCATGCGCGCCGGCGAGGCAGGTATCCGGTTTGAAATGCTTGCCCAGTTGCGCGATATCGATACCTGGGAAGACCTCGTCAGCGTTGCCCAGCAGTTTCCGCCGCTGCAACCGTTCGTAACAAATTCGCTGCGTTCCGCCTTTCGTATCAGCACGGACGCTTAGTTCTGAAGTCCGCCCGGAACACGGCGCGGCTCTAAGGACCGGCTCTGTCGCGCTGTTCCAGCCCCTGGCGTATGCGGCGGCGTGCGGCATCGGACAGGCGCAGCGTGGCAACCTCTTCCGGATTGATCTGCTGGAAGCGCCGCGCCACGACGCGCAAGAAGCGCATCTGGTGCGCGAAACGCCGGCAGGCATCGCATACGAAAAGGTGCAGACGTACCTGCAGTCGCTCGTACCAGGACAGCCGGCGATCCAGAGACTGCGAAACCAGAGAGGAAACTTCTTTACACGTCAGCATGCTCATGCCCCCTGCCGCGGTCAAACCAGCGCAGATCCAAACACTGCCGCAGGCGCAATCGCGCCCGGTGCAGCAGCACCCACATATTGGTCGCAGCCACGCCCAGAACCTGACAGATCTCGGCCCCGTCCAGGCCGTCCAGCTCGCACAATATGAATACCTGCGCCTGGCGCGGCGGCAGGTTTTCCATACATTCGCTGAAGACATGCCAGAATTGCTGCTGTTCCAGGGACGCCATGGGGTTGTTCCAGACAGAGGGCGGAATCGTCCAGTGGTCTTGCCGGTCCGGACTGAAGAACGCCTCGAATTCCTCATCGGACTCGAGCAGTTCATCCAGGGGCTGTTCGCGTGACCGTTTGCGAAGGTAGTCAACAAGTTTGTTCTTGAGGATTGCGATGAGCCAGGTACGCTCGCTCGACCGCCCGCCAAAGCCAGGCCGCGCCTGCAGGGCGGCGAGCAGCGTTTCCTGGACAAGATCTTCAGCGACCGCCTCTTCGTGCAGGCGAAAGTAGGCGTAGCGATAGAGGGCATCGCCGTGCTGTTCAAGCCAGTCTTCCGGCTTCGAAAGCTGATGTTTCGGTCCGGAAGGATCTTTTATCACGGGCTCTTCGGCGGTGGAATTGCGGCGTTTGCGCATGCCCGGGCCTGTCGTTTTCGGTCGAAGGAATTCCTGAGCAGACAGATTACGGTTTTTTCAATTTTCGAGCCAGTAGAATAGACGGTTGTATTGCGGTGATTCAGCAAACCTGCGCATTTCAGCATTACTGCGCGCCGATTCCGCTCAGGCGCGCCAGACACCCCAGATAAACAGCGGGATCGGCTTCAGTGCCGTCGCGACCGGCTTGCCACAGCATCTCGCCCAGGCACTCCATCATGCAATGCTCAGCATCGTGTTCACCGCCGCCCTGGGCCAGAAGTGCCTGAAAGTGGGTGCGCACACCGCGTGGCTGGTCAATCGAGAGTTGTTCGATGATCGCGATATGCATGGCCATGTGCAGGAACGGATTGGTCTGTCCGGCATCCGGCTGATAGTCAAGGTCGCCGTAGCGTTCGCTATCATCCAGGATCCGGTGATATTCGGGATGACGCAGCGCCACGGTCGCGACAAGCTGCTCGATCCCTGCAAGCGGGAGTCCATCGCGATGGCGCTGCCAGGCGCGAAAAAACACTTCGCGAAGCTGCTTTCGGTCCTGGGTAAACAACGCAGTGTGTTCCTATCCGGCCTGTGCCCGGAAAAGTCCCAGCACGGTGGAGTATTGATAGAGGTGGTTGCCCCCGTCGAGCGGTCCGATCTCGCCGTTGCCATAGAAGCCGATGACCGGAAGATCGGGAAAGCTTGCGCGCAGCAGGTCAAGATCGCGGTCGCGATTGCCGTAAAAATGCGGACCCCGACCCATGCACGGGAAGAGCAGCGCGAAATCCGGCGCGCCTGCGAGCTGTTCGCGCGTGCTGTCGATCGTCTGGCGCATGTCACGCTCGGCCGTCAGTGTGTCGCGCATTGCCCAGAACAGGCGCTGTCCACGCGCCAGCTGGTGCGACAGGGTGATCGACTGATCACTCAGGTTCGCCGATACGATGTGGTTCAGGCGGTAGCGCCCATCGCGGATGGCAGTGAGCGGATCGCCGAAGGTGATGCCGCCCATGATGAGGTGCAGGGGAATATGGTCCAGCTGGCGTACGTCGATAGGCAGGGCCTGGACAAGCACGTTAAGTGCAGGATAGTGGCCGAGGCGCAGCACATCGTGTCCGTGTACCTCGGCGACCTCGATCGGCGATGTCAGTGCGCGCACACCCTGGGACGTCTGGATGGCGCTGTCGCTGCCCGCGATGACCGCTTCGACCCGGCCGCCATCGACCACCCGGCATCCTCCCCAGACTTTGAAGGGCCCCTGGCCGAAGAGGTCTCCGGACACCGCGCCGATACGCGGTACCGGCATGTCGAACCAGTCCGCGGTAATTCCTGACGGCGTGCACAGACTTACGACTGCCTGGTCTTCGATTGCGCGCGGCAGATCAAGATGCAGATTCGAGCCGAAAACCATGGCTACCGCGCCAGGGCTGTCGAGGAGCCATTCCTGTTCGGTGAGGACGCCCGCACCGGTGCATCCCACGATCTGCATGCTGCCGGCGGCGCGTGCCGCTGCACGCAGGGCCGGTTCCGGATTGGTTGCAAAATGCGGGGTCAGGAACAGCAGCACGCCGTTGGCGCGCTCAAGCTCGGCACGCTCGAGTGCGGTGGTCACGGCGCGCGCCGCGAGTTCTGGATTTGCCTGCGGCCCATGGCTGAGGCCGGTGGCAACGGGTCGGTTCATAGGTCTAATTTATCCGGGTATCTGCATAAATCATAGATCACGCAACTTCCGCAACGGGGTTGGCGTGCCACGCAGGTATAGCGCCCGTGCAGGATCAGCCAGTGATGGGCATCCTGGTGATAGTGCACGGGCACCGCCTGCAGCAGGTTTTTTTCGACTTCCAGCACGGTTTTGCCCGGGGCAACGCCGGTGCGGTTGGCAACCCGGAAGATATGGGTATCCACCGCAATCGTCGGCTCGCCAAAGGCGGTATTGAGGATGACGTTGGCGGTTTTTCTTCCCACCCCCGCCAATGCCTCGAGTTCGGCGCGAGTCGCGGGGACTTTGCCGCCATGGCGCTCAAGCAGCAGCCTGCAGGTTTTGAGAATATTTGCAGCCTTTGTATTGTAAAGGCCAATGGTTTTGATATGTCTTTTAAGACCGCGCAGACCTAGACCGAGAACCGCCTGCGGGGTATTTGCGACCGCAAACAACCCGCCTGTGGCTTTGTTGACACCCTTGTCTGTTGCCTGCGCCGAAAGGATAACTGCGATCAGCAGTTCAAACGCGCTGCAGTAGTGCAGCTCGGTGGTTGGCGCCGGATTGGCAGTCTTCAGACGCTCGAACAACGACTGGCGCTCGGCTGCAGTCAGTCTGCTCGTGTGCGTTTTCCCGCGGCCGCCGCCGCTTGTTATGCTCCGTGCGCCGGATAGGGAGCCTTTGGGTCGGGCGGACGGTTTCAGGTGTGGCGGTAGCGCCCAACCTCGGGCGGGCTCGGACGCGGCTTCTGGACGGCTTCCTTGCCGATGCCCTCGAGCATTTTCTCATGCTCCTGTTCAAGCCGGTGTTTTGCCTTGTCATCGAGCTTGGGCACGATCACATTGCCGATGAACTGGCCGAGGTCGAGCAGGGATGTCGCCCACAGGTAGTCATGAAGGTGAAAGTTCACGTGCGCATGCTGACCGAACGGGTAATGACTGAACTCAACGGCCTTGGTGACAGACAGATCCGGATCCTTCAGGACGAATTCCCGGGCCCAGTCATACCACCACTTGTAATACTCCTCCTGGAGCTCAAGACCGAGGCCGTGGGCTTCAAAAAAGGCAAATACCGAAACACGGTCTGCCTTGCCGCTGAATGGAAAATGACCGGACATGTCGCTGGATCTCCTGCCTGCTGAAGGTACGAACGGGAATCGAAGAGGCGGTGTATTCTACGGACCCCGGCGAATCTTGCAAACTGCCATGACGAGGCGCCCGCCAAACCGGACCAATACTGCCTCGCGCGGCTGGTCAGGGCGTGGACGCTGGCGGCAGCAGCGCATCTGACGGCAGCGCATTCAGGATCGTCGTTGCCAGATCGATGTAATCGCCGTCGAAATGATGGCCGCCTTTCAGTGCCACGGCCTGCCCGGATTTCGGGGTGAGTTGCCGGCACAGGGAGTATTTTTCCTCGCGCCCGTAGATGCAAAGGAGCCGCATAGAGCGCAGCTTCTGCACTTCCGGATAGGTCGGCAGTCCCGTGGATTGCCGGCCGCTGCCCGGCAGCCAGTCCGACAGGTGAAACTCGAAGTCGATGTCTTTCCCCGGACCGAGCAGCGCAATCAGCCTGACCCGGTTTTGCAGTTCTGCCGGCAGGCGGCTTGCCATGAACGGCAGTACGTCGGCGCCGCGCGAATAGCCGATCAGCAGAACCTGCTCCTTGTTCCATGCCTTGAGGTAGTAGCCGAGAATGCGTGCCAGATCATGGCCGGCCTCATCCGGCGCACGCCGGCTCCAGAAATACTTAAGTGAGTTCAGTCCTACAATCGAATAACCGCGTGCGGCCAGCGCGCGGGCGAGTTCCTGATCTATACCGGCCCAACCGCCATCGCCGGATACCATTACTACGAGACTGTCATTGGCTTTGACCGTGGCCGGCACTTCGACCAGAGGCAGATCCGTGACGGGTTTAGCGGGGGTGGTTTCGCCTGCCTGCGGCTGTGCTGCATCGAGGAAAGCCTGGCGCACGAGGGCCAGCGTGGCGTCGTCCGGAGCGGATGCTGCCCCGGCGGAATCAACCGCAGTAAAGCGTGCGGAAGGTATCTTTTCGAGAAAACTGCGCACGCTGTCGCTGTCGCAGGCGTTGCCTGTACTGGCGTCCAGAACCGACCAGGGTGCCGTGAGCGCGCTCGGGAGAAGGAGTTGGCCATTTCCGGCCGGGTTTCGTTGCGATTGCAGGCCGTCGCCCCGGCACAGCGCCTGGGGTAGTGGCGCATCCGGGCAGAAATTGAGCCCAAGAGCGCCCCGGAAGGTCCCGACCGGCGCCTGGGCGAGGGTGCCATAGGCGACCGCAGCACCAAGCCCGCTGCCGGCCAGCACCGGCCGGATGTAGGAAGGAAAACCGAGTTTTTTTTGTGTGTACTGGCTGAGCGCCTCGAAATCACCCGCCGGGTACGCGCATTTCGGACCTGCCACTTTCGTGAGATAGTATTTGAGATCCACGCCAAGGATCATTCCGTCAGCGGAGGCCAGTGTCTGGGCGATGGCGGTATCTGCGCCAGTCCAGCCCTTTGCGTCGGACAAGAGCAGCGCAACATGCTGCGGATGGGGCGATTGCCGGAAAATGACGACAGTGCCGAGCCGGCCAAAGCGAAGAGACTCGGCATGCGCCGAGCCGAATAGTCCTGGCACGCACAGTATTGCGGCCAACATCAGCGGCAACCGCTTCATTTGACAACTACCCCCTTGAGTCCGCCTGAAATAAGCGTCGCGATGCTGGTCAGCACCCGCGGCAGCGCGATGCCGCCCGGGCATGCGAGGTAACGCGGAGTCCATACCGGATTGAATTTGGCTTTGTATTGCCTCAGGCCCTGGAAATTATAGAAATGCTCGCCGTGGCGAAACACCATGGCGCCGAGTCGGGTCCATAGCGGAGCGAGCGCGCGATCCTCAAGACCGGCAAGCGGCGCCATGCCGAGGTTAAGCCAGTGGAAGCCGTCGGTCCTCGCCCATTGCATCAGTTTGACGAACAGATATTCCATGACGCCTTCAGGCGCATCCGAAAGGAAGCGCATGAGGTCGATCGATACTTCCTCCTTTTCGGCCGCCTGCCAGAGATTGGCAAAAGCCACAATCACGTCGCCACGGCGTACGACTGCCGCGGGAAAATGACTCAGATAGGCCTCGTCGAAGGAACCCAGGGAGAAGCGTTTCTCGCGTGTGTTCTTGGATATCAGCCAGGCATCCGAGATGTCACGGAAGCGCGCAAGCAGCTGCGGCACCCGGGCTGCAGGTATTACCTCGAATTCGAAGCCTTCCTTCTCGATGCGATTTATCAGATTGCGCTTGCCCTTGTTGATGCCGCCATCAAGAGAGAATCCGGCGAGCTCAACGCGCGCTTCTTCGCCGAGCTTGAGCAGTGTGAGCCCGAGATCCAGATATAGAGGCAGACTGTCCGGCTGGACCTGGTAGAACGCGGTCCAGCCGTCGTGGTGGTCACTGATTTCGCGAAAACGCCATACCAGTTCTTCCCATTCTTCGCGCGGTCCCACCGGATCGCCCATCGTGACCCAAGTGCGCCCCTGCACGCCGTACATGAGCAATGCATTGCCGCGCTCGTTGAACAGGAGGTGTTTGTCGCCGAGCAGCGCCAGATTGGCGGCAGCGTGGCCGGAAGTACCTATAATCGCCGCGGCTTGCTCAAGCTCGGCCGGACCCGGCAGGGCAGGTTCCGGCGGAGACGGACGCATCAGCCGCGCGATGCCGAAAATGAGCGATACGCCAAGGGCGCCAATGGTTGCGCGCAGAAAGCGCGGCGCATCTCCGGAGAATGCAAAGCGCCACCAGAGCTGCTCGCGGTACTCGATATGTTTGTAGGAGAACATCCCGAGCCAGATGGATGCCGCCAGCACCAACGCGATGGCCGCGATCCAGCCGATGCTGAAACGCTCACCAATAAGTGAGGCCTTGCGATAGAAGTGGCGCCGGCTCGGTATCAGCACTGCGAGCAACACCGAGAGCGTGATTGCCTCTTCGAAGTCAAAACCCTTGAGCACGGACACTACGATCCCGACGCCGAGCAGAACCACCGTCAGATGATAGGCCGCGTCGAGACGTCGCTGCAGCCCGCGCGCGAGAAGCAGCAAAGCAGCGCCGATGATGCTGCTGGTGAAATGCGATATCTCGAGAAGCGGCAGTGATATAAACCTGCGCAGCCACGCAAGACGCCAGTGGTCTGTGGGGGTCGCGCTCGAAAACAGCAGGATTGCGCCGCCGAGAAACACGGTGAAGGCGATGACATGGGGTGTCAGTACTGGCAGCCACTGGCTTACCATGCGCCCCATGCGTTTGAGACCCTCCCGGCGTTGCATGAGCTCGAGGCCGCCCAGCAGTGTCGCCGCCACGCCGAGCGGCAGGAAGTAGTACAAGCCGCGGAAAACGAGAAGCGCCCCGATAACCGAGGCTGACGGAATTGCCGGGGACAGGAACAGCACCATGATGGTCTCGAACACGCCGATGCCGCCCGGTACCTGGCTCGCCATGCCGGCAATCTGGGCCAGAAGGTACATGCCGAGAAATGCCGGGTAGCCTGGGACGCCTGCCGACGGCAGCAGCACATAGAGTACCGCCGCAGCCAGCGACCAGTCCGCGATGGCAACCGCGAGCTGTGCCAGCGCCAGGCGCGGACGCGGTAGCGAGAATTCCCAACCCAGGATTCTGATGGGGCCCTTTTGCAGGAACGTCCAGGCCAGATACGTGGCAGCAAGCGCAAGAAACAGCGCGCCGACTACATGCAGCGAGTCAAATGGCAGCTTGAAATGTCCGGGAATCGAAAGCGGCACGGTCATGAACACGGCACCGCCGATCGTGAAGAACCCGAGCCACAGGGTTACACCACAAAAGGCCACGAGCTTGGTAACCTGGATCGCCGACAGCCCCCACGACGAATACAGGCGGTAGCGAACCGACCCGCCGGAAACCAGCGCGAACCCGAGATTATGGCTGAAGGCGTAGCCGATGAACGAGGCCAGGCGGATCTTTGCGAGCTCAAGCGGCTGCTCAATATAGCGAAATGCGAGGGTGTCATAGCCGGTGAGAACCGCGTAGCTCAGGATGGTCAGGATGAACGCGAGAAGTATGTGCGCCCTGGGCATGGCGGAGAGTTGATGCGCCACTTCCTGGTACTGGTAATGTTTGAGCGCGTGGTGCAACGCCCATAAGGCCACTCCGAAGAGCAGCAGGCCGAACACCGAGCCGAGTGTGTTGAGTATCCGCTTTTTCATTGGGGGCGCCTGCAATGTCGGGCGCGGCGGTTGTTATTGATGTCGCCTACTATACTACTACTCCGCGGGCAGTTGGGGTGTCCGGATTTCGGTCACAGCCCTTTTCCGACGCACGCGCTCGACCGCGGCGCGGATCTCAATGCGGCGCTGCGCGCGCGCCGCATTGCCGTCGCGTGCTATTTCTGTTGCCCGATCCGGTCGTGGCGGCCGCAGCGTGCGCGCGCGATGCGCTGCATTGCGGTGCCGCCAGTTCTGCGCCTCGCTGTCTGCGAAACTGTGCCACAGCCCATGCGAGATCCTGAATTCGGGTACTTCCTGCATATCGATGCAGTCCACCGGGCATGGCGCCAGACACAGCTCGCAGCCGCTGCATTCGTGCGCGATCACCGTATGCATGAAGCGGCGCGCGCCCAGAATGGCATCCACCGGGCAGGCATCGAGACACTTGCGGCAGCCGATGCACAGGGTCTCGTCGATAACGGCCCGGCGGCGCGGTTGTTCGCTGCCATAGAGCGGATCGAGCGGTTTGGGCGGCCGGTTCAACAGTGCAGCCAGTGACGCGATGGTGGCCTGGCCGCCAGGCGGACAGCGGTTAATGTCGGCTTCGCAGCGCGCGATCGCTCGCGCGTAATCCGCGCAAAGCGGGTATCCGCAGCGGGTACACTGGGTCTGGGGCAGTCGCAGGTCGATGAGCTCGACGAGAGGCTCTTCGATGTGCACATACGGGGTCGGGTCAGGTCGGGACATGGTCTCGGGAGTATGGCCTTGGGCGGTAATTGACGCAATAATGCCGATCAGTTGACAGGCGCTTGCGTGCGAGGTATCCGGTTTCGTGAACAGGACAAGGTTGACAGGAGTCATCACCCGTGACGTATGGTGGGTGCTGGTACAGATCCCGCTGCTCGCACTCGCCTATTTTTTGCCTGAATGGTATGCGACAGCCCCTGAGGCACAAACCGGGCGAATAATATGGATTGCCGGTGCCGGGATCCTTGTCGCGGCAGTATTTCTGATCCTGGCAGGTTTCATTTCGCTCGGGCGGGATCTCACGCCCTTTCCGCGGCCTGTGGAAAATTCGCGCCTGCGCGAGCGCGGTGCATATGGCCTGGTGCGTCATCCGATCTATTCCGGGATCATCCTCGCTGCGATCGGATGGTCGTTGCTGTCCTTAAGCTGGCAAGGTCTGGTTTCGGTCGCGGTTCTTGCCGTTTTCTTCGACCGCAAGGCCGCCTACGAAGAACGCTGGCTCGCTCTCAAGTTTGCGGCCTATCCGGATTATCAAAGGCGCGTAAAGAAGCTGATTCCCTGGATCTACTGATGACCCGGGAGCGCGAAACGTCGCTCCCGGGTCAACCTTCATTTTATGCGCATGCCCGGTTGCGCCCCGGTATCCGGCGCGAGTATCCACAGGTCACTGCCGCCGGGACCGGCAGCGAGCACCATTCCCTCGGAAATGCCGAATTTCATCTTGCGCGGGGCCAAGTTGGCTACCACCACGGTGAGCCGGCCTTCCAGGCGCGCGGGCTCATAGGCCGAGCGGATGCCGGCGAAGATATCGCGTGTCCTGCCTTCACCCAGATCGACCGTGAGCTGCAGTAGCTTGTCCGCCCCCTCGACATGTCCGGCCTTGACGATGCGCGCGACGCGCAGGTCGACTTTGGCGAAGTCGTCGATTGTGATCTCAGGCTTGACCGGCTCCTGGGCGGGTGTTGCAGATGGGGCAGGGTCGGATGTCGTGGTCATTTTCAGGTTCTCTTTGGCCTCAACGAGCATCGCGTCCACTTTTTTCGGGTCAACGCGGTGGGCGAGATGATGATAGGGATTGATAGTGTGATTCGCATGCAGCGTAGTGCGTAGATCCTCCCATGCTTGCGTCCCGATGTTCAGAAAGCGCTCTGAACTTTCCGCAAGTCTGGGCAGCACCGGTTTAAGAAGGATCGTGAGTATCCGGAATGATTCGATTGCCACGCTGCACGCGCTGTGGAGCTCGTGCCGGACGGTGGCGTCTTCAATTTGGCGCGCTTTCTCCCACGGTTTCTGCTTGTCCCAGTACTGGTTGACCTTGTCGGCAAGGCCCATGATCGTCTGCAGCGCAAGGTTGAAGCACCGGTCTTCGTAGTGTTTTGCAACGAGATCGCGGTCTCCCAGCAACTCTTCTATCAGACCGTGTCTCAGTGGCGCCTGTCCGGCGCCGGTAACGCCGTCCGAAATGTCCGCCAGCCGTCCGTCAAAGTGCTTTGTGATAAAGCCTGCAGCGCGGCTCGCAATGTTCACATATTTCCCGACCAGATCGCTGTTAACGCGTGCGATGAAATCGTCGAGACTGAAATCGATGTCCTCGACCCGTGGCCCGAGTTTGTTCGCGAAGTAGTAGCGCAGGTGTTCGGGATCCAGATGGTTGAGGTAGGTGCGCGCGTTGATAAACGTGCCGCGCGATTTCGACATTTTCTGGCCGTTTACGGTCAGAAAGCCGTGGGCAAAGATCGCGGTGGGCTTGCGCAAATTCGCGCCTTCCAGCATAGCCGGCCAGAACAGCGCATGGAAGTACAGGATGTCCTTGCCGATGAAATGATATAGCTCGGCCTTCGCATCCCGGTTCCAGTAGTCGTCGAAGTTGAGGTTCCTTTGCGCACACAGGCTGCGGAAGCTGGCCATATAGCCGATCGGGGCATCGAGCCAGACGTAGAAATATTTTCCCGGAGCGCCGGGGATTTCAAAGCCGAAATAGGGCGCATCGCGCGAAATATCCCAGTCCTGGAGGCCCGCCGCGAACCACTCGTCAAGCTTGTTTGCGACCTCTGCCTGAACATGGACATCGGCGAATTCGCGCGCAAACAGCCATTTGCGCAGGAAATCCTCGAAATCACCGAGCCTGAAAAAATAGTGTTCCGACTCCCGTTCTACCGGCGTTGCGCCGGACAGCACGGACACCGGGTTTTTGAGCTCTGTCGGCGAGTAGGTGGCGCCACATGCTTCGCACGAGTCGCCGTATTGGTCCGGTGTGCCGCAACGCGGGCAGGTTCCGCGGATGAACCGATCTGGCAGGAACATGTTTTTTACCGGATCGTATGCCTGCTTGATAGTACGCTTCGCGATATGGCCGCCCTGAGTAAGGCGCTTAAAGACATCTTTCACCAGTTCATAATTCTCCGGCGAGTCGGTCGATCCGTAGTTGTCGTACCCGATCCCGAAATCCTGGAAATCACGCTGGTGTTCCGCGCTCATGCGCGCAATGAGCTGTCCCGGGTCGATGCCCTCCTGTTGCGCGCGCAGCATGATCGGCGTGCCATGTGCGTCGTCGGCACAAATGTAATGGCAGTCATGACCGCGCATTTTCTGGAAACGCACCCAGATATCGGTCTGGATGTGTTCGAGTAGGTGGCCGAGATGGATCGGGCCATTGGCGTAGGGGAGAGCACTAGTAACGAGAATCTTGCGTTTTTCTTCGGACATGGCCGCAATTGTAAACCAAAATGGCGGAGCAATGACGGCGCGTACGTGCCGCCGGCATACCAATGAAAGGCGCGCGAACGCTGCTGTGGCGGGCAACAGCCACAGTTACCGCATGGGATAAGCCTCTGTTAATCCACGTCAAACATGACAATTGAGCGCTCCGGGTGTAGGATTGCGGGTCCAGAAATCCAAGTATTCCCCGGAGAGGTCCATGGCAGAGGTATCCCAGTTGCAGGTCGAGACGGCGCTAAAGGAGGTCATTGACCCCTATCTTGAGCAGGACCTGGTGTCTGCCAAGTGTGTAAAGAAGATTCGCGTGGACGGTGGCAAGGTCTCCGTTGACGTGGTTCTGGGTTATCCCGCCAAGGGGTCGCAGGACGCGCTCGCGGCCAAGCTCAAGGAAAAGGTCGCGGCGATCGCGGATGTGAAGGAGGCCACGATTAACATCTCCTCCAAGATTGCCTCGCACGGCGTGCAAAAAGGCGTAAAGCCCATCGAGGGCGTAAAGAACATCATTGCCGTTGCCTCGGGCAAGGGCGGCGTCGGCAAGTCCACAGTCGCGGTGAATCTGGCCTTGGCGCTGTCGGTCGAAGGCGCGAGTGTCGGCATACTGGATGCGGATATCTACGGACCGAGCCAGCCGCGCATGCTTGGAACCCATGCCAAGCCTGAGTCGAAGGACGGCCACAAGATGGAACCGGTTGTAAGTTACCATTTGCAGTCCATGTCGATCGGCTACCTGATCGACGAGGAAACACCGATGATCTGGCGCGGACCGATGGTGACCCAGGCGCTGGAACAGCTTCTCAAGGAAACCAGCTGGAAAGACCTTGATTACCTCATCATAGACTTGCCGCCGGGCACCGGTGATACCCAGCTTACGCTGGCGCAGAAGGTACCGGTGACGGGCGCGGTGATTGTCACGACGCCCCAGGACATCGCGCTGCTCGATGCGCGCAAGGGATTCAAGATGTTCGAGAAGGTGGAGATTCCGGTTATAGGAATCGTCGAAAACATGAGCACCCATATCTGCAGCAAGTGCGGACATGAAGAGCATATTTTCGGCGACGGAGGCGGCATGCGCATGGCGGAGCAGTACGATGTCGATTTTCTTGGCGGCATTCCGCTCGATATCCGTATCCGCGAGCAGACGGATAACGGCAAGCCGACCGTGGTTGCTGACCCCGAGGGGCGGCTGTCGCAGATCTATCGCGAAATCGCGCGGCGCGTCGCGGCGAAGATGTCGCTGCAGAAAAAGGATTTTACAGCGAAGTTCCCGAACATCGTTATCCAGAACTCCTGAACCCGGACTCCGGCTGCGTTCCCGGCATGTATCGATGCCGGGCCGGCGGCCGCCGACTGCGAAATCATTTCTATGGGCATCAAGTCTGACAAATGGATCCGGCGCATGGCGCTGGAGCACGGCATGATCGAGCCGTTCGAGCCGAAGCAGGTCAAGCGCAACGGCGGCGGTGCGGTAATTTCCTACGGCACGTCGAGCTACGGTTACGACATTCGCTGTTCGGAAGAATTCAAGATATTCACCAATATCAATTCGGCGGTTGTCGATCCGAAGGATTTCTCTCCTACGAGCTTCGTCGATTTCAAAGGCGAAGTATGCATTATTCCGCCCAACTCGTTCGCGCTGGCGCGCACCGTCGAGCACTTCCGGATACCGCGCAATGTACTCACCATCTGCCTCGGAAAATCGACCTACGCGCGTTGCGGCATCAT
>VFSW01007032.1_pt1 | contig 16424 bp, 13 predicted proteins | sample 5358111 | NCBI WGS metagenome assembly VFSW01 (sample SAMN11554181, study PRJNA540505) | mine drainage metagenome | isolation source: sediment from site ElyBrook_90M | place: USA: Ely Copper Mine, Vershire, VT | collected 2017 | reverse complement strand
TGTATGCCCGCGCGTTTCTCGAAGGCCGCCTATCCATGAAACAACTGGAAAACTTTCGGCGTGAACTTCGGGAGGGTGGCGGGTTGTCTTCTTATCCACATCCCTGGCTGATGCCGGACTTGTGGGAATATCCCACGGTCTCGATGGGCCTCAGCCCGCTCATGGCCATTTATCAGGCGCGGTTCAATCGCTATCTGGAAGACCGCAGCCTGAAACCCCGCACGGACGCGAAAGTCTGGGCGTTTCTCGGGGATGGCGAAACGGACGAGCCGGAGACTTTGGGAGCGATTACTCTGGCGTCCCGCGAAAATCTCGACAATCTTATTTTTGTCATCAATTGCAACCTGCAGCGGCTCGACGGTCCCGTGCGCGGCAACGGAAAAATCGTGCAGGAACTGGAAGCCGCCTTCCGGGGCGCCGGCTGGAATTGCATCAAGGTTCTGTGGGGCAGTGACTGGGATCCTCTTTTTGAACGGGATACGGACGGACTGCTGGCCAAACGCCTAGGCGAAATGGTGGACGGCGAAGCGCAGAAGCTTAGCGTGGAATCCGGCGCGTACGTTCGCCAGCATGTATTCGGAGGCGATCCGAGCCTTTTGAAAATGGTCGAGGACCTTCCGGATGAGGCGCTGCGAACGATGCGTCAGGGCGGCCACGACCCGCGCAAGGTCTATGCCGCCTACAAAGCGGCGTTTGAACACAAGGGCTCGCCCACCGTGATTCTCGCCCGGACGATCAAGGGATATGGCCTCGGCGAAAGCGGCGAAGGACGAAACATCACGCACCAGCAGAAAAAACTCAATGAAGAAGAGCTGCGCGAGTTCCGCTCGCGCTTCGGGATTCCGATCAGCGACGAGCAGCTCGCGGAAACGCCGTTCTATCTTCCTCCGCAAGACAGCCGCGAAATCCAGTACCTCCGCGCGCGAAGGCAAGCGCTGGGGGGTTACGTGCCTTCGCGCAAGGTGCGGTCCAAACCTCTGGTCGCGGACCAGAACGCGTTGTTCCGAGAATTCCATACCGGCAGCGAAGGCCGCGAAGTTTCGACGACGATGGCATTCGTGGGCATGCTGCGCCAGATGCTGCGCGACCCGGAAATCGGCAAGCTGGTGGTTCCCATCGTCCCCGACGAAGCGCGAACGTTCGGCATGGAATCCTTATTTCGCCAAGTAGGCATCTACAGCAGCCGCGGACAGCTCTACGAGCCGGTCGATGTACACACGCTGCTTTACTACAAGGAAGCGAAGGACGGGCAAATCCTGGAAGAAGGCATCACCGAAGCGGGTTCGATGGCGTCGTTCATCGCCGCGGGTTCCGCGTATGCCACGCACGGGATTAATACCATCCCCTTCTTTATTTACTATTCGATGTTTGGGCTCCAGCGCATCAGCGATTTTATTTGGGCCGCGGCGGATATGCGCTGCCGCGGATTCATGTTGGGCGGAACGGCGGGACGCACCACGCTTGCGGGCGAAGGTTTGCAGCACCAGGACGGCAACAGCCACATTCTCGCTCTGCCGATTCCGACGATGCGCGCGTACGACCCCGCGTTTGCGTACGAAATTGCCGTGATCATCCAGGACGGCATTCGCCGCATGTACAAGGATGGCGAAAGCATTTTTTATTACATTACCGTCATGAATGAACCTTACGCCATGCCTCCGATGCCCGCCGGCGTCGAGGAGGGAATCCTGAAGGGCATGTACAAGTTCCGCGCGTCGGAAATCAAGAAGTCGAAATTGCGCGCGCAACTTTTCGGCAGCGGCGCCATCCTGCGAGAGGCCTTGAAGGCGCAGGAAATTTTGGGAGAAAAATACGGCGTGTCCGCGGACGTGTGGAGCGTCACGAGCTACAAGGCGCTGTACACCGACGGGATCGATGCGGAGCGCTGGAACCTTTTGCATTCGGGCGAAAAACCGCGCGTGCCATATGTTTCGCAGTGCCTCGCGGATTCCGACGGCGTGCTGGTTGCGGCTTCGGATTATCTCAAGGCGCTTCCCAATCTCATCAGCCGGTGGACGCCGCGGCGTCTGGCCTCGCTCGGAACCGACGGGTTTGGCCGCAGCGAAAGCCGCGCCGCGCTTCGGGACTTTTTCGAGGTGGACGCGCGATTCATTACGGTCGCCACGCTGTATGAATTGTTCCGCGAAGGAAATATCGAGTCGGCGGTCGTTCAACGGGCCATAAAGGATCTTGAAATCGATCTCGATAAGCCGAATCCGCTCTTCTCATAAGACAATATGGACGTCGGCGCACCCCAGCATGCACCGGAAAAGTCGAGGAAGGCCGAACTTACGGTCGTTGCGGGGCTTATTCTTCGCGATTCCAAGATTCTAGTCTGCCAGCGGCGGCGCGACGATTCGCACGCATTGCAATGGGAATTTCCGGGCGGAAAAGTCGAGCCCGGTGAAATCCCGCGAGAAGCCCTGGTGCGTGAACTTCGCGAAGAACTCGGAATCAAGGCCACGATCGGCAGGGAACTTTATCGCACACGGCATCGCTACCGCGAATCCGGGCAGACGTTCGAATTGATTTTCTTTCAGGCCAACGTCGATCCGTCCGCCTCGCTGCAAAATCTGGTATTCGAGGGCTTCGAGTGGGCCGATCCTTCCGCCCTGCCGCAATACGATTTCCTGCAGGCCGACGAGCAATTTGTCGCTCTTCTCGCGTCGCGATCGATTCCGATCGATTCGTCTTCGTAGCTTCTTGCGGTGAGCGAAAGCGAACTGCACGAAACCACGCTGCGAAATCGCCTCAATTACCGGTGCGCTGTCCCGCATTTTCGCGGCATAAATTGCGGCGCCTTCAGGGGCTAAAGCTACCGTGTTTTCTATCGCTAATGTCAGGGCTGAAGCCCTGACCCACCCCCCTGGAATTGCTACGTAATTGCGGGACGGTACACCAGAGCGTTTTCGTTTCAAGTGTTAACGCTTGAAGGCGCATTTTCTCAATATAGGCTTGGACAAATGCGGCCCTGTATAGACGTAAACGGAAATCGCTCTAGCCGCTTCCCTTCCATCCAAATGTACGGAACGTGTTCTGGCTTCCGGCTCTAAATGCGGCCGAAATTTGCCGCGACGGTTTGCTCACTGGTTATTGACGAGGCTTGGGACGGACCTTGGGAAGCCGCGGGCATGGAATCGCCCGGGACTAGGCGCTCTGGTCGCCCTGGCTAAAGGCATACAGGATGAGTTCGACCCGGCTGGAAACTCCCAACTTCTCGAAGATTCGGTAGATGTAGTTTCGTATGGAATGTTCCTTGACCTGGAGTTTCTGAGCGATTTCGCGATTCTTCAAGCCGTCGGCGACGAGATGAACCACCTCTTCTTCGCGGCGCGTCAACAGAGGCATTCCGTCGGGATTTTTAAGCTGAATTGGCTTTGTGCAGGTCAGCGCGTTAATAAGATGTCCGATATCCTCGTTGCTGGCCCAGATTTCTCCCTTGTGGACCACACGAATGCACTTGGAGAGAGCTTTCAAGGAGTGCGTACGATAAAAAACGCCACGCGCACCGCCGCGAAAAGCGTTGACCACGCACTCTGGTGTGGAACTTTGCAGAAGCATGATCGCAGGGGTGTGATGGGAATGTTGCAGCCTTTGAAGGACTTTGACGCCGGCTTGGGGACCGTCCTGAAGCTCTTCGCTGATCAGCGCGACGTCGGCTTTGTGCGTCGCCAGCCCGCCGATAATGTTCTGCGAACTTCCCGTCATGGTTTGGATCGCGAAACCATTTCGACTGTGCGCAAAGGCGTTCCTTAGCAACTCGCTCGTCATGTTGTCCGCGGTGACAACGAGCACGGAAATGCGATCTTTGGGGTGCCGCAAGGACTGGAGCACTTGACTACCTCCAACGCTAATTAAAGATCCGTCCGGGGGGATGCCGAACGAAATCTTCAATAGCCGATTGTGGCATAAACAAACGCCACACTGCTTGAAGGGGCCTTCCCAAGATTAGCCGTTCGATGAGGCGTTCGCGATTCGTTCGGATGGCAAAATCGACGCTTGGAGAACCGTAGATCCTAGAGTGCCGACCCTTTGACCCTAGTCTTCAGTTCCTCGGAATTGCGGCCATTCGCTTCCTTTACACAGTCAAACTTAGCGGGCGTCTCCCATCCTGTCAAGAACAATGTCAGCCTAAGCTCAAAACATGACGTTCCCCTCGGATCTCATTATGTTCTTGCGACAGAAGTTCCGATCGCGGAAGTCTGCGACCCTGAAAACAAAAGGCGCCCAATGCCGGCGAGCGAGTTCCTAAATCCATGGAATGCAGCGATCTCCGCGAATAAACAATTCGTGCGTGGCCATCGGCAAAGCTTGCTTTTTCGTTTGGAATTCGCTGGGAGTTCCCCGTCAATGGACTTTTGTCTGTCGCATGTCCACTCATTCGTTTGGGATTTGACATCAATTTTGAGGAAGCCATGTCCCGTGGAGAGGCAACCGGATTGCCCCCATGCGCAGAGAAAATCGGCAATCAAAATGAGGGTATTCCGTGAGGCAAGATTTCTTTCTTTGCGCATGACTTAAGGCCACTTGCGGGCAATCTCCGATTCCCATAGCCTACGCGAAACCGGGCATTGACCGTTGGCCCAGGAAAAGCGGGAAGACTCACATCGCACAAATACTCACACCGCGGGCAGAACGAAGAAGAGCCAAGAGGTATCGAATGAGCACCGCTGCGATTTTTAATTGGAAAGGACCTGGCGACCAGCGCTTCCAAGGCGAAGGCGCCACGCGGGATATGAGTGTGGAGGGCGTCTTTGTTTTTACTGCCGCTTGTCCCCCGGCGAATGCCTTGGTCCATATGGAAGTAATTCTTCCCCTGTCGGATGGTGCGTCCACGGCCCAACTAAAGGCCGACATGACGGTTTTGCGAGTGGATACCGATATCTTGGGCGACAAGCGAAGCGGGTTTTCGGCCGCAGGAAAAGGATTCTTGTTGAGCACTTTCTCGGAACCAGCGTCGCGGCCAGTCATCGTCCCGATCAAAGAGTCGAAGGACGCCGCGAAGGTGGAAGAATGACCGGCGCAATTCGAATCGCCAAAAATCGCCGCGATGACGTGGCCGCCGGTTCTGGGATGCCGGACCACCAAAATGCGGGCTCGATCTGGCGTTGGGCCGCGTCCGGAACCCAAGCGGTTCAAGATCTTCGAATGTATTTCCGTTTCAGATAGGCCGCCGCTGGGGATTGTTTGCCGCATTTGATTCGATTGAGGAAATGGACCGAGAGGGCGAAGCTATGGATAGGCCGCGAATACGACTAGAATTCGCATCTCAATTTCCACCGCCGGGACGCGCGCCCGAGGAACCGAACTGGTACGCGGTGCACACCAAGGCGCGCCACGAAAAACGGGTTGCCGCGCAATTTGAAGACAAGCGGGTCTGCACATTTCTTCCCCTTCTGCGCCAAATCCACAGATGGAGCGACCGGCAAGGCAAGGTGGAAGTCCCCATGTTCAGCTGCTATGCATTCGTCCGCATGGTTCAGACGGTCGAGGAACGACTGAAGATACTCAGAACGCCAGGCGTGCTGGGATTCGTCGGATGCGAGAGACAAGGGACTCCCATCCCGCAGGAACAGATCGAGAGTCTCCGGACGGCGATAAGCGAAAACATTCCGTGCTTTCCACATCCCTTTATCAGCGCCGGAAGGCGCGTCCGCATTCGCGGAGGATCGCTGGACGGTGTCGAGGGAATCCTGGAGCGCCAGGGCGCGGATCGAAGGCTGGTCGTATCGGTGGAACTGCTTCATCGATCCATCTCGATTCGCGTCGAAGGGTATGACATCGAATTGATTTGATTTTTTTCGATCTGAATCGTCGACATGCAGGCCGCTACTTCGCCCCCGCTTTGGACCTGAAAACTCTTTGGGTAGGGAGAATCGGAAATGAACATTTGGAAATCGCGCCTAACCATTCTAACGTTCAGCTTGCTCGTGTTTTGCGCTGCGAGGCCCGCCGTTGGGCAGACAATATTATCGCCAAGCCAGCTGGGAAGCGGGCAAACGGATGCCGGTAGCAAGGCCCCGCAAGCGATATACATTGAAACGGACCCGGGCCTTCACAATCGAAATAGGCGCTACAGGATCAATCCGAGCGACACGCTCGAACTGACTTTCGACCTGACGCCGGAATTCAATCAGACGGTGACCGTCCAACCGGACGGCTACATCACCCTGCGCGGCGTCGGAGATCTGCTGGCCGCGGGAAGCACTCTTCCCGAACTTACTCTGTCGATTAAGGCGGCTTACTCCAAGATTCTTCACGACCCTGTGATCTCGGTTTCTCCCAAGGATTTCGAGAAACCTTACTTCCTGGTGGGCGGCGAGGTCGGAAAACCCGGAAAGTTCGACTGGCGCGGCGACGTCACCCTGACGCAGGCGATTGCCATCGCCGGGGGCTTCACCGACGCGTCCAAGCATTCGCAAGTGCTTCTATTCCGGCGCGTATCGGATCAGTGGACCGAAGCCAGAATCATCAACGTGAAGAAAATGATGCATTCCGAGAATCTGCAAGAAGATCCGCAACTGCAGCCCGGAGATATGCTGTTCGTTCCCAAGAACGCGCTCTCAAAGATCAAGCCCTTCCTGCCAACCACTACGGCGGGAATCTACGCGAACCCGCCGGTCTTTTAATTTAAGGAACTGTTGATAACGGAGATTCGCCGCCATGGACGAACAAAACTTTGCATTTGGCGCACACGGCACGGAGCGATTCCTCACGCTGAGGGACATCGCGACCCCCCTGTTCCGTCACCCGAAGCTCGTGCTCTTGATTTTTCTGAGCCTCGTGCTGGGCACGGTCCTCGGAATCGCTCTATTTCCGAAGGAGTACGAAGCCAAAATGAAAATACTGGTCAAACGCGAGCGCGTGGATGCGGCTGTCTCCCCGGGCCGAGACACGGTAATGTCCAACCCCGGCGATGTCACGGAAGAAGAGATCAACTCGGAAGTGGAACTCCTGAAGAGCCGCGACCTCCTTGAGAAGGTAGCGATCTCCTGCAACCTTCCAGAATCGCTCTCCAGCCATTTCTGGGGCCGGGTCCTTCCCGCGCATGCCGCTCGTGAAAGCGCCAGCGGACCAGGCAGCGAAAAGAAAATCTCGGAGTCCGTATTGGCCCTGGAAAATAAATTACAGATTGAGCCGCTGAAAAGGACGGATTTAATCGAGGTGACGTACGACTCGCCGGACCCGCAACTGTCCGCGCGCGTCCTGCGCACGCTTGGGAATCTCTATCTGGAAAAGACCGTGGAGGTTCACCGTCCTCCGGGCGCATTCGAGTTTTTCCAGGCGGAATCTCAACGCTACGATCGGGAACTCCAAGCGGCCGAAGTTCAACTAACGAAATTCGACCGCGAAAAGGGCGTGGTGGACCCGCAACTCGAAAAACAGGCCGCTCTGCAAAAACTTTCCGAGTTTGAGGCCACTTTTCATTCGACTCAGGTGGCGATCAAGGAATCGGAGAAGCGTGCCCGGGTGCTCGAGGGACAACTCGCGTCCACGCCGGAGCAAACCATTTCTCAGGTTCGCTCCTCGGAAAATCAATTTCTCATGCAGCAACTCAAGACCACGCTGCTGGATCTGGAATTGAAGCGCACCGGGCTGCTCGATAAATTCGAACCCGATTATCGGCCAGTGCAAGAAGTCCAAAAACAGATCGACCAAACCATCGACACAATCGCCAAAACGGAAAATGCGCCGGATCGGGAGGAAACAACGGGCCGGAACCCATCGTACGAATGGCTGCGGTCGGAACTCACAAAATCCAACGCGGAACTCGCCAGCTTACAGGCGCGGGCCGAGGAGACGCGAAACGTCATTCAGCAGTATCGCGACCAGCTTGGCGCGATCGATGTGAACGGGGCGGCGCAAGAAAATCTTTTACGGGAGATCAAGGAAGCGGAGGGTAACGCCCTTCTTTACAAGCGGAAGCGGGAAGAGGCGCGGATTGGCGATGCGCTGGACCGCCAAAGAATCGTGAATGTGGCCATCGCCGAAGGGGCCACCGTGCCCGCTCTTCCTGCGCATCCTCACTGGGCTTTGACTCTGCTCTTAGGGATATTGCTGGCGTGTTTTGTTAGTCCGGGAGTTGCATTCGCCGTGGACTACTTCGATCCATCGTTGCGAACGCCGGACGAACTCCGGGACGTTTTGCAAATTCCGGTGCTTGCGGCGCTGCCAAAGGAGAAAGGAAAAAGATATGTTTCTTGATTTCTATCGGATGAAAGAGCAGCCTTTCGGCGTGACGCCGGACCCGCGCTTTCTCTATTTGAGCCGAGGGCATCGCGAGGCGTTGGCGTCGCTCTATTACGGCATCGAATCCGGGCGCGGCTTTGTGGCCTTGATCGCACAGCCGGGCCTCGGAAAGACGACACTCACCTTTCAGCTTATTGAAAAACTCCAGCAGGCCTCGCGTACCGTTTTTCTCTTTCAGACGCAATGCAACTCCAAGGAGTTGTTGCATTACTTGCTCAACGGCTTGGGAGTCAATGCCGAAGGCATGGAACTAGCTTCCATGCACAACAAATTGAATGAGATCCTTTGTCGCGAAATGCTGGCTGGCCGCCGCTTCATTCTGGCCATCGATGAGGCCCAGAATCTGGATCCCAAGGTGCTCGAAACGGTCCGCCTGCTATCGAATTTTGAAACTTCTCAAACCAAGATGCTTCAAATCCTGCTGATCGGGCAACCCCAACTGGCTCAAAAGCTGGCCAGGCCCGAACTCGAGCAACTGCAACAGCGGATTTCCGCGTTTGCCAGGCTGGACCCGTTCGGTTCCGACGAAACCTCCCGCTATATCGCCCATCGGCTCCAGGTTGCGGGCTACGAGGGATCTCCGCTATTTACGACGGAAGGGCTTCGGATCGTCGCGGAACATTCGCAAGGGATTCCGCGGAAGATCAATAGCTTGTGCTTTAGCGCGCTTTCACTCGCTTGTGCGATGGGCCGAAAACAAGTCGACGCCGTTACGATGGAGGAGGTGATTGCCGACCGGGATGTGGAATCCTTGCGGCAGCCCAGCATCGCTCGGCGCGTCGCGCCCGAGGCGGCACCGCCGCGCCCCATCCTGTCCAACTATCGCGCCGAGCCCAAGAGGAAGTTTGGCCCATGGGCGCTGTGCGCCGCCGGCTTGGCGGCGTGCCTGGCGACAGGGATTGGAATTTTCTCCATTTCTCCCAGCCCCATCCACCGATCCCTTCAAGAGTCGTCCGAGGTCTGGACAACGGTTCGAAACTCCACGGCCATGATTCGAGGATTCGTGGCGGGCAAATCCGATTCGGCGCCGCACTCTTCCAGCCTGAACGTTCAGGCCGCGGAACTTCCCAATTCCGAGGCCGGACAAGCGTCCGCCCCCAGCGACGATGCGAAAATCCGCACAGTCGTCGTGCAACCGGGAGATACGCTGCGCCAAATCATCCTCCGATCCATGGGAGAGTATAACGACGGCACGATCGGGCGGATTCGAAGACTGAACCCGGCCATTTCCGACTTCAACCACATCGAAACCGGCCAAGCGATCCGACTCCCGCGCGCCCCCGCGTCTGTGGATTCCGCAATCGCCGCCGAGGAAGCCGGCACGGCTGGAAAGAACTGAGGAAAGAGACATCGCGAATGAGCAAAAATTTTGAATTGTTACAGCGGACCGGGCAAGACGACGTTTTCGCCCGTTCGGGTGCGGCGGCGCCACTCCCGCGGGGGGCTCCTTTTGCGATTCCTTGCAAGAAGGAACTCCAGAACATCGAGATCGTGAAACTGGTTCAGCGATTGTTCTCACAAACCGGCAAAGGCAGCGGACCCAAAATGGTGTCTTTCTCGGGAATAGCGCGCGACGACCGAAGCAGTTGGATTTGCGCGCGCGCGGGGGAGGCTCTGGCGGAGCGGGAAGACCCATCGGTTTGCCTCGTCGAGGCAAACCTTCGCTCGCCGCAATTGCATGTTCATTTGGCCGCTGCCAATCCGGCTGGGCTGTCGGAAGCTCTCACCACTAAAGATCCCATTCGAAATTTTGCCATGCCGGTTCGAGGAGCGAATCTTTGGCTGATCCCCTCGGGCTTGGCCAGGCCGGGAATTTACTCCCCGATGGAACGTTATCGAGAGCGCTTCGCCGAATTGCGCGAGGCGTTTGAGTACGTCCTCATCAGCGCGCCGGCGCTTAGCAGCGAGACCGAGGCCATCTCGATTGGGCAATTGGCGGACGGAATAGCGCTGATCGTGGAAGCGAATCGCAGCAGGCGCGAGACGGTTCGGCGCGCAAAAGAACAACTGGAAAGCGCGCAAGTGCGGCTCCTCGGCGCCGTGCTCGACGAGCGCACTTTTCCCATTCCCGAGAAGCTGTATCGGAGGCTGTAGCCCCCGCCCTCGGCAGGGCGATTGCTTGCCTCCGCGATTTCGGCCTGCAGGCGGGCGCCCCGGCAAGATCCCTGGCAGGCCACGCAAAAGTTAGTTTATTTTGTCATTCCGAGCGAAGCGAGGAATCTCTCTTCGATGAAAGTCCAGGAAAAAAAGATTCCTCGGCACGCAGCGCGCCTCGGTTCGCCGTGAACGCTCACCGTGAACGGAACGACAAAAGTTTGAATTTTTCCGCGACGTGCTGGGGATGAATTTCCGCCGAATTTCCAAATGTCATTGCTCGATTCCGGCTGCACGACGATCCGCTTAGGTCTGGCCCGCGTATGACAAATTTTCGCCGGCAAATTCTGGTCAAGATGTTCATGCTGCTCGACCCCGGCTTGCTCAGCGCTTCCTACCTGATCGCCGCCATCCGGGTTTGGCATTTAACGGAGTTCACTTCGTTCGCCGCATTTTTTTCCATGCGCATCAAACTGGCGAACATTGTTATGTTTCTCGGGCTTTTTTATTTGTGGCACGCGATTTTTTCTTCTTTCGGGCTGTATGGATCCCGGCGCCTCGGGGATCGGAAAGGAGAAGCGATCGTCGCGCTCAAGGCCACTTCGGCAGCGACGCTGGCGCTTGGTTTTGTCGCGGCTTGCTTCCAAGCGCGAGCGATTACGCCCGCCTTCCTCGCCGTGTTTTGGATGGCCGGCGCTACCGCAATAATCCTTTCGCGATTGGCCTTACGAGAGTTCCTTCGGCGGGCGCGAATGCATGGACGCAACCTCCGCCATTTGCTGATCGTCGGCAGCAATCCGCGCGCCGTGGAGTTTGCCCGCGCGATCGAAAGCAGGCCCGAATGGGGCTACCAGCTTGTCGGTTTTGCGGACGAGGAATGGAGTGGAAACCGGGAATTTGAAAAGAACGGCAAATCCATCGTCAGCGACTTGGAACACTTCTCCGACTTTCTGCGTGAGCGCATCGTCGATGAAGTGGCCATCGCTCTTCCCATGAAGTCGTTCTACTCGCAAGCCGCCCGAATCGTGGCCCTGTGCCAGGAGCAGGGCGTCGTCATTCGCGTTCTGGCCAACATCTTTGACGTTCGGAAAAATTGGGTGAACAACGGCCATTTTGACGGCATGGCCGTGGCAACCTTCGGCCCGCACTCGTCCGAAGGCTGGCCGATGGTCTGCAAACGGTTGCTGGACGTCTCGGTCTCATCGGTATTGCTGGTCGCTCTTGCGCCCCTCTTTGCGGTCGTGGCCCTCCTGATCAAATTGGATTTGAACGGCCCGGCGTTCTTCGCCCAGGATCGCGTGGGTCTGAACAAGCGACGATTCCGGATGTATAAATTCCGGACGATGGTCGGCGATGCGGAAAAAAAGCAAGCGGAACTGGAATCCTTGAACGAAGCCGACGGTCCTGTCTTCAAGATCAAGAACGATCCGCGGGTCACGCGGTTAGGGAAATATCTCCGCAAAACCAGCATCGACGAGTTGCCCCAGCTGCTGAATGTTCTCACGGGCGACATGAGCCTCGTCGGTCCCCGGCCTCTTCCCCTTCGCGACTATCGCGGGTTTGACCGGGACTCGGTGCGCCGCAGGTTCAGCGTTCGTCCGGGAATAACGTGCCTCTGGCAAGTCAACGGCCGAAGTTCCGTCTCTTTCGAGGAATGGATGGAGTTGGACTTGCACTACATCGATCATTGGTCGCTGTGGCTGGATGTAAAGCTTCTGGCCAAAACGATTCCGGCGGTGCTGAAAGGGGCCGGGGCCGCATGAGCACGGCCGCCCATCTGGGGTCCGGCTCACGAGGTGCGGAAGAGTTGTTGACCCCTCCCGCGGAGGCCGGAGCTGCGCCAGGGAACGCGGCGGCCAATCTTGGCGATGCGAAACCAATTCCGCCAGCCGGGCCCAGGGTCTCGCCTTTCGGTTTGGTCCTGTCCGCGGAGGGGGCGCTTCGCCAGGGCATTCTTTCCCTTGCCGACCAAGCCGTCGTCAGCGCCACGAATTTCGCCACCGGCATCATCGTCGCGCGAACCTGCTCCCAGGAAGAACTGGGGCTCTATATGCTCGGTTTCAGCGTAATTCTGCTGGTGACCGATTTGCAGACGTCCCTGATCTCCACGCCCTACATGGTTTACGCCCCGCGCCTGAAAGGACGCGCCCACGCTCTATACACTGGCAGTACATTACTGCATCAGTTGTCATTTTCGCTCTTGATCGTATTCGCCCTGGCCTGCGGCGCGTTTGCCGCGACGAGGGGCGCGGGTCCCCGAGGCCTCGGGCCGGTGTTGTGGGCCTTGGTGGCCGCCATCGCCTTTATCATGCTGCGCGAATATGCGCGGCGCGTATGCTTCGCCCGCCTAAGGCTTTTGACCGTCTTTCTCTTCGACGCCTGCATCGCGGCGGGACAGATCGGCGGGTTGCTCCTTCTCGCCCATTTCCGGCAGTTGTCGGCCAGCCGCGCGTATTGGGCGATTGGATTGGCCTGCGGCATTGCGTTGGGGTGGTGGCTCTGGTCGGACCGAGTGTTCTATCGTCCGCGAATCGGCGAATCGCGGGCCGACCTCAAGAAAAACTGGGTCTTTGGAAAATGGGTTTTTGCCAGCGGCCTGGTCTGGGCGGTCAGCATGAATTTTTATCCATGGTTTTTGGCCGCGTTCCGCGGGACCGCCTCCACGGGCGTCTGGGCGGCGTGCCTGGGAGTGGTGTCGGTAGGCAATCCGGCGCTTTTGGGAATCCAGAACCTCGTGGGCCCCAAAATCGCGCACGAATACGCGGCTGCGGGCCCGAAGGCGTTGCGCCGGCTGGTGCTTAAGATTACGGCCGCCATTTCCCTTCCCGTCTCGCTTCTCTGCCTCGCCTTGATCGTTTGGGGAGGGCGGCTCATGGCCCTGTTGTATGGGCGCCAATATGCCGGCAACAGCCGAGTCGTTGCGATCCTGGCGCTGAGCGTTTTGATTTCGGCCCCGGCATTTTGTTTTTCGCGCGCGCTGTACGCCACCGAACGCGCCGACCTGGATTTCCTCGTCAATTTTGCGGCGCTATTCGTCATGGTGACGATGGGATTTTGGCTGGTGCGAACCTTCGGCCCGCTCGGCGCGGCGTTCGGTTTGCTGGCGGGGAACTTTGCGACGGCGGCGCTTAAAGCGGGAGCCTATCTGAGGATTCAAGGTCGCATTTCCGAACCGAGGAAACAAATCAATTGAGTGACGCCAACCGTTCGGAGCGAGGGCCATCGTCCCAGGCAGGACGTTTATGGAATCCGTGGCGATCCTCCGTATCCCTGGCGCCAATCCTTGCCATGTTCCTGTATTCGGTTTCTCTCATAAAGTTTTATGTGCGCGACCCGTTGTCTGCGCAGACCGGCCCCCAGGGTCCAATCGAGCTGACTCTGACGATCCTGGCGGGCCTTACGCTGCTAGCGGCATTCCGCCGGCGGGGCTGGAAGCTCGTGTGGACGCCATCGGCCATGGCATTCATCGCGTTTGGGGCGATCGCCGCGATATCTTCCGCATATTCCTACTATCCACTCCTCAGCTTCGCGAAGGGAGTGAGCTTTATTCTGATTTGCGCCATTGCCGTGGTGGCCTCCAGCGCCTTTGGGTCCGCGCAAGTCGTCAAATATCTTTATTACTCAATCCTAATCATTCTTGTGACGGGACTTCTTGCCAAGCTGGCGGGCGGCGCGCCTCTCTTGACGATTGACGAATATTCCCAGCGGGCGCGATTTACGATGTTTGCCTGGCACCCGGGAACCCTGGCGGATCTTTGCGCGATGACGTTGCTTTCGAGCTTCTTGCTGCCCAAGCGTCCGCCGCTCGTCTGTCAAATGTTCTTGTTCGGTGTCAACTTAGCCGCCGCCTCTCGGGCCAGCACTGCTTTGTTGGTTGTCATGCTTGTTTCGATCGGATTGCTTTCCGTTCGGTTCACTCCACGAGTTTTGTTTCTTTGCTGCTGCCTGGGCGCCTTGCTGACGCTCGCAACATTAGTCTTGCTGCAGATGCAATATCAGCCGAGGGATGTGGTCTCGATCGGGCAATCGTTGTATGGAGATAAAATCGCGGAGGACCTCTCGACGCTCAACGGCCGCAAAGAGGTATGGGAAGTCGCCGAACCGCTGCTTTCCCGCAGCCTTGTTTTGGGCTACGGGATGGATGGAGCGCGGGACGTATTGATCAACCATACTTCCTGGGATGCGGGAAACACTCACAATTCACTCATCGATCTGATCCTCGCCGGCGGTTTTCCGGCGACGCTGGTGTTTTTTGCCGGATGGGCCGCAGCGGCCAGACGCGCGTCGCGATCGCGAGGCTTCCTGCGTTTGGGGGCTCTTGGAACCTATGCGTATATAGCCGGTTTTGGGATCGTCTCGCCAAATCTGACTTACTTGCAGGGCCTTGCGTCCTTCTTGATCCTTACGATCGACGCGATGGTGTACGCGGAATTCCCCGTTGGGCAGCGAGCGCCATCGACATACTTCCCGCCGATTCGGCAGCACGAGCCGCAGCGGCAGGCCGCAGGCGCACGCACCAGATTCACCCTACCTGGGATCGAAAGGCGCAAACTTACATCGTGAAAAACACATCCGCAGCCACAGAAGTCCTCCAAGCCAACCTGGATTTTTTCAGGCGATTCGCTCACAAGTACGACCGGTACGAGAGTCCGGTATTCGATCCGTTTTACCAGCAAATGCTGATTGACGACCTGGACCAGATCAGCGCGACGTTCGAACACGTTGTGACCCAGCCCACCGCGCTAGACTGCGGCGGAGGAACGGGAAACATCTCACTCAAGCTGCTCGAGAGAGGATGGGCGGTCTCGGTGGTGGATGTATCTCCGGACATGCTGGCTATCCTGCGTCAAAAGTGCCAGGCGCGGCGACTGACCGCTTCGATCGTAAATGAGGCCCTCGAGACGTATCTGGCGGAAACATTGAATTCGTACGACCTCGTTTGCTTCGGATCCGTGCTTCACCATCTGCATTCCTACCTCGATGTGGTGAAGTTGGCGGGAAGCCGGGTTCGCCCTGGAGGATTCTTCTACTCGAACTTTGACCCCGTCATCCCCAAACGGCCGCTGCTAGCCGACGCGGTCACCTCGATGGACACGTTGGCGGCCAAGATGCAATACGACCGCGCCGATATCGTTCCCGGGATTCTGCGCCGGCTGAAAAAGCTGGCAATGAAACCCTCTCCTTTGCACCGGCGAAGCGTGGCAAGCCTGGGTGACATTGCGGATTATCATTCGGAGACGGGCGTCGACGATTCCCGGATTGTGTTTGACTTGAGCCAGAATGGATTCACCATCCTGCAGCACTTGAGATATGGCGCTGGAAGAACCTCGCCCATCAGAATTCTCAACGATTTCTGCCACTTTTCGGAATCCTGGAAAATACTGGCGCAGCGACGTCCCTAAGAGCATTGCGCCTCGCACCGCTCGGAACGCAAAAGTCCGAACATAAAGCTTGGTTTTCCTTCGAAGCGTGCGGCCATCGGCCATGAAATACTCCATATTAAAAGTACACAATCTATACCGGCAGCCGGGCGGCGAGGACGAATCCGCGCGCGGGGAATGCGCCTTGCTCGCTCGCGCGGGCCATACCGTGATCGAATACCGGCGGGATAACGACGAGATCGCGGCGTACAGCATTATTGAAAAGGCTTCGCTGGGCCCGCGCACGGTTTGGGCGTGGGACAGTTGCGGCCAAATCCGAGCGCTGCTGCGCGCCCAAAAGCCCGACGTAGCTCATTTCGACAACACTTTTCCCCTGATCTCCCCGGCGGTCTATTACGCCTGCCGGGAAGCGGGTGTGCCCGTCGTCCAAACGCTTCGCAACTACCGGCTGCTTTGCCCCGGAGCGACTTTTCAGAGGGACGGGCGCGTTTGCGAGGATTGCATGGGACGCAGTCCGTGGCGCGGGGTGCTGCACGGCTGCTATCGCGATTCGCGCGCGGCGACGGGAGCGGTTGCCCTGATGATCGGCGTGCATCGCTGGCTCGGCACCTGGAACAAGATGGTGGATTGCTACATCGCGCTTTCGGAATTCGCGCGCGCTAAATTCATCGAGGCTGGACTGCCGGCGGAGAAGATTGT
>VFSW01007031.1_pt1 | contig 16427 bp, 18 predicted proteins | sample 5358111 | NCBI WGS metagenome assembly VFSW01 (sample SAMN11554181, study PRJNA540505) | mine drainage metagenome | isolation source: sediment from site ElyBrook_90M | place: USA: Ely Copper Mine, Vershire, VT | collected 2017 | reverse complement strand
TTTTTAACACCCCATACAGGGTAATCTATTTCAACTTTTTTACGAAAGAACCATATTTTTCGACACAGAAGACCTCAAGTTTCTCGATCGGATCTGTGGAAATCTTGAACGATTGAGCAATGAATACCAGCAGGATATCGTCCGTGCGGCGTTGATACGGTCATGCCTCAAAAAGCAGCCCCGCGGCGTGTTTACAGTATCGGGCAACCCCCCCAAATACGATGATGGCCGTCGCGATATGAGACTATCCATCGAGGCGCATTTCATCGAACAGATACAGGTGTTCAATCACATCGTATTCGACAATGGGGCTCAAAACGAAATTTATCATAGAGACGTTTTCGCCGTGCCGACTGATGGCATCGATCTCGTTTATCTTGACCCGCCTTACGTTCCGCGATCCGACGACAATTGCTATGTGAAGAGATATCATTTTCTGGAAGGACTCTCCTGCTACTGGAGGGGACTTGAAATCATGGAAAATACGAAGGTCAAGAAGATCGCGAAGCGCTATACACCTTTCAGCTACCGGCGAACCGCGGTAGATGCTTTCAATCGCCTTTTCGACCAATTCAGGCATTCAATCATTGTCTTGTCCTATAGCTCAAATGGTTTCCCAAACCTGGAAGACATTGAATCCATTATGGGTCAGTATAAAGGGAAGGTGGTCACCTACAAGAAGCCTCACCGGTACCATTTCGGGACTCACGAACACGTCGAGCGGGCTCTGGTTGATGAATATCTGATAGTCGGGTGCTGAGAAATGAAGCGAACGCAACAAACACTGGCTGAGATCTTGGAGTCCCTGCAACCGCTGCAGGTTGATTGGCAGGATGATGTGGCTATCCGAGTCATCGCGTATCTGAAAAAAATTCCGCAAAAAAAGGAATATGGGCCTGCGGACATCAAACGCATTCTCGAGAATAATTTTGATGACGCGTTGTTGATCTTTCGTTTATTCCTTGGATTATCAAAGGACCAGTTCACACCGATGCTCAGCACTGCTTTAGGAGGCGGCAGTTGCGGAATTAAGCGGTTTCACGATCATCCGGATGATTTCATTCAAGCATTAGTTGCGTTAGCGGTGCCTCAGGCAATGGTCGTCTGCATCAACCGGGTCCCGCACTGGTCCGATATCCTTGAGGAACGGCTTAGAAGTGGGCGTGGCAGTGCAATCAGCGGTATGAAGCGTGGTCGCAATCTTGAAAATTTTGTCGAGGAGATCGTAAGAAGAATATTCAAAGCATACGATGTTCGGTGCGATTTTACCGGCATTTCCGGGGAAAAAGCGAAATGCGACTTTTCAATTCCCGAGCGCGAACTGCCCAAAATAATTGTTGAGTCGAAAGGGTATGCAGCAACCGGTTCAAAAATGACCGACGTTATCGGTGATATCGAAAAAATCATGAAGGTAAAGCGTCACGACACCAAATTACCATTCTTTACAGATGGTTTATCATGGCACCAGCGCCAAAGCGATTTGGCCAAGATAATCAAATTTCAGAATGAGGGCTACATCGAGCGCATCTATACATTGAAAATGGCGGATCAATTTGAGGAAGACCTGAAGAGTTTAAAATTAGAATTCGGTCTCTGAATTCTGTCAGATTCTGAACGATAGGAACCATCCTCGTCGCCGGGGGGAAAAATGCCTATTTGGAAAAGAGCGTCTACGCCTCCATCAGCAAGACGAAGACCTTCGCCCCGCCGACCGTCGATCGAGAGTATCTCTTCGCCCATCTCCTGAGGAAGCTCGAGTTGGCCTGCATCAAGGCGAGGCGCCACAACCTCGCCCGCGGCCGCCAGGTCGTAGAAGTCGCTCATCTGCGTCTTCATCAGCGCGCCATACTGTCTGCCCATCTGCCGCCAGTCGCCGTTGAGGGCGAGGACGCTCTCGCCACGGTTACGCCCGATGCCCCGGCGATGGCGAGCGTATCGCTGAGGGGCTTGATCGGGACATGCCCCGGAACCGGGTGCGCCCAGTTTGGAACTACTGGCCTTAGGCCTCGGGTCGGATCAGGAGCACGGGAACAGGAGATCGGCTGAGGACTTCGGTAGCCACGCATCCCAGTAACAGCTTCTTGAGACCGCTATAGCCGTGGGTTGACATCACGATCAGGTCCATGCCATTCTTTTGCGCATAGTCTGTGATGGCATTGGCGGGCCTTTTGGCCTCGATGGACTCCGTTTTTACCGTGACCCCTTTGGCACCGATTCTTTTCGAAGACCATCTCTTCGGGGTCATAAATATATTGAACCATTATTCCGATAAGGTTTTTTCCCCGGAGTGGAAAGAATGGCTCTGCGCCCTTGCAGTGATCTACGCCGCCGCGTTGGCAAAGGTGGGGAAATTGATTTCTTCTCGAAACCTTTCGAAGATGGAAATTGGGATGCAGAAGAAGTCTCCGATATTTACCCAAGAGAAGACCGTCATTGTGGGCATTAGCCAAGCCGTGCAAGAAGCTTTTCACCTCTGTCGCAAAGCAGGCGAAACCGATATCCCCGTATTAATCTATGGGGAGACCGGGACGGGTAAAGAGCTGGCTGCGCGCCGGATTCACGAGGCCAGCGCCCGCGCTGAGGGACCCTTTCTGGAGGTGAACTGTGCTGCTCTATCGGAAACACTTTTAGAAAGTGAGCTGTTTGGTCATGTCAAAGGGGCCTTCACAGGCGCAACCAAAGATCGTTTAGGGAAATTCATGGCTGCTTCGAGAGGGACCCTGTTTCTCGATGAAATCGGAGAAATGAGTGTAGCGTGCCAGGCTAAAATATTAAGGGTCTTGGAGGAAAAAAAGGTAACCCCTCTTGGTTCGGAGAAATCCGTGCCCTCCGATACGCGCATTATTGCCGCCACCAATAAGAATTTAATGGAGATGATGAGTGAAAAGAAATTCCGAGAGGACCTCTATTATCGGCTCTGCGGCATTGAGATTATGATCCCTCCCTTACGCGAGCGGGCGGAAGACATTCATCTTTTGGCGCTCTATTTCATAAATAAGGTTCACACCCAACAAAAAAGGGAACCTCCGCATGAACGACCTCTGCGCCTTTCCCATGAAGCGTTGGACCTGTTAATGGCCTACACCTGGCCGGGAAATGTTCGCCAGCTTGAGCAGGCCATATTTGCTGCGGCGGCACTCTGTGAAGGAGACGAAATCAGCCCCGCCAATCTCCCGGCCTGGTTGCACAAGGCTCTAACTCTTGGATTAAGCGAACACGCTCCTTCTACCCCCGAAAGCCATCATCCTGACGTAGAACCGGTGCCTGAAAAAGAGCACCGATTATTGAAAAATGAAGAAAAGGCACGTTATTTAGAGGCCCTCAACGCTACAAGATATCCGGGGACTGGACGCTGGAATGTGAGTGCTGCTGCCCGTCAATTGGGCATTCCCAGAGAAACTCTGGCCTACCATTTGAAGAAATTTCGCCTTTTTCGATAATACCCATCCATCCTGCGCATAGAAAACGTAGGATCGAGCCTGTGAATTTCGCCACTTTCGCCCATACCGTCTGCCTGTAAAAGTGGAAAAGCTGAGCCACACTTCATCGAACTCAGGGGAAAAGGCCGCCGGGGGGCCACCGCCGTCCGCGAAGCGACGCTGCTCTATGGCGAGACCCGGCGCAGACACCTGGGCATCCCCCTCTTCCAGGCGGAGATCATGGGAAATGAGAAGTCGCAGTATGAGGAAAATCGCAAGTGTTAAATACCCCGACTGTGTTTCGTCTTCAGCATCCCGAAGATCCTGCGCCGGCACTTCCTTCATGATCGCCGTCTGCTGCATAACCTGAGCCGCTGTGGCTGGGAGCCTCTGAAGCTCCCCACGCATGAAAATTATTGACAAGAAACACGTTAAATAGTTCTATAGGCACGGTGATAGTATCGGTCTCGAAATAGAGAGACCGCATAACTTTTCCATTTGAGGATATCGTTGCAACACAATCGTATTAAAATTAGAGCGGGGGAGATCACGGTCGGCAAACCATTAGTGTGGGATGTGTACGACGACCAGGGTGTTCTGCTTTTGCACAGAGGGAATATCATTGAGACGCCAACCAGCTTGCAATCCTTATGTCGCGCGGCATCTTTCATATTTCATATAAATCATCACAAGAATCCGATAGCAGCAGACTCGATTCTCAGGAAGAAGTCTCCCCGTTTCAGTTGGTTGATCATATTTATTCCCGCTTGGGAAAAATCATGTACACAAGTACACCCGAAATGGAAAAAGATTTTCCCGCCAAGATTATGAGTTTATGCCGTTTGCTTCAGCAGGCATGCGCACTGGATGAGGATGCAACATTGAGCACAATAATGATGGGAACGGCCGGTCGTTATTCCATCAAGCATTCCATAGATGTTGCGATTATCTGTGAAGTGATCGGTCAGGCCCTCGGAGTCCCTGCTCATGAGCGACTTCACGTGATAGCCGCCACGTTGACGGAAAATATTGCAATGAATTCTTTATTGGATATTTTATCCTCGCAGGCCGCTCCATTAACCGAGGAGCAGCGGAAGGAAATACAAGGGCATCCGGCACAGGGAGTGGAAATACTGAAATCATTCGGTGTCACTGACCATATATGGATAGATGCCGTGCTTAAACATCATGAATCTATCAATGGCAAGGGATATCCGCAGGGATTGCGTGGCGAAGAGGTCCCCATATATGCCCGTATGATCGCGATGGCAGATTTTTACTGTGCAAAGATTTCAGGCCGCAGCTACCGGCAGCCGCTGACTTCGCACAAGGCGATGCAGTTCGTCTTTCCTCCGAAGGACAGTCGAATTGATGCAAACATAGCCGAGCGATTTGTCAAGACTTTGGGCATTTATCTTCCGGGGACATTTCTCTATCTCAAGAACAACCAAGTCGCAGTGGTTACCCGCTGCGGGGAAAGGATCCATTGCCCAGTTGTCTACGCAGTGACCGGGACAGATGGCATGCCTTTGTTGGGACCGATGCGCAGGGATATTAGCAATCCTAATTTTGCAATTGTAGGGATCATCCCTCCCCGTGAGGTTAAGATCAAAGTCAACAGGTATCAACTATGGGGTTACGGCGAGTTTAAAATAAGAATGTAATACGATGATTTTGATGAACCCAAATCTACCGTTGCTGACATCTTCTTGACAGACATTGCCCTCCTCATATCCTTACGCCACATGAAAGCACGTTCTTATCAGTTGGTCGATCCTTTGCCGTTTACCCTGTCATGACAGGGTGGCGCTGTGATGCGCTCTCCTGCCGAAAACAACCGGTGCAGGGGCCCCTTCTTTTCAGACAGAAACTTGTTGACATCCCCCGCCGATCTTCGTATTCTTTCTGTTACGGCACGTTTTTATACCACCGGCATTGAATAAGAGAAACGCTCCCGGACCGGCAAGCCTTCAGCCGAGCCGGGGGGATTGTTTTTCCGATTACGAGCGGATATTGTTGAGCGGCGGAACCTGGGCAGGCGTTACCCATGAAAGCGATGCTGTTGATCATATCGGTCCTATCAATCGGCTTCTGCCTGCCCGCCTCGGCAGCTCAACACGAAGAGTACCCCGTATCCCCGCCTCCCTTCTCGGAGGGGATCTTTCCCTGCAGCAATTGCCACGCCGGGCTTCCGGTAAACACCAAGAAGCGGGAATTAACGGATGCGCATACCTCCATCAAATTGCACCACGCGGAGCAGGTGAGATGGTGCTTTGATTGTCACAATCCCCCCAACCGCGACAAGCTGAGGCTTGCCGACGGGGAAACCATCGATTTTACCGAATCATACCGGCTCTGCGGTCAGTGCCATGGCGGTATTTACCGCGACTGGAAGGCCGGGATTAACGGGAAAAGGGTTGGCTACTTCGCAGGCGGAAAGCGGACCTACTTCCTCTGCGTGAACTGTCATAATCCGCACGACCCCAAATTCAAACCCCTGAAACCGGAACCGCCGCCGATACGGCCGGAACTGCAATATGGAAAATAGACAGACGCGAAGAGATTTTATGAAACTGCTGGCCCTGGGAGCGTTGGCCAGCCTCTCCCTGGGGAACCTCTCGTGCACTCGCGCCACCAGGGACGAGTATTTCCAAAAACGTTTCCGAGAGATGACGGACAAGGAAAAGGCAGATGTCATCGGGCGACTCGAAGCGAAGTATTCAAAAAAATACGGAAAAGACGTTCATGTGAGCACGCAGCCGGCCGCTCCCGGCGTCCTTTGGGGGTACGGCCTCGACCTGTCGCGCTGCATCGGGTGCAGGCGGTGTGTTTATGGCTGCGTGAAGGAAAACAACCAGTCCCGCCTCCACCCTCAACTGCAATGGATACGGGTAATCCGGCTCAAGAAGGGGAGCCTCATCAACCTGGAGAACGCGGAGCACTACTACAACCCCGAAACCGTTCCCGAGCCCGGGTTCCTGTACATGCCCGTTCAATGTCAGCAGTGTGAAAATCCCCCCTGTGTAAAGGTCTGTCCGGTTAAGGCTACCTGGAGGGAACCGGACGGCCTCGTGGTGGTGGATTACAACTGGTGCATCGGCTGCCGATACTGCATTGCCGCCTGCCCCTATAAGGGGAGGGTCTTTAACTGGGCCGAGCCGAATATACCCTCCGCGGAAGTGAATACCGAGGTGCATTATCTGGGAAACAGACCCCGGATGAAAAATGTCGTGGAGAAATGCACCTTCTGTGTTCAGCGGGTACGGCAGGGGCGTTATCCCGCCTGCGTCGAGGCCTGTCCGACGGGGACACGGAAGTTCGGAAACCTTTTGGATCCGAACAGCGAAATACGATACATCATAGAGCACAAGCGGGTATTCCGGTTAAAGGAAGACCTCAACACGGAACCCAAGTTTTATTACTTCTTTTCCGCATAGCGGTACGAGGGCATCATGGAGGCCTGGAAATTTTTCAAGAGGACGGTCCGCATGGTTTTCGTGGGGACGAAGGTCTACTACCTGTGGTGCGCCTTTCTGCTTGCCGTCATCGGCGTCGCCGCCACCTTCTACCTGAAACAGCTCGACACTGGGCTGCTCGTCACCAACATGCGGGATCAGGTGTCCTGGGGTCTCTATATCGGCAACTTCACCTACCTGGTCGGTGTGGCCGCCGCGGCGGTTCTGCTCGTTATTCCGGCGTACATCTACCACTTCGATCCCATCAAGGAGATCGTCGTTCTGGGCGAGCTCCTCGCCGCCTCGGCGATCATCATGGCCCTGCTGTTCGTCCTCGCCGATCTGGGCAGACCCGACCGGTTCTGGCATCTCGTCCCGCTCATCGGCATCCTGTCATTCCCCGACTCGCTGCTTGCGTGGGACGTCGTCGTGCTCAACGGCTATCTCCTTTTGAACACCTTTGTCCCGATCTACATCCTGGTGAAGATCTATTTCGGCAAAGAACCAAACCGGCGTTTCGTTATTCCGTTGGTCCTGCTTTCTATCCCTTGGGCCGTGGGCATCCATACCGTCACCGCCTTCCTCTACAATGGACTTGCCGCCCGACCCTTCTGGAACGCCTCGATCCTGGCCCCCCGCTTTCTTGCCAGCGCCTTCTGTTCGGGGCCGGCGATAGCGATCATCATCTTCCAGATCCTGCGAAAAACCGCCGGGATGAAGATCAAGAACGAGGCGCTTTTCAAGATTTCCGAGTTGATGGCCTATTCGATGTTCATCAATCTCTTTCTGCTGGGGGCCGAGATGTTCCAGGAGTACTACTCCGACACTATTCACCTGGCGCCCATGCAGTATCTCTATCAGGGACTGCGCGGACACCATGCACTGGTTCCCTGGATCTGGTCGGCGATGTTCATGAACGTGACCGCATTTTTTCTCTTCTTGATCCCGAAAACCCGGGAAAATCTCGTGACACTCAATATCGGCTCGCTGCTCATCATTGCAGGGGTGTGGGTCGAGAAGGGACTTGGCCTTATCGTCCCCGGTTTTATTCCCGATCCTCTCGGGGAGATTTACGAATACCTGCCGAACGGGACGGAAATGGCGATCTCCGTCGGGATATGGGCCATCGGGCTTTTGATCTTCACCCTCTTTATGAGGATCGCCATCCCGATCCAGCGGGGAGATTTCATTCACTCAAAATACGGGAGGGAAGCCCTCCCGCCACGCTTCAAGCCGATAAAGCCCTAAGGTTATCCCGGAGGCGTCGTCCTCCGGTGCGAATAGATTTGACCTCCCTCAGAACAGACGGGGGAAAACGGGGCAGAGGCACTGCACATGTTCATTTGTTGCGGATACACAATAACCGGATAAGGAGGAAGACGAAGATGAAACTGGCAAAGGTATGGTTGGTTCTTGCTGTCGTTGTCGCATTGTCGGGGACGGCTTTTGCGGGGCAGACGTTCGACAATGTCAAGGCGAAGGGCTATGTCCAGGTCGGCGTGAACGGCGATCTGTTCGGCTTTGGAAAGCCGGATGAAAAAGGGGTATGGCGCGGCCTCGACGTCGATACCGGGCGCGCCGTTGCGGCGGCGGTGTTCGGCGACGCCAACAAGATCAAATTTATCCCGTTGACGGCGGTGCAGCGGTTCACCGCGCTTCAATCGGGAGAGGTCGACGTCCTGTGCCGCAACGCGACATGGACCCTCGGACGCGATACGGAGCTCGGCCTCGAGTTCGCCCAGGTGAACTACTACGATGGCCAGGGTTTTATGATACCGAAAAAGCTGAAGGTCAGGAACGCCAAGGGGCTGAACGGCGCGACGGTGTGCGTCCTTCCCGGCACCACGACGGAACTCAACGTGGCCGATTATTTCCGCATGAACAAGATGAAGATGAAACCGGTCGTCATTGAAAATGCTGCGGAACTCTACAAGGCATTTTTCGCGGGGCGGTGCGACGTTCTGACCTCCGATGCCTCCCAGCTCGCCGGGGCACGCGCGGTCGCCCCGAAACCCGACGACTACATCATCCTTCCCGACATCATCTCCAAGGAACCCCTCGCACCAGCGGTGCGCCAGGGCGACAACCAGTGGAAAGACATCGTCAACTTCTCGGTCCTGGCCCTGATCGAGGCGGAAGACCTCGGCATCACCTCGAAGAACGTCGACGAGATGCTCAAGAGCAACAACCCCGCCGTTCAGCGCTTTCTCGGCGTAACCCCTGGCAACGGGAAGGCCCTGGGGGTGGACGAAAAATGGGCGTACAACATCGTCAAGCAGGTGGGGAACTACGGGGAGATATTCGAGCGCAACGTGGGGAAAAGCACTCCCCTCAAACTGGAGCGCGGTTTGAACGCCCTCTGGAAAAACGGCGGCCTTATGTATTCCCCGCCTTTCCGATAATAGGTAGGACCGGCGTCCCCATCCGTTCTTCCGGAACACCGGACGGCAGCGGGTCGATCTGCCCGCTGCCGTCCGGTTATGTGCTTAATTGAGCGATTGGCCGCTACGAACCGGCGGTATTCGTACGCGGTCATTCCAGCGAGAACGCCATGCCAAGAGGGAATTCCTCACTATCAAAAACAGCGGATACTGGGAAACGGGATTCTTTTTTAAATCTACATGACCCGAAGATACGTGCGATCACCTACCAGATCGTGGCGCTCGCCGTGGTCGGACTCCTGGGGTACTACCTCTTCACGAACACCGTTGCGAACCTCCACAAGCAATCGATCGCGACCGGCTTCGGATTCCTGGGCAAGGAGGCCTCCTTCGAGATCGGCGAATCGCTGATCGAATACTCGGCAGCGGACACCTACCTGAAGGCGCTCGTGGTCGGGGTGTTGAACACCCTGAAGGTTGCCTTTGTCGGGATCGTCCTGACTGTGATCCTGGGGACCTTCCTCGGGATCGCCCGGCTTTCGACAAACTGGCTCGTCGCGAAGTTCGCCGGTGTCTACATCGAGGTCATGCAGGACATCCCGGTCCTGCTCCAGCTCTTCTTCTGGTATTCCGTGTTCAACGACATCCTCCCCGGGCCGCAGGAGGCGCTCGAACCGATAACGGGCGTGTTCATGAGCAACCGTGGGATCGTGTTCGCCGTGCCGGAATGGCACCCTGCCTACGAATACGCGGTCGTAGCCTTCGTTGCGGCCTGCATCGCCGCCTATTTCATCCACCGCTGGGCAAAAAAACGGCAGGAGAAGACGGGAAGGATATTTCCCGTCGTGAGCATTTCGCTCGCGATCGTGATCGGCTTGCCCATGGTGACGTGGCTCCTGGCCGGGGCGCCCCACAAGATGAGCGTCCCCGAACTCGTGGGATTCAATTTTCAGGGCGGTTTGAACATGAGCCCGGAGTTCGGAGCGCTCCTGCTGGGTCTCGTCATCTACACCGCCGCGGTTGTGGCCGAGATCGTCAGGGCGGGCATTCAGGCGATCGGAAAGGGGCAGACCGAGGCGGCGATGGCGCTCGGCCTGAAACCGGGCCAAATCCTCAATCTCGTCATCCTGCCCCAGGCGTTACGGGTCATCATTCCGCCTCTCACCAGCCAGATGCTGAATCTCACCAAGAACAGCTCGCTCGCCGTCGCCATCGGATTTCCGGACTTCGTTGCGGTCACCTCGACGACGATCAACCAGACCGGGCAGGCCATCGAAGGGATTTCCATGATCATGGTCGTCTATCTCTGCTTCAGCCTCCTGACGTCGCTGTTCATGAACTGGTACAATAAAAAAATGGCCCTTGTGGAGAGATGATGCCGTTATGACCGAATCGGAACAGCCCGTCAGACCCCAAGGATCGAAGGCACCGGTCATCAAGATCGGGGCGGTGCAATGGATAAAGAGGAACCTGTTCAACGGCCTCTTCAACTCCATCCTCACCGTCGCGACGCTCCTTTTCCTCGCCAAGGTCGTTCCACCCTTTGTGAGGTGGGCGTTCATCGACAGCTTCTGGGCATCCTCCGCCGAGCAGTGCTGGGCGGGCAGCGGCGCCTGCTGGTCCATCATCCCCGCCAACATCCGCTTCATCATCTTCGGCTTCTATCCGTACCAGCTTCACTGGCGCCCCTCTGCGGCGATCGTTATCCTGGTCGGCCTGCTCCTGTACAGCAGAAACCGGGACCACTGGAACAGGCCCCTTGCCTGGCTGTGGATTGTGGGCCTCTTTGTCATGGGCACGCTAATGAAGGGGGGCATCTTCGGACTCACCCCCGTCGACAGCGATCAATGGGGCGGTTTGCCCCTCACCCTGATGCTCTCCGTCTTCGGGATGGTCGCGGCCTATCCGCTCGGCATCATACTCGCCCTCGGGCGGAGATCCAGGATGCCCGCGATCCGGATACTCAGCATCCTCTACATCGAGCTCATCCGCGGGGTCCCGCTCATCAGCATGCTGTTCATGTCCTCGATCCTGTTTCCCCTGTTCCTCCCGGAAGGGATCACGGTGAACAAGATCCTCCGCGCCCAGGCGGCGATCATCCTGTTCACCGCTGCCTACATCGCCGAGGTCGTCCGGGGGGGGCTGCAGGCCATCACCCGCGGCCAGTATGAGGCCGCCGAGTCCCTGGGGCTCAATTACGTGCAGAAGATGCGGCTCGTCATCCTGCCGCAGGCGCTGAAGATCGTCATCCCGCCGACCGTGGGCATCCTGATCTCCGCGTTCAAGGACACATCGCTCGTGGTGATCATCGCCCTGTACGATCTCCTGAAGACGACGAAGTCGGTCCTTGCCAACCCGTCCTGGACGGGGTTCAGCCCCGAAGCCTACATCTTCGTGGCGTTGATCTATTTCGTCTGCTGTTATACCATGTCCAACTACAGCCGGCGCCTCGAAAAGGAGCTGCACAGCTGAGGCGGCATGCACCTTCAAAAAAAGGATAGAGAGAATCTATGAACCCTGAAGCGATACCCCAAAATTTAAAAAGACCCGAGTCAGACAAAATCATCGAAATCACGGGCATGCACAAATGGTTCGGGGATTTGCACGTCCTCAACGACGTCAGCCTGTCCGTCTACAAGGGCGAACGCATCGTCATCTGCGGCCCGTCGGGATCGGGCAAGTCGACCCTCATCCGCTGCATCAATCGCCTGGAGGAGCACCAGAAGGGCCGGATCGTCGTCGACGGGATCGAGCTCACCAACAATCTCAAGAACATCGAAAAGATCCGGGAAGAAGTGGGCATGGTATTTCAGCATTTCAACCTTTTTCCACATCTGACCATCATCGAAAACCTGTCGCTGGGCCCCATGTGGGTCAGAAAAAAACCGAAGAAGGAGGCGGAGGAAATGGCGATGTACTATCTGGAAAAAGTGCACATCGCGGAGCAGGCGCACAAGTATCCAGGCCAACTCTCCGGCGGGCAGCAACAACGGGTTGCCATCGCCCGAAGTCTCTGCATGAAGCCGAAAGTCATGCTCTTCGACGAACCGACCTCTGCGCTGGATCCCGAGATGGTGAAAGAGGTCCTGGATGTTATGATCAGCCTGGCTGAAGAGGGGATGACCATGATCGTCGTTTCGCACGAGATGGGGTTCGCAAAAAGCGTTGCCCACCGGGTCATCTTCATGGATTTTGGTCAGTTCGTCGAAGAAAACACCCCGCACGATTTTTTTACAAACCCGCGGCATGACAGGACAAAACTCTTCTTGAGCCAGATCCTGCATTGAACCCGGCAAAGGGCGTATGTTCCGCGGCTTGCCACCGGGTGAGTGATTCTCAACAAATACGATAAATTTGCTTGACAAGCAACCGCCACCCTCCTATACTGCCCCACCAAAAACAGAATTACGTCGGATAAAATAAAGGAAATACTGATACTTATAGAATAGGGACGAACACCACCAGCCGACCGGCGGGTCTGCGTGCGTACCCAATAATGAAGCTCCCCCCAGGGCGGGGCTTCCCGGCAAGGAAGTGTGCTGAACAAGGCGGGGCTTGCGGGTTGCGCTCCCGGTCAAAGCACCTTGCTCTCGGAAGGTTACGGATCGATCGAAAAGGGAGGGATGGCATGAATTTTCTTCATAAACTTCCTGAACAAGCGGCGAGGGTTATTGTTGTCTTTGTTGTCTTGGCAGCGGTATTGTTCGTTGTCCGACAATTCATCATCCCCCCCGAGATGAAAGACATGACGTTGATACAGACCGCGACCATGGAGCGGGAAGCGGACAAAGAGATCAAATATGCCGGTGCGGCGATCTGCTCGCAATGTCACGAAAAGCAGCAGGAGATGAAAAAAATCGGTTATCATCGGGACCTTGCCTGCGAGTCCTGTCATGGCGCCGCGCAAAAACATGTCGATAATCCAACGGAGGTGAAGCCGACTTCGCCGAGAAAACGCGATTACTGCGGTTACTGCCATAACTACAACTCCTCCCGCCCGACCGGCTTCCCCCAGATCAATCCGGAGACGCATAATCCGCGGAAGCCCTGCATAACGTGCCATAACCCGCACAACCCCAAGCCGCCCCAGCCGCCACACTCCTGCGCGGCCTGTCATGCACAGATCGAACGGACCAAGGCGGTGTCTTACCACGCCCTTCTGGCGTGCACCGTCTGCCACACCACGCCGGAAAAGCACAAGACGGAGCCCCGGGTGGTGACCCCGACAAAACCAGATAAGCGGGAATTCTGCGGAAAGTGCCACGCCGAAGGCGCGGGCGCCAAGGGGGTGCCGACCGTGGACATGGCCACCCATGGGGAAAAGTATGTTTGCTGGCAGTGCCACTACCCGCATATGTTAGGAGGGATCTAATGGATCGACGAGACTTTTTGAAACAGCTCTGTCTGTTTATCTCTTCCAGCAGCATCGTTGGAGGACTATCGGCGGCCGCATGGGCACGGATCATCCATACGGACTACGATGCCGGCAAACACTACTACGGCATGGGTGTCGACGTCGACAAGTGCATCGGCTGCGGCAGGTGCATGCAGGCCTGTAAAACGGAAAACGCCGTACCCGCCGCCCCCTTTTACGTCCGCACCTGGGTGGAGAGATACGTGATCAAGACAGACAGGAGCGTATCGGTCAATACCATCGGTACTGTAGGCGATCAACCGACCGACGGTGTTGTGGAAAAGGATATGGTGCGCAGCTTTTTCGTCCCGAAGCTCTGCAATCAGTGCGACCACCCCCCCTGCGTCCAAGTCTGCCCGGTGGGCGCCACATTCACCTCCGACGACGGCGTCGTACTGGTGGACACCAATCGCTGTATCGGCTGCCGGTACTGTATCCAAGCCTGCCCGTACGGGGCTCGTTATCTCCATCCGACAAAGCGGGTCGCCGATAAATGCAACTTCTGCTACCATCGCCTGGTGAGAGGTCTGCTGCCCGCCTGCGTGGAGGTGTGTCCGACCCAGGCACGGCTGTTTGGAGACATGAAGAGCGTTGCGAGTCCCTTGGGACGTTTCATCCGGATGAACAAGGTGCATGTCCTCAAGCCGTTCCTGAACACGGATCCCAAGGTGTATTACGCGAATCTTGATGGCGAGGTGAACTGACATGGAAGCAATCCAGCAGAATCTCATGGAAATATCCAAACAGGTGGTGGGGTTTATCTACCCCAACGAGATCGAAATCCACTGGTCGATCCTGATCGTGGTCTATCCGTACATCACGGGACTCGTCGCCGGGGCCTTCATCCTCGCCTCGCTCGTCAAGGTCTTTAACGTCAAGGAACTCCAGCCCACGTACCGGTTGGCCCTGCTGACGGCGCTGGCCTTTCTCCTGATCGCCCCCCTGCCTCTCCAGCTCCATCTCGGCCGGCCGGAGCGTTCCTTTGAGATGTTCATGACCCCTAATCTGACCTCGGCGATGGCCATGTTCGGTTTCGTCTATCTCTGGTATCTGATGCTGGTCCTTTTGCTGGAGATCTGGTTTGAATACCGCCGGGATATGATCGTCTGGTCCGCCGAGTCAAGGGGACTGAAAAAATGGGTGCTCAAGATCCTCTCCCTTTTTTCCACCGACATCAGCGAAAAGGCCGTCGCGTTCGACAAGAAGACGGTAAAGACCATCACGATCATCGGCATCCCCTCGGCCTTTCTGCTCCACGGCTACGTCGGGTTCATCTTCGGCTCCATCAAGGCCAATCCCTGGTGGAGCAGCGTCATGATGCCGGTCGTCTTCCTCTTTTCGGCGATCGTCTCGGGGATTGCCATCGTCATGCTGCTCTACATGCTCGTCGTGCCGCTGCGGGGTGGGAAGATCGACATGAAATGCCTCGACAAGATGGCCTCTTTTCTCTTCTACGCCGTTATCGTCGATTTTTCCATCGAGGTACTCGATTTCATCCACCGCCTATACGAAAGCGAGGAGTCGATCAAGATCCTCTCCGAGTTGGTGACCACGAAGCTCTTCATGAGTCTGGTCGTCCTCCAGATCCTGCTGGGTATGCTCTTGCCGCTGGGCGTCATGGTGGTCATCAAGGTGTTCAAGCTTCAGGAAGAGGTGAGGAAGCTTCTCTACTTCGTCTGCGGGTTGCTGATCCAACTCGGGATCTTCAGCACCCGGTGGAATGTGGTGATCGGAGGCCAGCTCTTCTCGAAGAGCTTCCGGGGGTTAACCACCTACAAGATGGAACTGATGGGCATCGAGGGGTTCCTCGTCGCCCTGGCACTGCTGATCATTCCCTTTGTCATCCTCGCAATGCTGATAAAGCTCCTCCCTCCTTGGAAGAAGGAGGAGCTGGCCGGCACGTAGCAGGAAACCGGCTGGTGCGGCCGGGGCAGCCGCCGGCTGTGACCGACGGCAAACCCATGGCCGGACCGGGCGTAACCCGACTTTTGGATGGCGCCGTACCCCCTCCCGATCAGGAGAAGGTGCGTTGGAAGAGCTCGCTGATCGCCTTCTTGCCATTCTCCGCGAGGTAGCGTGTCCCCGTCCCCGCGAAATGGGGATGGGTGATGACGGGCTCGTTTCCCCTCTCGCGTTCAACCCACTCTTCCTGGTTCCAGTGGTACCAGGCATTGCGCCGTTGATCGAACACGTGCAGGGGTTTGTTGCAGATCTTGGCAAACTCGGCGCCCCAGCCGGTTCCCCCCTTGACGGTGTTGTCGGCCAGGATCTCTCCGACCACATAAATCTCCTGCCCGTTGTTGATCTGATACCAGATGCTCTGCAGGACCCTGCGCAACATCGGGCTTTCCGTGTACCGGCGATTCATCAATTTCGACACGTACGCCAGGCTCACGTCCCCGTTTTTCAGTTCTTCATGATTCAGGACGCGCAGCCCTCTCCTCCGAACGATGCCATGCCCTTCGAACGTGAAGTTCACCTCTTCGATCCCGAGACGCTCCGCATTTGCACCGAATTCCGCCTCCGCCCCCTGGGCGCCGCCGCTGAAAAGAATCATGTTTTCCTTCTTCATGCCTGTCCCTTTCTTGCTTCCGTTATCGTTATTGTTGCGGCTCACGCCCACACAGCTGAAGCCGCAAGCAAACATACGTTATGTCAATCTACCATGCTAACGCGGATTATTAAAAGGAATTTTCTTGCGGTTGGTAACGATTCAGTCTTGAGTGGGGCGTGGAATATTTTTCTGGACTCGGCGAAA
>VFSW01007030.1_pt1 | contig 16427 bp, 17 predicted proteins | sample 5358111 | NCBI WGS metagenome assembly VFSW01 (sample SAMN11554181, study PRJNA540505) | mine drainage metagenome | isolation source: sediment from site ElyBrook_90M | place: USA: Ely Copper Mine, Vershire, VT | collected 2017 | reverse complement strand
GCGCGGAGGAGACGATCAGGACGCGGCTCCCCATGACGTCGATCAACAGGCCGAACGCCAGCGGTGCGGCCGCCTGCGCCATCCGCGCCGGTGCGCCGATGAGGCCGAGCCGATAGCCATAATTTTGCGGACCGAAGATCGCCAGTGGCAGTGTGCCGCGCGCAATCGTCAGGATGCCGTTGCCGAGGCCGAAAAAGATCGCGAACGCGCTTGAGGCTCCGCCGCCGGCGACCGCGAGGATGGCGGCGCCAACGGGGTGGGTCAGACAGGCGAGCCGGGTCGACAGCAGCGGGTGATAGCGGCTGAGAAAACTTGCCTCGATGATGCGCGCGACCACTTGCGCCGGGCCGAACAGCGCGCCCGCTGCCAGCGCCTGCACGGTTGTCGCTCCGGCCGCCTCGAGTATACGGGGCATATGGGCGGCCATTGCGCCGGTGACGGTCCAGGCGGACGCGAAGGTGAACGCGAGCAGGACCATGGTTCGATCGATCGGGATGTGTGGCTTGACCGTGGTGGTCGCGAGACCCTTCGCTCCCTTCACCGCCGGCAGCATGAAAAAATTGAGCGGCAGGCCGATCAGGACATGGGCGAGGGCCCATGCGAAGCAGGTGTTGCGCCACCCGATCGCTTCCAGTCCCCACGCGGTCAGCGGCCAACCCACCGTGCTCGCGAACCCCGCCATCAGCGTGATGCCGGTGATCGGCCGCCGCGCATCGGCGCCGTAGATCCGCCCCAGCGCCCCGAAGGCGGCGTCGTAGAGGCCATATCCCATGCCGATGCCGAGCAGGAGCCAGGCGGCGACCATGACCGGGATCGATGTGGTGATGCCGAGCAGCGCGAGCCCTGCAGCCAGCATCAGATTGGAGATCGACAGCACCGGTCGGCCGCCGAACAGGTCGATCTGCCGGCCGATGCGCGGACCCAGCAAGGCCGAGATCACCAGCGAGCCTGAGAAGGCGGCAAAAATCCAGTTCGAGGAGACGCCGAGGTCGCGCCCGATCGGATCGGCCAGGATGGCCGGCAGATAGTAGCTCGATGCCCACGCCAGCGTCTGCGTGGTGCCGAGCGCCAGAATAACCGGAAGCTGGCGCACGGGTTGCTCAGGCGCCATCCAATTCCCTTGCCGGCGTTATCCGCATCCGCACCCCGCTTTGCCTTCCTGCCTGGCATTTGCATCCGCCACGCAACAGGCGTCAACAGCCGATAATGCGGGACCGCCGCAGCACTTATTCGCATCCTGCACGGCGGAGCGATTGCAAACGCCGGTTTCGGGCAGCTCAAGTTCTACCCGTTCGGCGGCCTCACGATCGCCGGCGATGTCAGCCGCAATCGAGCGGACCTGTTCGTATCCGGTGATCATCAGGAAGGTAGGCGCGCGCCCGTAGGACTTCATGCCTGCGAAATAAAAGCCGGGTTCGGCCTGCGCCAATTCCCGCGCTCCATGCGGCCGCACGGTGCCGCAACTGTGTTCGTTGGGATCGATCAATGGCGCCAGCGCAACCGGGCATTCGATGGCGGGATCGAGCGCAATGCGCAATTCGCGCACGAAATCCAGATCCGGGCGGAAACCGGTTGCCACAACGAGTTCGTCGACGGTGGCGTGACGACCGCAAGCGGCCGCGCCGGTGCCGACGATGAGGCGAGGGCCGTCCGCGGTCAAATGCGAGACGCGAAATCCGCTTTCCACCCTTACCTGACCCGCCGCAACCAGCACCGCGAACGCGCTGCCGAGTTCACCGCGGGCAGCAAGCTTGTCATTGGCGCCACCGCCGAAAGCCCTGGCTGGATTATCGCCCCGCAACAGCCAGATCGGCTTGGTTTCCGGTGCCTGTTGCGCGAGCCGCGCGAGATCGGTGAGGGTCCCGATCGCGGAATGTCCCGCGCCGAGCACCGCGACCGTTTTGCCGGCATAGCGCGCGCGGTCTTTTCCCAGCACATCCGGCATCCCGTAAGCGATCTTGTGTGCCGCCTCCGTCTCGCCGATGGCGCGAAGGCCGTTGGCGCCGGCCGGATTTGGCGAATGCCAGGTGCCGGATACGTCGATGACGGCATCTGCCCTGATAATCTTGGGGCCTTGCCCGTTCTGATAGCGAATTTCGAATGGCGCGGCTTCGCGGCCGTTGGTCTTGAGCTTGTCGAAACCGACGCGGCTGATGTCGGTGACGCGGCTGGAAGTGTGGATGTGGGTCGCCAGAATAGTCTTGGTGGCCAGCGGTTCGAGGTAGCGCTCGACCAATTCAGCGCCGGTTGGATATTGCTCGGGCTCGGGAGAATTCCAGCCGGTCGGCGCCAGCAGGCGAGCCGCCGCACGGTCGATGTTGTATTCCCAGGGCGAAAACAGCTGGACGTGCCCCCATTGCCGCACCGAATGCCCGGCGCTGCCGCCTGCCTCCAGCACGATCGGCCGCAGGTCCCGCTCCAGAACATGCGCGGCGGCGGCCAGACCGACCGGGCCGGCGCCGATGATCGCCACCGTCTTTGCTTCGCTCATATCATTCTCCCATCTTACCGGAAATATCGAAATTATGAGCGTGGGAAAAACTACGCCGCGCTCTTGGTGTCCTTGCATTCCGCATCCGCGCAGCATTCGGCAACCAGGAAATCCACCAGCTCCCGCATCACATCGTAGTTGGCGTGACACACGAGCGTGGTTGCCTCGCGGACCTGATTGATGAGGCCGACGACCATTAGCGTCTTGATGTGGTGGGACAGCGTTGACGGTGCGATCTTCAACTTGTCCTGCAGGCGGCCGACAGCAAGTCCCGCATTTCCCGCGCGAACGAGCGTCCGGTAGATTTTGAGCCGGGTCGGGTTGCCCAGGGCTTCAAGGTGTGCGGCGGCGTCATCCAGTTTCATGGCGACAATCTCTCATCGCCTGGCGGTTTTTGTCAATCTATATTTCCGGAAAGATCGAAATAAGAAAATGGCAAAGGTTCAGGGGGCTATTTGACTAAATCCGGTTCGGCTGGCGTACCAGCGGGTGCCACAGCAACGCACGGACGATCAAGGGAATCCCGACCACTGCCGGTAGCAGCCAATACGCCACCGGAGGAAGTTCCTTCCAAAGCGGCAAGTTTTTGCCGTTGTCCACGTAAAAGGCGATCAGGAGCAGAAGGTAGGATGCTCCCATGCCGGAGATGTGCAGCCTGATCCAATGGCGCCAACGGTGTCGCCTGGCCTCGCGACCCAGACAGGCCGCCGCAAACGACAGTGTTCCCAGCACAAACAGGTGATAGTCCTGCGTCCAACGCACCGCGGCCAGACCGGACGCGGTCAGGAACATGCCGGCCAGGCACCAGAAATAGATCGTCCCGTTGCGGGGGTGGCGACCCGCCTGTTTCCGACTGAGCATCGCAATCGCGCCGGAGACCACGCAGATAAGCCCCAGCAGGATGTGAATACCCACAACGGTCAGGAACAGCGGGTCGATGGAGGGGATTTCGATCCCCACGATATCCGTGGTGCCGTCGCCCATGCGATTTGCCGCTCTCCGCCCGATGCAGAACTCTCTGCCAACGGCAACCGTGCAAAGTCGTTTCCTACACTACGAAAACTTGCCCCATTTCCGCTCGGTAGCCCACCAAATGAGCCCGCTTCCGCCTATGATGAGCGCGCACAAAAAGTCCATTCGTAAACCCCTGCGGAAACGATCCCCAGCACGAGCACGGGAGCGATCATCGCAAGATAATAAGGTCCGGTGTAACGGCAATGGGTACGAAAAAGCCTCATGCCGCGCAGTACGCGAGATCGCCGCGCACCACCTCGAAGACGTCCGCGCCAAGCTCGACGACTTGGCGAAGTTGGAACGCCTGCTCGCGAACACCGTGACCCTCTGCGCCGGCGGGACGGTACCGGATTGCCCCGTGTTGGATATCCTCGATATCCGGCGGCCGAATGCAGAGCGAGAATCTTGACAGGCGGTAAAATATCCATAACTCTGGATATATGGAATCAGAAAATGTCATCCTTGCGCTGGCCGCACTGGCCCAATCGACCCGGCTGGAGGTGTTCCGGCTGCTGGTGAAGCACGAGCCGGAGGGGCTCGCGGCCGGCGACATCGCCCGGGCGCTGGCGGTGCCGCAAAATACCATGTCGTCGCATCTGTCGGTACTGTCGCGCGCCGGGCTGGTCTCGGCGCAGCGCTTCAGCCGCTCGATTGTCTATCGCGCCGATCTCGCGCGCCTTCGCACCGTGGTGCTGTTCATGCTGAGGGATTGTTGCGACGGCCGCCCCGAGATCTGCGCGCCGCTGATCGAAGACCTCGCGCCCTGCTGTCAACCGAAGCCAAAGAGGAAGGCGCATGCCTGAACGTACCTACAATGTGCTGTTCCTGTGCACCGGCAACAGCGCGCGGTCGATTTTGGCGGAGGCGATCCTGCGCAAGGATGGCCGCGGCCATTTCCGCGCGTTTTCCGCGGGCAGCCAGCCGAAGGGAAAGGTGAACCCGTTTGCGATCAGGGTGCTCAAGAGCCTCGATTACCCAACGGAATATCTACGCTCGAAAAGCTGGGAAGAATTCGCGCGTCCCGATGCGCCGGTCATGGATTTCGTTTTCACGGTTTGCGACAACGCGGCCGGCGAGTCCTGCCCGGTCTGGCCGGGCCAACCGATGACGGCCCATTGGGGCATCGAAGACCCTGCCGAAGTCGAGGGTGCGGATATTCAGAAAGAGGCCGCGTTCGTTGCAGCGCTGCGCTACCTCAAGAATCGAATCACCCTCTTCACGAGCTTGCCGTTGGGCAGCATCGATCGTTTGTCGCTCGGGACGAAGCTGCGCGATATTGGCCGTGGAGAGGGCGCCACCACGCTGCGCCCGGATGTGGCGTAACCGCGATGAACCTGTTCGAACGCTATCTCTCGCTCTGGGTGGCGCTGTGTATCGTCGCGGGCGTCGCACTCGGGCATCTCTTCCCTCTGCTTTTCGCGATCATTGCGAGCGCGGAAATCGCGCGGGTCAATCTGCCGGTGGCCGGGCTGATCTGGCTGATGATCATTCCGATGCTGCTGAAGATCGACTTCGGCGCGCTCGGTCAGGTGCGCGAGCACTGGCGCGGCATCGGCGTCACGCTGTTCATCAACTGGGCGGTGAAACCGTTTTCGATGGCGTTGCTGGGTTCGCTGTTCATCGGTCATTTGTTCGCGCCATGGCTGCCATCGGCACAAATCTCGTCCTATATCGCCGGGCTCATTCTTCTGGCGGCCGCACCTTGCACGGCCATGGTGTTTGTGTGGTCTAACCTGTGCGAGGGCGAGCCGCATTACACCTTGAGCCAGGTCGCGCTCAATGACGTTATTATGGTGTTTGCATTCGCGCCGCTGGTCGGCCTCCTGCTTGGCGTGGCCTCGATCACCGTGCCCTGGGCGACCCTGCTGATCTCGGTGCTGCTGTATATCGTGGTGCCGGTCATCGTCGCGCAGCTATGGAGGCGGGCGCTGATGACATCCGGGCCTGCAGCGCTGCAGCGGACGCAGCATGTGCTGCAGCCGGTATCTCTTGTCGCGCTGCTGACCACGCTGGTGATGCTGTTCGGTTTTCAGGGTGAACAGATTATCGCACAGCCGCTGGTGATCGTGCTGCTGGCGGTGCCGATCCTGATCCAGGTCTATCTCAATGCGGGGCTCGCCTATTGGCTTAGCAGGCGCTTTGGCGTCGCCTGGTGCGTTGCTGCGCCGGCGGCGCTGATTGGAGCCAGCAACTTTTTCGAACTCGCGGTCGCCGCTGCCATCAGCCTGTTCGGCCTCAACTCCGGGGCAGCGCTGGCCACCGTGGTCGGGGTACTGGTCGAGGTGCCCGTCATGCTCTCGGTGGTCTATCTGGTGAAGGCTTCGCGCGGCTGGTACGAGGCCGGCACCTTGGCCTCCGTTGCCGTCAACAAGGAAGCGCCGACATGAGCGTGACGATCTATCACAACCCCGCCTGCGGCACCTCGCGCAACACGCTGGCGATGATCCGGCAGAGCGGTGAAGAGCCTGAGGTGATCGAATATCTGAAGAATCCGCCGGACCGCGCGCGGCTGATCGGGCTGATCAGGGCGATGGGAATTTCCGTTCGCGCGCTGCTGCGGGAAAAAGGCACGCCTTATGCGGAGTTGGGACTGGCCGATCCCAAATGGAGCGACGACGAACTGATTGACTTCATGCTGACGCATCCGATCCTGATCAACCGGCCGATTGTCGTGACGGCGAAGGGTACGAGATTGTGCCGGCCGTCGGAGAAAGTGCTCGATCTGCTCGATCATCCGGCTGAAACCTTCGTGAAGGAGGATGGCGAGGTCGTTTCGCGGCAAAAATCCTAGGATTTCTGGCAGGCTTTCGCTGGTCACGATCGCGCGGCATAATGGGTTATGGAACTCGCGCCGCGCCTCAGTCTGGTGAACTGGCTGGTCAGCCAAGGCCTCGCTGGCCTGCCCGAAAACGACCTGATCCGCGGCTTCTGCGAATGCTGCCGGGCGGCCGGCTTGGAGTTGTCGCGCGGCCTCGTTTTCATCGACACGCTGCACCCGATTTTCGAGGGCCGCGGATTCCGCTGGAACGACACTGAAACAAACGAGAGCGACATGTTCGAATACGGCCCGACCGGCGACGGCGATGCCGCGCAAAACTGGCGCCGTTCCACCTTCTATCACATGCTCGAACACGGCCACGACGAGCTGCGGATCGATCTCGCCGACTGCGCCTCGCTCGACTTCTCGATGATTGCCGAACTCGCGGAAAAGGGCCACCGTCATTTCGTGGCCTTCGTGCACCGGTTCGGCGAAGCCGGAACAATCGGCCAGATGGATTGCGTCTATTCTTACTGGCTGACCCGGCAGCCCGACGGTTTCGACGAGCAGGGCCTATCGGCGCTGCGTGATCTGGTGCCGGTGCTGGGGCTGGCGATCAAATCTGCCGCCCAGGTCGATATCGCGCGAACGCTGGGCCGGGTCTATCTCGGACGCGACGCCTCCGAGCAGGTATTGCGCGGGCGGATATCGCGGGGCGTGACCGAGCGCATCAACTCCGTCCTGTGGTTTTCCGATCTCCGCGGCTCGACCGCGATCAGCGAAAGCGTCAGCCCTGACGAGATCATCCCGTTTCTCAATGATTACGCGCAGGCCGCGATCGACGCCATTCACGATGCCGGCGGCGACGTGCTCAAGCTGATCGGCGATGGCGTGCTGGCGATGTTCACCGGCGCGGACCTGGCAGCCGCCAGACGTGCCGCACTGCGGGCCGAGCGCCATTTCCGGCAGAATGTTGCCAAGCTCAACCTCCGCCGCGCCGCGGAGGTTCGGCCGACGACGTCGGCCTATGTCGGCCTGCATGTCGGCGAGGTGTTTTACGGCAATATCGGCAGCGAGGACCGGCTGGATTTCACGGTGGTGGGGCCGGCGGTCAACGAGGTGAGCCGGATCGCCTCGATGTGCCGCTCGGTTGATCGCGAATTGCTCGCCTCATCGGCCTTCCGCTCCGGTCTCGATGCCGCGGGGCAGCGCTACCTCGTCTCCACCGGGCGCTTTGCGCTGCGCGGCATCGGCCGCGCGCAGGATCTCTATACGCTTGATCCCGATACTGCCGCCGACGAGGCGATCGCCGGCGGCTATGAGCGTTATCTGGCCCCCTAACGCATGCTATGCCTTTGCCGCCTCGCTTGCCATCTCCGGCTGGCGCGCCAGCGAGACCGCGGGCGACATCAGGATCACCAGCGCCTGCGCGGCGAAGATCGCGAAGGCGAGATAAAGGCATGCCTCCGCGCCGTAAAGCCCGCCGACAACGGCGCCGAGCGCGGCACCAAGCGGGCGGGCGCCATAGCTCATGATGTTGATCGCCGAAACCCGCCCCAACAGGCGCGGCGGTGTCACCGATTGCCGCAAGGTCGTGGTGCTGATGACCCACAGGATCGGACCGGCACCGAGCAGGAAGAAGCTCACGCCCGCAAGCCACGGCGACGGAACGAAGGTCGTCAGCGCCATCACGCCGGCGGCGATGAAGCCGGTGACGGGCCCGAGCCCGATCACGGCGCCGAAGGCAAGCCGCCGCATCACCCGCGTGGCGAAGAGCGCACCGACCACCATGCCGGCGCCGTACATCGAAAGCGTCGTGCCGACGCCGGTCGCCGACAGTCCGAGACGACGCACGGCATAGGGCACGAAGACGGCGAGCAGCAGGAATGAGGCGGTGTTGAAGATGAACTGCGTGACAAACACCGGCCGCAGCAGCGCGTGATGCCATACGAACGCAGCGCCTTCGCGGATCTCCTGCAGTGGATGGCGGCGCGGCGCCGGCGTGCGGGCCGGTTCGTAAATCCCTGATAGCATCACCACGGCGACCACGGAAAGGGCTGCGGCAAATCCAAAGGCCGGTGCCGCCCCCAGCCATCCCACGAGAACGCCGCCAAGCGCCGGTCCGCCGGCAAAGGCAATGGTGCGCGCCAGTTCAATCCGCGCATTGGCGGCGGGCAACATTTGCGGCGCGACCAGCGCCGGCACCAGCGCCGGCGCCGCCACGCTGTAGACGACCGTACCGCATACGGCGATGAAGCCTGACAGCGCGAGCAGCGGCAGCGTCAGCAGGTCGAGCCCGATCAAGAGCAGGATCGCGAGCAGCGCCGTGGCGCGCAAGGCTTCTGCGCCCGCCATCAGCCAGCGTCGCGAGACGCGGTCGGCGAGCAGGCCGGCGGGGATGGCGAACAGGATGAAGGGGGCCGTCAGCGCGGTCTGCAACAGCCCGGTCTGGCCTTCGCCGACGCCAAGCGACAGCACCGCGACGATGGGGGCCGCGGCCAGCGCGATCTGTTCGGCCGATTGCGCGGCGAGATTGGACCAGGCCAGCCGGTTGAAGGTCGGGGGCAGATGATGAGTAGCCAAGGCGGTCATGACAAATTCCTGGATTGTCGATTTGACCGCAACACTCCCGCCGCGCCAGCGCCGAATCCACCCGCTTTCCGATCAGCTCAAAGACGCCGAGATTCTGGTCGCTATAGCGCCAATCCCCAACTCTCCGGCAACGTCCGGAACGCCAGATGCGTGCCTTCGTTCAGCGCGGCGGTCTTGAAGCCATAGCGGGCCCAGGCCAGGTTCAGCGCGTGCTTGGTGAAGATCGAGACATGGCCGTTGCGCGGCCCGACATACCACCACGACAGGCCGTAATTGTCGAAGTCAGCGGGCTGCGTGAGCGTCGAATAAAACACTGCGCCAGGCTCCGCGACACAATCGACGATCTGGGCGATGCCGGCGAGGGGGTCGGGGAGGTGTTCCAGCGTCTCGAAAGACGTCACCAGATCGAACTTCCCCTTCGGGCGGCCAGCATGCTCCGGCACCATCGGATCGTAGGTCACCGCCTCCGAAAAACCGCTGGCGCGAAGCGCTGAGCAAAACACGTCGTTGCCACCGCCGAAATCGAGCACCCGCATGCCGGCCTTATGACCGGCCCAAAGCTCCGCAACCATGCCTGCATTACCGTTCGGCCGCGTGGTTCGGTAATCCGGATCGAAGAGGTGGTAGTCATCGTTGTAGATGTGCGTCTTGAACTGATCCTCGCTCCAGTCGTCGAACGCATCGGTGAACAGGAAGCCGCATGCCGGGCAGCGGCGATAATAGACCGGCACCCCTGACAGGGGTGGTGCCACGACGCCCGAAGTTTCGCAGGGCCGATGGAAATCGACGACGCCATAAAGCACTGAGGGACCGCCACAAATTTTACACGGCGACGCCGTCGCCGATGCGGCCCTGAGGCCGAGCTGGTTGGAAGACATGGCCACACCCCCAAGCCCGCGCCGCCATGCGCCTTGAAGCGCCCGGACGTAGTCTCCGTTTGCACCGGATCGTGACGGCGAGTCAGGATTGCGCGCCGCGCCCCATCAAGGATTTGCGATGGTTAATTTTCTATTATTGGGCGTCCAGCGGGTTCAGCGGGACGAAGTAGCTAGATGCTGTTGCAAATGAGTTGCAATAAAAATCGAAATCGGCCATCGTATGAAAATGGATGCACGTTCTGCGGATTTATCTCCTGATTCCCCGCCGGTCTCGGACGTCCCTCTCGGGGGGGCAGGCTGGCGCACTGAGCGGGGCGTACCTTCCCTGGCGGGCATGTTCGGCACGGTGCGGACGGCAAAGCGGGGGCCATTCTGGCGCAAGCTGCTGGCGTTTCTCGGCCCGGGCTATCTGGTCGCCGTGGGCTATATGGATCCCGGCAACTGGGCGACCTCGCTCGCCGGCGGTTCCAAGTTCGGCTATGCCCTGCTCACGGTGGCGCTGTTGTCCAACGTCATGGCGATCATGCTGCAGTCGCTGTGCATCCGGCTCGGCGTCGGCGCCGGACGTGACCTCGCGCAGGCCTGCCGCGATTCCTTTCCACGCTGGGTGTCGTTGCCTTTATGGCTGTCGGCGGAAATAGCCATCACCGCCACCGACCTGGCCGAGGTGATCGGCACCGCGATCGGGCTCAATCTGCTGTTTCATATTCCGCTCGAGATCGGCGTGGTCATCACTGCGGCCGACGTGTTTTTGATCCTCGCGCTGCAGGCGTTCGGCTTTCGCTGGATCGAGGCCTTCGTCGTGGCGATGCTGGGGGTGATCGCGGCGTGTTTTGCCGTGCAGATCGCGCTCGCTGACCCGGACTGGGCCTCGGTGGTCAGGGGCTTTGCGCCGACGTCGGAGATCTTCGCCAACCGCGAGATGCTGTATCTGGCGCTCGGCATTCTCGGCGCGACCGTGATGCCGCATAATCTCTATCTGCATTCGGGGCTGGTGCAGACCCGCGGCTATGGCACCGACGCGGAGGAAAAGCACGAGGCGATCACGCTTGCGACCATCGATTCCTCGATCGCGCTTTGCCTCGCTTTGACCATCAATGCTTCGATCCTGATCCTGGCGGCGGCGACCTTTCATCGGGCAGGCCGAACCGACGTCGCCGAACTCGATCAGGCCCATTCCTTTCTGTCGCCCTTGCTCGGATCGACGCTGGCGCCGACACTGTTTGCGATCGCGCTGTTATGCTGCGGGCTGAACTCGACCATCACCGCGACCCTGTCGGGGCAGATCGTGATGGAGGGGTTTCTCAACCTGCGCATCGCGCCCTGGCTGCGGCGTTTGGTGACGCGGATGATCGCCATCGTGCCGGCGGTGGTGGTGACGGTCTGGGCCGGCGAGAAGGCGACGGGTCAACTCTTGATCCTCAGCCAGGTGGTGCTCAGCCTGCAACTGCCGTTCGCCGTGGTGCCGCTGGTCATGTTCACCTCAAGCCGCCGCAAAATGGGGCCGTTCGTGGCGCCACGCTGGTTGACCGTGCTGGCGACGCTGACGGCGGCAGTCATCATCGCGCTGAACGCGAAATTGGTGTGGGATTATGTGATGGGATGAGGAAGACGCGAGTGGCGAATGGCGAGTAGCGAATAGGGGATTTCCATTCGCTACTCGCCATTCGCTATTCGCTATTCGCATCGTTCAATCCTGCGGCTCGCTCAGCACTTCGCCTGACGCATCGACCCGCAACCAGCCGGATGGCGCGAGCCGCTGCTGCGGCAGGAAGCGGCCCTTGTAGTCCATCTTCTTCGAGCCTTCGATCCAGTAGCCGAGGTAGACATAAGGCAATCCCAGCCTGCGGGCACGGGTGATATGGTCGAGGATCATGAAGGTGCCGAGCGAACGGTTTTCCTCCGACGGTTCGAAGAAGGAATACACCATCGACAGCCCGTCGCTGAGCACGTCGGTCAGCGCGACCGCCACGAGCTCATTGCCGCGACCGGTGACGCCGGTATCGATGCCGCGGCGGCGATATTCGATGATGCGGGTTTCGACGTGGCTGTCCTCCACCATCATGGCGTAATCGAGCACGGTCATATCCGCCATGCCGCCATGGCGATGCCGTTGGTCGAGATAGGCACGGAATACCGAATATTGCTCGGAGGTCGGCACCGCGCTGCGCTGCTCGCCTGATATGTCGGCGTTGCGGGTCAGCACCTTGCGAAAGCCGCGCGAGGGCCGGAACTCGTTGGCGATCACGCGGATGGAGACACAGGCGCGGCATTGGTCGCAGGCCGGCCGATAGGCGATCGACTGGCTTCGCCGGAAGCCGCCATGGGTCAGCAGGTCGTTGAGGTCGCCGGCCTTTTCGCCCACCAGATGCGTGAACACCTTGCGCTCGTGGCGGCCCGGCAAATACGGGCAGGGCGAGGGCGCCGTCAGGTAGAATTGCGGGGTGTCACGCGAGTGCTGGGTCACGGGATATCGTCAGTCTCCGAAAGGCGAAGCAAGCTCAGCATCGCGCCGCCGAGCTTAGCGGTCAATTGGTTTGCAAACCGTTTTGCCGGCCTGCCCGCCGGTCTTGTTTGCCGCCTTGCCGCAGGGTCAGAAAGTCCGCGCCGGCTGGGCTACGGGGTTGCGGATCTGGCTATTGATGACCACGGTTCCCAGCACGATATCGTGCAGCAGGCGCCGCCGCCCATTAAATAGGCCGACCAGCAGGACCAGCGGTGACAGGAACGATATCGAAATCCAGAACAGCACCGCATGCATGGCGCCCAGAACGAAATAGCCCGGTGCCCCGTACCAGGTGCGCAGTTCCAGATCCATCACACGCATGCCGAGCGTCGCGGAATAAGGCCCGCCGATGCAGGCTCCGTAATAGACGATGGCCCACAGGACAGACGCCGGCCACGCCAGCCAGAACAGGGCCCAGCCGAGCCCCAGCGTGATCAGGCCAAACAGCGCGATGAACAGGTAGCCGACGATCACCGGGACCGAAAGCACCACGAGGTCGATCAGGAACGCGAACACCCGCCGCGTCAGCACGCCGCGAAACAATTCGGGCTGCAGCCGGGAATCCAAAGCATGTGGCGGCACGACGCCGTCACCGCGCCAGGCGTCGCCGCCGGGACCGCCCGAACCGCGATAAGGCATGGTCAGTCCTCCGATAAGAATGTCGCGCTCAGGACATGGGAACCGGCCGCCCGGCCGCAAGCCCCAGCGTCATCAAACAAGCGAGAATATTTCGGCGATTCCGCGACTCGAACGCCGCTGGGCAGCGGGCCGACCTGGACCACCCAGCCGTCCCAGGTTATCTTGCGAAAGACCATATAGTCGCGGCCTGAAGGGTGGACCAGTTTCAAATGAGCGCACCGGTGGAACTGCGTTGCCGTTGCGGGGAAGTCCGCGCGCTGGTCACGGGTGCATCGCGGCGGGCGGTGAATCGCGTGGTTTGCTATTGCGATGACTGCCAGGCGTTTGCGCACCAACTCGGCCGCGCGGACCTGCTTGATTCCCAAGGCGGCAGCGACATCGTCCAGGTTGCACCCGCCTCGCTTAAGTTTGTGCAGGGAGCGCACCGGATCGTAGGACTGCGGCTGGCGCCCAAGGGCCTGTTCCGATGGTACGCGAACTGCTGCAACACCCCGATGGGCAACACACTCAGCCCCTCAATTCCTTTCGTCGGAATTGTCGCGCAGGCTTTCAACAACGGCACGCAGCGCGCAGATGACGTATTCGGCGCGCCGATCGGCGCCATCATGGGAAAGTACGCGATCGGACAGGCGCCGGCGGGGTCAACGGGCATAAGGCTTTCTCTGCTCGCGCGCGTCATTGTCAGGGTGCTCGGCTGGCGCCTGCGCGGACAGGTCTGGCCGCACCCGTTTTTCGGGCAGACTACGAGCGTGCCGACCTATCCGCTGACCGTGCTGCCGGCGGAACAGCGCGAGGCGCTCCGTGCGTTTTGCGGCCCGCGTCCAACTGCGCAGCCGGCCCATTGATAGGCCACCGCAGCACGCCGCAAGGGCGATTTGGGCTGCGTCGTGTCGCCAGGCGCCGCCGGTATTTCCGTAGCCGCTGCCAGGCGTGGCGATTGCGGCGCCTGGCCTGGGAGCCCCGTGCATGTTGAGGCGATCCAACACTTCCGCCGAGGATTTTTACCGCGCGGTCGCCGGACGCTATGCCGGCAAGTCCGACGCCGGCCCATCTAAGGGCTTTGGTTCAAACGCCTTGAAGGTGAGCGGCAAGATATTCGCGTCGCTGAGCAAGGGCCGGCTGCTTCTGAAATTACCTGAGGCCCGCGTCGATGCCCTGGTGAAGTCGAAGAAAGGAATTCGATTCTCGACCGGCGCCGGTCGCGCCAAGAAGGAATGGGTGACGGTCGGGCCGAGCAGCCGGCGCGAATGGCTGGCGCTTGCGGAAGAAGCGCGCGTCTATGTGAGTTCGCTCGCTACCGGATAACGAGTGATCGGTCCGGCCTGCCGGGCTGGCACCAATGGCTCAATACGATTCCATTTTCAGCTTCTCCGCCGCCCGCGGCGCAAAGTAGGTGAGCACGCCATCGGCGCCGGCGCGCTTGAAGGCCAGCAGGCTTTCCATCATCGCCCGCTCGCCGTCGATCCAGCCATTGAGGGCGGCTGCCATAATCATCGCGTATTCGCCGGACACCTGATAGACGAAGGTCGGCATCGCGAATGTGTCTTTGACCCGCCGCACGATGTCGAGGTAAGGCATGCCCGGCTTCACCATCACCATGTCGGCACCCTCGGCGATGTCGAGTTCGACCTCGCGCAACGCCTCGTCGGAATTGGCGCTGTCCATCTGGTAGGTCCGCTTGTCGCCGGTCAGCGTCTTGGCGGAGCCCACGGCGTCACGGAATGGACCGTAGAAGGCAGAGGCGTATTTCGCGGCATAGGACATGATCTGCACGTCGAGGAATCCGGCGGCGTCCAGTGCTTCGCGGATCGCGCCGACCCGGCCGTCCATCATGTCCGACGGCGCGATGATGTCGCATCCGGCTTCCGCCTGCACCAGCGCCTGCCGCACCAGCACCGCCACCGTCGCGTCGTTGAGAATCCTGCCGTCCTCGATCAATCCGTCGTGGCCGTGGCTGGTAAAGGGATCGAGCGCCACGTCGCAGAGCACGCCGAGGCCCGGAAATTCCTTCTTGATGGCGCGCACCGCTTGGCACACGAGATTATCTGGGTTGACCGCCTCGGAGCCATGCTCGTCGCGCAGGCTAGGCTCGGTATAGGGGAACAGCGCGATGCAAGGGATGGAAAGCTTCACCGCGCGCTCGGCTTCGCGCACCGCCTGATCGACGGAAAGCCGGTCCACGCCGGGCATCGAGGCGACGGCGGTGCGCTTGTTGTGACCGTCCGCCACAAACAGGGGCCAGATCAGGTCGTCGGTGGTGAGAACGTTCTCGCGCACCAGACGGCGCGCCCATTCCGCCTTGCGATTGCGGCGCGGCCGGACCGTCAGATCGAGGCTGGGGGCGGAGAGGGCGGTTTCCCGGCGCGGCGCATCGCGCATTTCGATCGGACGCCCGAATTTGATCGCCATTGATGTTCTCTCCTTAAGCGGAAGCTGATTTTTCTGATTTTGATGTATTCTTATCACCTTGATCGGCTTTCGTCACCGCGGTCTTGAGCTATCGCAAGTTCAAGTGAGCTTGCCGGAAGACCGATTGATTTTGCCGCGTCGAGTGGTCAAGAGTATCCTGCAGGGGTGTCCTGTATGAGCGTCCCTGAAGGTGTATTCTTGAGGTCACGAGCAAAAAGCTCCCCGATGTCTGAAACCCCAACGCGCGACGCATCGCGGGACAACGCCATGTCGGTGGCGGCCATTTCGTCGGAACGGATCGAATCCGACGACAACGTGTGGACCCGCCGGCTGGTGCTGTTCCTGCGCATCATGGCCGTCGTCTCCGTCGCCAAGGGGCTGTACCACTGGGCGCAGGTCACGGGCTTCATCGGCGGCGAAGAGGAAGCCTTCGAGAACCAGCCGCTGGCGTGGCAGACCGCCACCGTGTATTTCGCCGTCATCGAACTCGTCGCCGCGGTCGGGCTTTGGCTGGCGACTCCGTGGGGCGCGGTGGTATGGCTGACGACCGTGGTGTCGATGGCGGTGATCGAGCTGATGTTTCCGGCCATCTATGGCGGCAGTCTGATGGTGGTCGGGTTTGAAGCCCTGATGCTGGCGGCCTATCTGGCGCTGGCCTGGATGGCTGCGCGCGAACGGCCGCCATAGCGATCACACCATGGCGCTCTCGTTTGCAAGGAATTCGTCGGCTGTTATCACGACGCCGATTGGAAAAGGATGTATGCGATCTCCGAAAAGCCGGGGATAGCCTATACAAATTATTTCTGGAATTTCCGCGGTAACTTTTCGGTCACCCCGACGTCCCGCCACACCTGTTACGCAAGCCTTTCGAATTTGAACGAAGCTGTTCCCATATGTGACAGAGTGGGCCAACGAAGCGTGAACAGGGCCGTCTCACCCTCAATGAAAGGTTGCGAAAAGCCCTTTATCCATGGGCTTAATCCACCATTCACTGTCTTAAATTCATGATCTCTTTATTGTCTTGTTTAAGCTGATCTTCAAACGACCCCCCTTAAGTGGACGCTATCAGGCGGGACAAAAGTTTCGTCGAATAAGTCGATAAAACGACAACAGGGGAAGTGTCATGATGAAAGCCGTTGC
>VFSW01007029.1_pt1 | contig 16428 bp, 13 predicted proteins | sample 5358111 | NCBI WGS metagenome assembly VFSW01 (sample SAMN11554181, study PRJNA540505) | mine drainage metagenome | isolation source: sediment from site ElyBrook_90M | place: USA: Ely Copper Mine, Vershire, VT | collected 2017 | reverse complement strand
ATATTCTTTTCCGGATCGCTCATGACGTGCGCTACTGCGCCCACAAGCGATTGCAAATCCTGTGTGCCGCCCACGAATAAATATCCACGCGAACTGCTGTCGGAATTTACGTAGGTGACGGCGTGCTTGCGCAGATCGGCAACGTGCGTTTCGACCCATTCGACGGAGCCGAGCAGACCGGGTTCTTCGCCATCCCACGCGCAATAAATGATGGTGCGTTTCGGCGTCCAGCCTTGATTGTGCAGTTCGCCGAGAGCGCGTGCCTCTTCCAACTCAGCCGACCTGCCGGCGATGGGATCGTCGGCGCCGTTGACCCACGCGGCATGATGATTTCCGCGAATGACCCACTGATCGGGATTGGAGCCAGCCAACGTGGCGATCACGTCGTAGAGCGGCTTAGTATCCCAATTGGAAGTGACTTTCAAATGCACACGGGCAGGGCCGGGGCCGATGTGATAAGTCATGGGCAGACCGCCTCGCCAAGCTTCCGGAGCGACTGGACCTTGCAAGGCCTCGAGCAGCGGTTGCGCGTCGCCGTAGGAGATGGGAAGCACCGGAATCTTGGTGATGGTCTTGGCGTCTTTAATGTCGAGCCGCTTGGCGCCGGGAACTGCGCCCACTCCAGGCGTCAGCGGATCGCCGGGATAATCAGTGTCCATGACGCTGCCGCGCTGCACGCCGTCGCGCGGACGCCAGCCTCCCGCGGGATAATCGTCGCCATGAAAAAATCCGTCGCCGCGCGGGTCGGAATAAATGATGCAACCGATCGCGCCGTGTTCGGCCGCGACTTTCGGCTTGATGCCGCGCCAGCCTGCTCCGTAGCGCGTGATCACGATGGCGCCTTTGACCGAGATGCCCATGCGGTCGAGCTCTTCGTAATCTTCGCGATTGCCATAGTTGGCATAGACAAGCGGGGCCGTCACGTCTCCGTCGGCGGAGTAAGCGTTGTAGGTAGGAAGTTGTTCGGCAGTTTGATTCGAGGTGGGATCGGCAGCGAGAGCGGGCTCTTGCAGCTTGGTTTTGAATTTCGTGGGAGCGACGAGTTCGACGATGCGTTCTTTGGGAGTGGGGAAGAGGACGTCGAAATTTTCAATGTGGGCGTCGAATCCGGCAGCCTTGAACTGGGCGAGAATCCATTCGGCATTGTCTTTGTCGTAGGGCGATCCGACATTGTGCGGGCGGGCGCTGAGACGGCGCATGTTCTCGCGAATGTTCGCGGCGACGATGGATTCCTGAAATTTCTTTTCGAGATCACGCTCAATCGTGGTGGATTGCGCGGTGTACCCGAGAAATTTCTTGGGACTGGCATTGGGCTCTGCGGTTTGCGCTGTGGCCAGTTGCGTGAAGGAGAAAAGAAGAAGGTATGCGGCGAGGCTGCGAAGTGAGTTCATGGATTACCTGGGATTTGAATGGAAGCGGGAATTTTAACACTGGAGTGGTCGCAGCGAGGTCAGGGGCGGTGAGGGAATCTCACGCGCCGCCCCAGCGCCGGAGTTTGTGCGATGCGATTCGATCTCTCCGTCGCCTCTCGCGGATGAGCGCCTTAGAGAGCGAAGGTCCTCCTTTGCAGCATCCCCGCAGACGCCGGAGGAGGTCTTCGAATATCAGCGCCTCCACGTCTGTTGGCAGCTTTCTTTTGCTTCTGTTCAGACCAGTCATTGCGACCCTAGACATAGACGCTAGGCGAATGTTTTGCGAAAATCAATTTTCGGACTAGAATATGCCGATGCAGTCCCTTCCTCCTTCTCTTGCCTGGGCACATCCTCTCGTGGCGGAGTGGTTCGTCTCGCGCTTCGGCACTCCGACCGAGCCGCAGGAGCACGGCTGGCCGCACATTTTGGCCGGGCGCACGACTCTGATTTCTGCGCCAACTGGATCAGGCAAAACCCTCGCCGCCTTTCTCGCTTGCATCGACCGCTTGGTGCGGAAGGCGCTGGCGGGCGACCTTTCTGATCGAACGGAAGTCCTCTACGTTTCTCCGCTGAAGGCGCTAGGCAATGACATCCAGAAGAATTTAGAGATCCCGCTGGGCGAGATTCTCGCTCTGGCGAATGAGCGCGGCCTGCTGATGCCGGAAATTCGCACAGCGGTGCGTACGGGCGATACGCTGCAGCCTGAGCGGCGTGCGATGCTGAAGCGGCCTCCGCACATTCTGGTGACGACTCCCGAATCTCTTTACATTTTGCTGACGGCCGAGAAGAGCCGGGCCATCCTGCGCGAGGTCGAGACTGTGATCGTCGACGAAATTCATGCCGTGGCTGACGACAAGCGTGGAGCACACTTGGCGCTGTCGCTGGAGCGGCTGGATGCGCTGGTGCATCGGCGGCCCGTGCGCATCGGGCTTTCCGCCACGCAGAAGCCGATCGAGGTTGTCGCGCATTTTTTGACCGGCAGCGGACGTCCCGACCCGGTCATCGTCAACGTTGGCCACAAGCGCACACTTGACCTCGGCATCGAAGTGCCCCCTATGCCGCTGGGGCCCGTCGCTTCCAACGAAATGTGGGACGCGATTTACGATCGGCTGGTCACGCTCGTAGGCCAGCATCGGTCGACGCTGGTGTTTGTGAACACGCGGCGCATGGCGGCGCGGCTGTGCCACGAGTTGGGCGAGCGCATGGGCGAGGAAAATGTCGCGGCGCATCACGGCAGCTTGTCGCGCAAACTGCGTCTGGCGGCGGAAAAGAAATTGAAAGAGGGTCAGGTTCGGGTGCTGGTAGCAACGGCCTCGCTCGAACTCGGAATTGATGTGGGCACGGTCGATCTCGCGGTGCAGATCAATTCTCCGCGGTCGATTGCGGTTGCATTGCAGCGCGTAGGACGCTCGGGTCACTGGCGTGGAGCGGTTCCAAAGGGACGACTTTTCTGCACGACCCGCGATGATCTGATGGAATGCGCCTCGCTGGTGCGCGCGATTAAGCACGGTGATCTGGACCGCCTGATGATCCCGGATTCTCCGCTCGATGTGCTGGCCCAGCAGATTGTGGCGGCGTGTGCCGCAGGTGGTCCCGGCCTCCGACAAGAGACCAGCGCGACAGATCCGGACACCTCCGACGGCTGGGATGAAGACGAAATGTTTGCGCTGGCGCGGCGTGCCTATCCGTATCGCGATCTGAAGCGCGAGACTTTTAATTCCATTCTCGACATGCTCTCCGAGGGAATCGCAGCGCGGCGTGGGCGGTACGGCGCATACATTCATCGCGATAAGGTGAACGGCAAGTTGCGAGCACGTCGCGGAGCGCGGCTTGCCGCCATCACGAGCGGTGGCGCGATTCCCGACAACTCGCTGTATACAGTCGTGGCCGAGCCGGATCAAGTCACGGTGGGAACTGTAGACGAAGACTTCGCGGTCGAGAGCAGTCGCGGTGACATCATGCTGCTGGGCAACACCTCGTGGATGATTCACCGCATCGAGACCAACTCCGGCCGCATGCTGGTCCAGGACGCGCATGGCGCACCGCCGACGGTGCCGTTCTGGCGCGGAGAAGCTCCTGCACGGACGCAAGAACTGTCGGCGCACGTTGGCGACTTGCGCGAAGAAATCAGCAAACTGCTGCCGCGCACATCGCCGGTGGGCTTTTCTGCGACGCAGCCCGAAGTCGCTGCTGCAGTATCGTGGCTGAAGGACGAATGCGGGCTCGACGATTCCGGCGCCGAGCAGGCGATTGAATACATTCTGCAAGGCCGCGCCGTGCTGGGAGCGGTGCCGACGCAAACGACGGTGATCGCCGAACGTTTCTTCGATGAAGGCGGTGGGATGCAGTTGGTGATCCATGCACCGTTTGGCGGGCGCATCAACAAGGCCTGGGGACTTTCGCTCCGCAAACGTTTCTGCCGCGGATTCAATTTCGAATTGCAGGCCGCGGCGACCGACAACGGGTTGAACATCGCGCTGGCCGAGCAGCACAGCTTTCCCCTTGGCGATGTGTTTCATTTCCTGAACGCGGACACGGTGCAACCGATTCTGGAGCAGGCAGCGCTGGATTCTCCCATCTTTGGCACGCGCTGGCGCTGGGATGCGAACCGCGCATTGGCGTTGCTACGCTTCCAGAACGGCAAGAAAGTTCCGCCGCAAATTCAGCGAATCCGATCCGACGACTTGCTGGCGTCGGTCTTCCCGGATGCAGCAGCATGTTTTGAAAACATCGAAGGCGAACGGCAAATTCCCGATCATCCGTTGGTGGGTGAGGTCATGAAAGATGTGCTCACCGAGGCGATGGACATAGAGGGATTGAAGACGCTGCTGAGCGGGATGGCGTCGGGAGCGATTCGCGTGATCGCGGTCGATACGCCGGTGCCGTCGCAGTTCTCGCACGAGATTCTGAATGCAAATCCGTATGCGTATCTGGACGACGCCCCGCTTGAAGAACGCAGGGCCCGTGCGGTTGAAATGCGGCGGGTGCTGCCGGAGTCCGTGCTGGAAGAAGTCGGGAAGCTGGATGAAGGCGCGATTGCGCCGGACCAGGAAGCGGCGGGGCCGGAGGTGCGCGACGCCGATGAACTGCATGACGTGCTGCACACGCTGGTGGCGCTGCCGGAGAGTCAATCTGCGCCTGACTGGACGGCGGAGGGCGGCCGTCCCCACACAAGTATTGCCGATTGGCGCTTTCATTTCGAACGCCTGAAGAACGAAGGGCGCGCAGGAGCCGCATCCGTCGATGGGCGTCGATACTGGGTGGCGGCGGAGCGGGCGCGAAGTTTTCATATGCTCTTTCCCGCGGCGCAGTTTGAGCAGGAACTGGCTGACGTGGAGACAGGAGAAGTTTCGCGCGATGAAGTCCTGCTCACGCTCGTTACCGGATGGATGGCGCACTTGGGCCCGGTGACAGCTTCGCAGTTGGGGAGCCTGCTGGGACTTGCTCCGTCCGAAATTGAAGTTGCTCTATTGCGGATGGAAGCCAGCGGGACTGTGCTCCGAGGCAAGTTCTCGGGCACTACCGGCACGCGGGCAGAAGGGCCCGCGCCACACGGGCCTGTCGAGCTTCGCTCGACTGGACAGCCGGGGGCGGCTGTCCCAACACAGAGCGAGATCGAATGGTGCGAGCGGCGGCTGTTGGCGCGGATTCACCGGCTCACGGTCGGCATGCTGCGCAAGCAGATTGAGCCCGTCACTCCTGCGCAATTTATGCGCTGGCTGATGCGCTGGCAGCATGTGGCTCCGGGATCGCAGGTCACAGGCGAGCGCGGCACGCTGGAAGTCCTACAGCAATTGCAGGGCTTTGAAATTCCGGCCAATGCCTGGGAGAGGCAGATTCTGTCGCGGCGCGTGGCCGATTACGATCCCAAGTGGCTCGACCAGCTTTGTCTGACCGGCGCGGTGGGATGGGGACGACTGTCGCCGCATCCGGCGACGCTCGAGACTGGCGGAGCTTCGACGGATGGCGGCAGCGCTCCTCGCCAGCGCCGCGTGATTCCCACGAGTGTTGCGCCGATTACATTCTTCATTCGCGAAGAGGCTGACTGGATGGCCGTCAGCAAGAATCCGCACTTTGCGCAAGAAGTGTCCAACCCAGAATCAGAATTGGCCAGCGGGCTCAGTCATGGAGCGCGTATAGTTTTCGAATTCTTGCGTCAACGCGGTGCGTCATTTTTCGCTGACATTGTGCGCGCGACAGACAAGCTCAAAGCTGAGATCGAAACCGCATTATGGGAGTTAGTCGCGGCCGGCCTGGTTACCGCCGATGGCTTCGACAACCTACGCTCACTCATCGACCCCAAACGCCGCGCGGGGCAGGGAAGCGGCAAGATGACTCGTCCGCGGCATAGCGCAGGCCGTTGGGCGCTGCTGCATGCCGATGTAGCGGCAGAGCGTCCGCGAGCAGTTGAGGCCGCGTGCTGGATGCTGCTGCGGCGCTATGGCATCGTGATCCGTGATCTGCTGGCACGCGAGTCGAATCTACCCTCATGGCGCGAGTTGCTGATGGCATTCCGGCGCCTCGAAGATCGCGGCGAAATTCGCGGCGGAAGATTTGTCGACGGATTTCTCGGCGAGCAATTCGCGCTGCCCATCGCCGTCGAGTCGGTGCGGGCCATGCGCAGCCTTCCACTGACCAGCGACACGCTGACCCTGTCGGCGGCGGATCCCCTTAACATGGTCGGAATCCTGGTGCCGGGAGAGCGCGTGCCGGCGATCTCGGGCAAGAGCGTGAGCTACCGCGACGGCGTGGCGGTTTTGGCCGAGACGCAAATCGAGCCAGTTCAAGCCGCCGGTTAGACTCGCGGACGATTCCAAAACACAAAAAAGCCAGGAGTTCGATGAGGGGGTCTCCCGAACTCCCGGCTGCGATGTCGGCAAGAACTGCATAAAGCGCTTCCCCCATCGCTTTTAGCCGACCTTGCAGTCCTATAGGGTGCATGCCATGTGCCAACCTCCAACGTACTCATGTAATTTTTCCTCCGGACCCGCAAGCCTAACTATCATCATTACTTAGGTGGATTCCGATTGAGGTTAGGGCTGGGCCCAAATCGTCCAGTTTCCGCTCTGGAACTATCCATTCAGATAGCCCGACTCACCGTTCGGTTACTGGAAACTAATGGCGAGAAGAATGCATTTCACGCGCTCCTGTGATAAGACAATGTGCGAGCCACCGGAGAACAGTTTTGCACCCGCGACTACTAGCCATTGCCGGACCTCTGAAGGATTCGACTACACCCCTGCCAGACGGCGAGGCTACCTTAGGCCGTGATCCGGCAAATGCCGTCCCCGTTCTGGATCCTTCGGTCTCGCGCAAACATTGTCTGCTACGGAGCGAAGACGGCCGCTTTCTGATCAAAGATCTGGCCAGCCGCAACGGCACTGTGGTCAACGGCGTGACCGTGCAGGAACACTGGCGGCGTCACGGAGATGAAATCGCCATTGGTGATTCAGTGTTCCTCTTTCTGCTGGAGGAGGAGAACAGTGCCGCCCCGGCCGGCCGCGTCGAGTTCGACGATAGCAACCCGACCGCAGAGACCAAGCTGATCCATCCGAAGGATGTTGTCTATCTGCAGCCCGACCGGCTCCTGTGCGAATTGCCACCGACCTCGCCGCTCGCTCGAAATTTGAGCGCCCTGCTAAAAATCAGCCGCGCCGTGCACGCCATTCGCGACCTCGAGGATCTGCAGGGGCAGTTGCTGGATTTGATTTTTGAAGTCGTTCCCGCCAGCCGCGGCGCGATTCTGCTCGCCGAAGGCACGGGCCAGGAGTTCAACTCGCTCTATGCACGGACGCGCCATCCTGGCCAGCAACAACTGGTTCGCGTCAGTCGGACGATTGCGCGCGAAGTCATGCAAGAGAAGGTTGCGATTCTGGGAGTGGACGTTCGCGGCGGAAAACTGCGCGAGGTCGAGAGTCTGGCCGCGTCAGAAGTGCGGTCGCTGCTCTGCGTGCCGCTTACGGTTTTTGATCGAACGATTGGATGCATTTATCTCGACTCCACAAGTTCGGCGAACCGCTTCCATGAAGATCACCTGCAGTTGATGGCGGCGATCGCGGCCGTTTCGGCGGTGGCGCTCGATAACGCCCGCCGCCTGCAATGGCTGGAGCAGGAGAATCGCCGGCTGACCGTGGAAGTCAGCCATGATCAGAGCTTGGTCGGCGATGGTGCGCGCATAAAAGAGATTTACCAGTTCATCGCCAAGGTTGCGCGCGCAGATTCCACGGTGCTGATCGAAGGCGAAAGCGGCACGGGCAAAGAACTCGTGGCTCGCGCTTTGCATCGCAACAGCGACAGGGCCAGCCGGCCATTTGTCGCGATTAATTGTGCGGCGATTCCGGAAGCTCTGCTGGAGAGCGATCTGTTCGGCCATGAGCGCGGCGCTTTCACCGGCGCGGCCGTTCAGAAAAAAGGACGGCTGGAAGTCGCAGACGGCGGCGTCGTGTTCCTCGACGAACTCGGCGAACTGGCCCCGGCGTTGCAGGTAAAGCTGCTGCGTGTGCTGCAGGAGCGCGAGTTCGAGCGCGTGGGCGGAACGCATCCCATCAAGATCGATGTGCGCGTGATTGCAGCCACCAATCGCGACCTCGAAGAAGCTGTGCGGTCAGGACAGTTCCGCCATGATCTTTACTATCGCTTAGCCGTGGTCAAGCTGACCATGCCTCCGCTGCGGGAGCGGAAGGAAGATGTCCCCATGCTTACGCGCCATTTCGTGCAGAAATATGCGAAGCGCTGCAAAGTGAAAGCAAAGCCCGTCTCTCGCGAAGCAATGGCCGCTTTGCTTAGTTACGACTGGCCGGGCAACGTCCGTGAACTGGAAAATGCCATCGAGCGCGCGCTGGTGCTGGGGGCTTCAGATACCCTGCTACTCGAAGATTTGCCGGAATCGCTGGTGGAGCAGGAACCTGCTACCGACATGACCGAGGGGAAATATCACTCGTGCGTGAAAGAACACAAGAAACAATTGATTCTCGATGCGGTGGTGCAGGCGCGAGGCAACTATGTTGAAGCTGCGCGGATTCTGGGATTACATGCGAACTATCTGCACCGCCTGATTAAAAACCTCTCGTTGAAAAATGCATTGAACGATGCCTTGCGCGATGGGGCGCGAACTGCGCCGCGCGGCAGGCTCTCCGGCGGAGTGGCATAGCTAAACAGTTCAGTCACGCTTTCTCCGTGTCTCTGTGTCTCTGTGGTAGAAATTCTGAATGGCAGGAGAAACCCAGCCGTCCGAATCTCGCAACATCTTTGCCTTTGGGATCACCTCGTTCCTCAACGACACGGCGACCGAAATGGCGTACTGGGTGCTCCCCGCATTTCTCGTCTCGCTCGGCGCCGGTCCGGCGCAACTCGGACTGATTGAGGGCATTGCCGAAAGCGTCGCCTCGTTCGCCAAACTTTTCTCCGGATACCTCACCGACCGCATTCATCGCCGCAAGCCGCTCGTGGTTGGCGGATACCTTGTCGCCAACGCTGTCAAGCCGGTGCTCGCCTTGGTCACCGCCTGGTGGCAGATTCTGCTCATCCGCTTTACCGATCGCTTCGCCAAAGGCGTGCGTGGCGCGCCTCGCGATGTAATGGTCGCCGAAACGGTCGGCATCGAACGCCTCGGCTCGGCTTACGGTCTGATTCAATCGCTTGACTCCGCCGGCGCGATTGCCGGACCTCTGGTCGCGCTGGCGCTGATGGCGCGTTGCGGCATCCGCTGCGTATTCTGGGCCGCCGCCGTTCCCGGCGCACTGGCCGTCCTGGTTTCGTGGTTAGGCATTCGGGAGAAGCGCCGTACCGCGATTGAAACCAGTACCGTGTCCGCACGCGAAGACAACCGCCCTCAGTTGCCCGGTGGAATAAAGACTCGCGTCAGTCTCCCGGCACCTTTCTATCTCGTGCTCGTCGCCGTCACGTTATTCTCGATTGGCAACTCGAGCGACATGTTCCTCGTCATGCGCGCGCAGAATCTAGGCATCGCCGTCAAGCTTGCGCCGTTGTTGGGACTGGTCTTCAACATTACGTACACGCTCGTTTCCTGGCCTGCGGGATGGCTCAGCGACCACGCCTCGCGCGGTTTTTCCAGACGAAGCATCGCCGCCGCGGGTTATGTCATTTTTGCGGGCGTCTATTTTGTCTTCGCCCGTGCGACTTCCACGCGCGCCATCTATATCAGCATGGCCGTTTACGGCTTGTACTACGCGCTGACGCAGCCGGTGCTGAAGGCGCTGGTAGTCGAAACCGTCGATTCATCTTCGCGCGGGCGGGCGCTGGGAGTGTATTTCTTTGCCACAAGCGTGGCCACTCTCGCGGCCAGCCTGATCACGGGAGAACTGGGGAAAATCTTCGGAGCAAGCAGTCCGTTTTATCTCTCATCGGGAATGGCGGCGGCGTCGGCAGCGTTGCTGAGGAGCTCTGTAATGGGGATGAAGTCTGACCGCTGAACCAGCTTTCACAGGTTATTTCTGGCCAGAGGGAATGGTTATAACCGGATTAGCGCTTTTCAACGGGTAGATTTTAGGCGGCGTCGTGCCAGGTATTTGCCCAAATCCACACCAGGATCTGCGCGCCAATTCCCGCGCAGGTGTCGAGAATGACGTCGTGCACCGTGCCGGTGCGGGATGGAAGGTAGCTCTGGTGCCACTCATCCAGGCTCGCGACCAGTGCCGTGCCGAGTACTGCCAGCGTGGCCCAACGCATGGCCCAGCGCGCATGGCTAACTTCAGGCAACGTTTCGCGCCACGCACGAAAGAGAAGAATGCTCCGCAGGCCGTAGCCGAAAACATGGCCGCCCTTGCGGATGAAGAAGTGCCAATGCTCAAAGCGATCCCAGGCGAGGCCAAAGAGCCAATGCAGTAAGGGATACAGAATGCGGCTGGTGTTATGCGCCGAAAGCCACGCGCTCGATTCGATCGCAATGACGATCAGCCACAGGATTGCGGCGATCCAGGTCTTGAGCAGTTGATGACGGTCGGAACTCAAGCGGGAGAACCAGAGCCCGGCTGCGCCGTGCCGGACAGCCGAGGGCGGCCGTCCCCACACGAACAATTCAGAGCCTCCAGCCTACTCCATCGCATAGTTGGGGGCCTCGCGGGTGATCATGACGTCGTGCACGTGGCTTTCGCGCAGGCCGGCGCCGCTGATGCGCACGAAGCGCGTTTTCTGGAGCAACTCAGGAATTGTCGAGCAGCCGCAGTAGCCCATGCCCGACTTCAATCCGCCGACCATTTGATAAACGATCATCGAGACCGAGCCGCGATACGGCACGCGCCCTTCAATGCCTTCGGGAACGAGTTTGTTGAGGCGGTTGGAGCCGCCATTTTGCTCGCCGTTCTGCGCCGTCGATTCTTCTTCGGTGGACTGAAAGTAGCGCTCGCTCGATCCCTGGGCCATCGCGCCCAGCGATCCCATGCCGCGATAAGACTTGAACGAGCGGCCTTGATACAGAATCATCTCGCCGGGACTTTCGTCGGTACCGGCGAAGAGCGATCCGATCATGACTGCGCTTGCCCCCGCGGCCAGCGCTTTGGTGATGTCGCCGGAATACTTAATGCCGCCGTCGGCGATGATGGGCACGCCCGAATCTTTTGAGGCGCGATACGCTTCGGCGATCGCGGTGATCTGCGGCACGCCCGCCCCGGTGACCACGCGCGTGGTGCAGATCGATCCCGGGCCAATGCCGACTTTAATGCCGTCGGCTCCAGCTCGAGCGAGTTCGCAGGCGCCATCAAACGTGGCGACGTTGCCGGCCAGCAGTTCGACGTGCGGCAGTTTCGATTTCACGAGCTTCACCGCTTCGAGAACTTTGGTCGAATGGCCGTGCGCGCTATCGATGGCCAGCACGTCGACCTTCGCCTCTGCTAATTCCTGTGCACGCTCGAGGAAGTCTCCGGTTGCCCCGAGGGCAGCGCCCACACGCAAGCGGCCCTGCGGGTCCTTGGCGGCGTTGGGATATTTCAATTTCTTCTGGATGTCTTTGACCGTGATCAATCCCTTCAAGTTGTACTTGTCGTCCACGACGAGCAGTTTTTCAACTCGATGCTCGTGCAGAATCTTTTCCGCATCCTCGAGCGTTGTGCCGACGGGCACAGTGATGAGATTTTTCTTCGTCATCACCTTATCGATAGGAATGTCGAAGCGGGTTTCAAAGCGCAGGTCGCGGTTGGTAAGGATGCCGACCAGTTTGCCGTGCTCGGTGATAGGCACGCCAGAAATCTTGTACTTGCGCATGACTTCAAGCGCGTCGCTCACCTTGTCGGTCGCATGCATGGTGACCGGATCGACGATCATGCCGCTTTCCGATCGCTTCACTTTGTCGACTTCATTGGCCTGTTGCTCGATCGTCAGATTGCGGTGAATGATGCCCAGCCCGCCCTGCTGCGCCAGCGCGATGGCCATGTGCGATTCGGTCACCGTGTCCATGGCGGCGCTGACGATAGGAATGTTCAGGCTGATCGAACGCGTGAGTTGCGTCTGCGTGCTGGCGGTGGCGGGGACAACGTCAGAACGCGCAGGCAGCAGAAGAACGTCATCAAAAGTAAGAGCCTCAGGAACGGGAAAATGAATCATGAGTTGTCTGGAGTCTCCCGGGAATGTGGGTAAAGAACATTCTAGAGAGCGCGGGGGCTGTAGGCAAATGCGACGATTTACGGCTCCGAGACATTAGAGCCAGTTTCCGGGAAGACTTGCCCAATGCTCCGCATCGGGATGAACAATCGGTTCGGATGATTGGGCAGACCGATGAACCCATACGACCGATAGAATGCTGCGGCCTTGTCGTCCTTCGCATCGACAACGACGGCGAGTGACGCAATATGGCGGCTGTGTTCCAACGCTCGTTTCAAGGCTCCCGCGAGCAAGATCTCCCCGATACCCATGCCTCTGAACTCTTTGCTTCGCGCCAGCCGTCCCAACAGGGTTGCCGGAAGCTTTTTGTACTTTGGGACGCGCAACTTGTGAGCATCTTCGGCAGGCAGGTCTTCAGCGTCGATTGCATACTGCGAGAGGGTGTAATAACCGGCGATCGTTTTTCCGTCGGGAGTTAGAACGTAAACGGCGGCAACTCTTTTCTTGATTTCCTGGCTGGCCTGCTCGCGCAGATATTTATTGAGCGGCTCGAGTTCGCAGGAAAAAGCCGCTCGATCATGTTTTTTCCTGTCGAGCGGCTCAAATCGGAATCGCGGTTTTTTCCGGTTCGGCGGATCGATCAACTAGTCAACCTCTTCACGAAGACGCCGTGCAGCTGCGGTCAGCTTGGCATTCGGCTTGGGCGGATTGAGCAGCGCTTCGACGAAAACTCGCCTCGACTCTCCGGACAGAACCAGGACTTCATGTTCGCGGATGGTCTTGAGAGCGGCCTCTTTGGTGACCATGCGGACGAAATCGGAAAAAGACGTGCCCCGCAGATTGGCCGCAGTCTCTATGATTTCCTTCTCTTCGCGGCTGAGACGCGCGTCCAGCCTCTCGGTGCGCCCGGCGGTGGCCATGATTGACCTCTGATTCGCAGTGTACGGCGTTTTGCCACACAAGTCAACGGGGCTGGTTGTCGGCGAACGATCATGTGACTCCTGCGGCGGGCCCCACGTGAACTGCCTCCGCGCGCTGGTGAGAACGGGGCGTTCGGGAAGACGCAACCGAATCGTAGCCGGCGTCATTCAGGGATGACATAGGCGCCTGGAATTCGCTCGTCTAAAGTTGCGAGCACGCCGCCTTTCGCGCGCGCCAGCCCGGCGAGATGGCCATCGGTGAGCTGCTTCGGAGCTTTCACCCACGTGGGAAGCTGAGCGAGCTCGTGATCGTCTGCCATGAAGTGCGATCGAAAAGCGTCTGCATTTTTCATGCGCAGCAGCAATGTGCGGGCCTGAGCGATCGTCAATCTGTAGGCGGGCGCCTGCGCGAGCACGCGCAGGACCCCCAACTCCGTGATGGAGCAGGTCGCTACCTTAGGATCGGATCGCGAGCCTACCCAGACCGAAACTCGGCCGTGAAATTCGTGATTGGCGAATCCCAAAGCTACCAGCGCGTTTACGTCAAGCAGATAGGTCATGGCAGGCTGGTTACGGAAAGCTGGCCAGGATTTCTTCCACTTCCTTGCTGCTCAGCTCAACGACGTTAGGGCCGAGGGTTAGGACGGGCAGCCCTGTGACAGCGTCGGTGACGATCTTGGCCGGACGAGGACGTGGCCTTGGTGGTGTCAACACGATGCGACCGGATTCGACATTGACTTCGAGCGGATCGCCTGCACGAATCCCCAGGCGACGGCGTAGCGTGCCGGGAAGCACGACCTGTCCTTTGGTAGAAACTTTGGTCTGCATGGTAAGACGATCTTACCCCTAAATTGAGGTTGGTACAAGGCGTCCTATGATTGACAACTAGCTCAGAATCCGATATATCTAAGTCCGACTATGGCCGCACGATTCGACTCGAACTTACCCTTGTCCCCGCCGGCTTTGCATATTCTTCTGGCTCTGGCCGGAGAAGACCTTCACGGTTACGGCATCATGCAGGAAATCGCACGGCAATCGGAGGGTATCTACAAACTCGGTCCGGGCACGTTGTACGACAATCTACGAAAGCTTATTCACGATGGATGGGTTCAGGAGTTAGGGCCGCGCAAGGGTGATGATGATCCGCGCCGGCGCTATTACCGGCTCACCGACGCCGGACGAGATGTTTTGAAAGCCGAGACCGGTCGCCTCGCGCAGTTGGTCCGCGAGGCGCGCTCGCGACTAAGAATGCCAGGTGCACGCATCCCGAATGCCAGGAGGGTCTGATGCTGAGCCATGTTTATCGTTGCGTCGTGCGCTTGCATCCTGCCACCTTTCGCCGGCGCTTCGGCGACGAGATGCTGTCCATCTTCGATCAGCAAAAGCGAACGTCGGCGAGACTCGGCGTCATGTTGGACGGCCTCGTTTCGCTGGTCCGGCAATGGACGTTGCGGACGCACATTGCCGCGGCGCGACCGGTGCCCGCGCCCAGTTCAAGCGCCCACATTCCTTCCTTCGCGTCCTTCGATGCGTTTCGGCCTAATGCTTCGGCATGATCCACGGCGCCGTGCTCTCTCTGATCCTGTTTTGCATGACGGCCGTCGCTATTCGATATAGCTGGAGTCATGTTCTCCATCTGCATATTCGCGAGATTGGCACCGATTGGGGACCGCAGGTTCCTTCGCAGGCGCAACCTCGTCCTTCACAGTGGCTGTTGCTCGATCCGTATGTCGGGGAATACGTTTCTAAGTCGCCGCTGAAGAAGATTTTGATTCGGATCGAAGGCGATCATCTCGCGCTCGCATTCGCAGGCCAACAGAGCTTCTCCCTAAGACCCAGGTCGCTAGAGAGATTCATGATCGACGGCGTCGCCAGTAACTACGTTGCCTTCACCGCTGATGCCCGAGGCAAGATCTGCTGCTTGTCGGTGGTGATCGGCGACAACGTCATCAGCGCTCAACGCCAGTAGACAGCGCCGCGCTGATTGCTACGCGGGCTTCTGGCTTATCAGTGCTAGCCACTCGTGATAAGTCTCTTCTTGCCGAAGGGAGCGCGACGGAAAAACCAGAAGGAAATTCTGCGCCTCGGAGTCACAATCAGCTCGTTCAAAAATAGGAGTGAGGCCGGCTCTGAAAAAGATGAAGGCGGGAGACAAAAGGGGTCGGGCACGCTGGCATCGACTCTTGCTGGATGACAATCTGCATAGAAATTAGGCAGCGTCGGCTTAACGTAATTTTGTGACGTATCGCGCTTTGGGTCGTCCTTGGGAAAGTTCCAATACACAAGAATCTCTCCGGGGAATGCCTGAAAGACTTTCTCGAACGCTTGCGCGACGGAAATGTTGTCGAAGGTGCCCGCGAGGTGCGGCAACCGCGTAGGCCGCTCGCCACAACCCATGCCCCTAGTAATACCTCCTGCGGATGCGGACGGGCCTAGCTCCATATGGTGAGCCACCGCAAATGCAGCGACTTCAGGTGTGAGCAAAATGATCGTTAGCGCGCGATTTGCGCTGTAGACCTCCTGGAAGCAAACGTCGGTAAACACAAGGTGTTTGATCCGGACGTCCAAGACGTTCAAGGCGACGCCTTTTTCCTGCAGCACGAAGATCCCGTCGACCTGTTGCTGTACGTGCATACCAGGTACGCTGGCAGCAACTTTGCTGAGGTCTTGCAGCGGCGATCCGCTCTTGGTTACCTGCGTGGTGAAGTGCGGAACGGCGGGAAGATTCGTGGGGCCGTACTGCCCTGAGAGTGCCACAAAAGCAGAGGAATTGTCTTGCGCTAGAACGTCAAAGATAGGATTGAGTTCTTCACCCCAGAAGTGCATCTCCTGCGCATAGACTCCACTGACCATGCAAAAGACCACGACCAGGACTGCTACAGTTCGAGCCATAAGAACTCGGTTGGTAGAGTATGTGCTTCAGTTCGATGCTACCTTGGCAAAGGGGCAAACTCAAGGCTGCGCGCACCGTCGCAAACAAGCTGGCGCGGTTTGTCTTTTTCCCCTTTCCGGGCGTATATTAGAGAACGAGTAACTGCTGTGTAGCGGCAATTGGCGAAGCACACCAGTGGGCGCAAGCCCACTTTTTCGTTGGAGCCCTTCGGGTGCGCGAGCCACCGCCTGCAAGTTATTGGATACATGGCTCTTGACGTGGAGCGGGTGCGGGAAATCGCAGATCGCGTCGCGGCTTCGAGTGGACTCGAAGTGGTTGAAGTCGAGTTCCTCGGCGGCGGCAAGGCGAGCATGCTGCGAGTGTTTCTCGATAAGGTTGGAGCGACGACAGCTGCGCCAGAGGGATCGGCGCAAGGCGTCACGCACGAAGACTGCGCCAACTTCAGCCGCGAGTTTGGCACGATTCTCGACGTCGAAGATGTGATCCTGGGGTCGTACACGCTGGAAGTTTCGTCGCCGGGGTTGGATCGGAAGTTGATCAAGGCGGCGGATTTTGCTCGCTTCACCGGCCGCCGTGTGAAGCTGACGACGCGCCCGCCGGTAAACAACAACCGGCATTTTGAAGGGCGGCTGGAAAGTTTCGCCGATGG
>VFSW01007028.1_pt1 | contig 16429 bp, 15 predicted proteins | sample 5358111 | NCBI WGS metagenome assembly VFSW01 (sample SAMN11554181, study PRJNA540505) | mine drainage metagenome | isolation source: sediment from site ElyBrook_90M | place: USA: Ely Copper Mine, Vershire, VT | collected 2017 | reverse complement strand
CAGGAACCACCATGGAAATGCAACTGCGCAATGCGCTGGACCATGTGAGAAGCGGGCAGGCCGATTTCGAAGGGCATTTGAGAAATGCAGCCAGATGGCTTGCGATCACGATTGACGGGATGAAACGCGGCAGCGTCTGTCAGTCATGAGGACGATATGCACTAAGTGTAGTATTACGTCTACTAATTCGAATGCAATGAGAACAATGGAGAGAACTTTGGTTCTACCAAGGTTATATGAATGAATAGGTAGCAAAAAATATGAAGAAAACGACACGTAAATCTGGCAAATCAGAACCCCAGCGTGAGCCGAAAGCTCCAGTACGGAAAAAAGAAGCTGATTCGATTGCGCGATATCCAATATGTGATCACGACTGGCAGCCAGATGGTCAGACTATGACGGCGGTCAGATGGACCTGCACCAAGTGTCGTAAAACAACGCTGAATGGGCTGGACATCTAGCTACTGATCTAACCGCAGCAATATCCCGCCAATGGACAGTCAAACACAAGCATGTTTCGGGCCGCCTTACTTGTTCATCGCGTTTTCCGGCAACAGAAACTGCGCCGGCAGGCAAATCGTGATAAGGCCGTATTGCTTAACGATAGTGAGGCGTGTGTTCTGCCGGATATCGGCACATCCATCGCAGCCTGCAGCCAGCACATCGATCACGCGTTGGGATATTTCCGACGTAGATAAGAAATCCACCAGTAACACGTTCTCTCCATCTTTGATCATTTCCTCGACAGGGGTAGTCTTCGATCCGACAACGAGGTAACCGGCCGCCATCGCCTCCAGCGTCGACCACGACAGCACAAACGGAAAAGTCAGATATGGGTCAAGCCGCCATACACGTGCGCAAGCTTTGGAGGCGAGATATTTACTGCCACAGATCGTTAGGTCGATTCGCATGAGCCGCACCATGAAGCAGCCTGGACAGGAATCAGGTCGCGGAACGCATTAATTAAGGTCGAACCAGGATGCTCAGTTGAGCTGCGCCCGACTGCGAAGGGCATCCCGTTTTCATTTAACAGACGTATGGCGTAACGCCACTTAAGCGTTATAAGTAAACTGGCGCAATCACATTAGGAGTTTCATATTGATGTAGCGGGCGCTTGGTCTTTGCGACGGATTAAAGAATTTGATTTCAGACGCCAATGATCCAGTTCAACAAGAAGTGCTCGCAGCATAAAGAAAAGCGATTCGGAGCAAGCGCGCGCTCGGTACATCCAAGGTAAGTAAGTAACAATTGAATATATCCGCGCTTCATATCAAGCACTGTCGAATCATTGTGCTTAATATTGCAAATAGATTATTGAATCGCAAATAGTAGCGCTAATGCATTTCGACGAATTTCAGAAGTGAAGCGAAATAGACCGCCTTAGTAAAAAGGTCATTCGCATGATTGATCTCTTGCATAGGAACACAATACCAGCGCACTTATTCGAGTTGAGTCTTCAATCCATACTCACCATATGGAATTAGCTCTTTACACGATTGTGGGTGAAATAAATAAGTTTCAGAAATCGCATCATTGAAATGTGCACAACTGAGGTGCTTAAATTTTACAAAATGCACTGTTATATAGCGCTAATTGCAGCAGCACTTCAACTTAGGAAATGCTGAAAATCCTTTAAGAACACACTTGGCGCGGAGAGAAAGCTTATCTGAATGTGCTGGCATACTTCATGCTCATCAGTACATGTAATAACAAGTAGTATCAAGAGCTGTTAAATGCAGACTGGCATACTAAATGCTCATCATAACCTGTCATTACGGAAGAAAGGGAATTGCCATGTCACAACGTAAAGCAAAAATTCTTGGGGTATCTCCAATACCTATGTACGCACAGATTAAGGAACTATTGCGAGGAAAGATTATGGACGGTACATATCAGTCACATCAGCAATTACCGTCTGAAAGCGAAATGATTTCCTCGTTCAATGTTAGTCGAATAACTGTGCGCCAAGCATTGAGCGATCTGCAAAAGGAAGGACTGGTCTTCAAGGTACAGGGTAAGGGAACATTCATATCCAAACCAAAGGCATTTCAAAACATAACTCGTTTGCAGGGCTTTGGTGAAGCAATGTCTAGCATGGGCTATGAAACATATTCGCAAGTTGTAAGCATAAAATTCATAACGGCTAGCCGAGCAGTTGCGACGCGACTCGCGATTATCGAAGGCGATAGTGTGTGCGAATTACGCCGCATACGATTTCTTAATCGAGAGCCAGTATCTCTCGACGTTACGTACGTATCAGAAGCCATAGGTAAGCGACTTCAAAAAGAAGATCTTGCGAGTCGCGATATCTTTCTGATTCTGGAGAACGACTACGGTTATAGCCTGGATGTCGCACAACTTCAAATCGAAGCAATTCTTGCGGATGAAACTCTCGCTCATCATCTTCGTGTTGAGGAAGGTTCACCAATACTTCGTATAGAACGATTGACCTATAGAGCAGATAAGCAGCCAATTGATTTTGAATATTTGTACTACAGAGGTGATGCATTCCAGTACCGCTTGTCAGTCGAGCGTCAACACAACATTTAATAGCGGTACTCACGAAGGAGCAACAAATGAACACGCAAGAAATAGAAACAGACGTACTAGTGATCGGTGGCGGTACCGCCGGACCAATGGCAGCAGTAAAAGCAAAAGAGAAAAATCCAAAACTGCGCGTTCTTCTTCTGGAAAAAGCTAACGTCAAGCGTAGTGGTGCAATCTCAATGGGAATGGATGGCCTAAACAATGCGGTAATTCCTGGCCATGCAACTCCTGAGCAATATACAAAAGAAATTACCGTTGCTAATGATGGAATCGTAAATCAGGCTGCAGTGTATGCCTATGCGACGAATAGTTACAAAACAATCCAGGAACTAAATAATTGGGGGGTGAAATTCGAGAAGGATGAAACAGGCGACTATGCAGTTCGCAAAGTTCATCACATGGGAACGTATGTGCTGCCGATGCCTGAAGGCCACAATATGAAAAAGGTTCTTTACAGGCAGCTCCGGCGGGTCCGAGTCGAAGTGACAAATCGTATTGTCGTCACGCGCATTCTATTAAATGAACATGGAGTCGCAGCAGGCGCGATCGGATTCGACTGCCGTAGCGGTGACTTCATTGTCATACGTGCAAAGTCAGTGATCATGGCGTGCGGTGCAGCAGGACGTTTGGGCCTTCCAGCGTCTGGATATCTGATGGGTACCTATGAAAACCCTACTAACGCAGGCGATGGCTATGCCATGGCATTTCACGCGGGCGCAGACCTCGCCAATTTGGAATGCTTTCAGATTAACCCACTAATTAAGGATTACAACGGGCCTGCATGCGCCTATGTCACCGGTCCATTCGGTGGGTTTACCGCAAATAACAAGGGAGAGCGCTTCATTGAATGTGACTACTGGAGCGGCCAGATGATGCAGGAGTTTTACAACGAACTATTGGGAGGGAATGGTCCAGTATTTTTGAAACTTGACCATCTTGCCGAAGAAACAATTTCAGAAATAGAAACGATATTGCATACCAATGAACGACCTAGTAGAGGTCGCTTTCATGACGGCAGAAATACAAATTACCGCGAAAAAATGATTGAAATGCATATTTCAGAAATTGGATTTTGCAGCGGTCATAGTGCGTCTGGTGTTTGGGTAAATGAACGCGCAGAAACATCAGTCCCAGGACTATACGCAGCAGGTGACATGGCAAGTGTGCCGCATAACTATATGTTAGGCGCATTCACTTATGGCTGGTTCGCGGGTGAAAATTCAGCAGAGTATGTTGGAAGCACCTACCAGAATGTGCCAATTGACCGTGGACAAATAGAAGCAGAACGTGAGCGGATATTTTCCCCAACCAAAATTGAAGACGGGATTCCTCCTGCGCAGATCGAGTACAAATTGCGCCGATTTGTAAATGATTATCTACAACCGCCGAAAGTGACACGCAAGATGGAACTCGCATTAGAACGTTTCAGCGAAATCAAAGAGGATATGAAGCGTATGAGCGCTGACAGTCCGCATGAACTGATGCGTGCAATGGAGGTACATGTGATCCATGACTGCGCAATGATGGCAGCTAAGGCTTCACTTTTCAGAGAAGAAAGCCGGTGGGGGCTGTACCACCATCGAGTTGACTATCCTAAGCGCGACGATGCCAACTGGTTCGTTCATTGCCACCTGAAGAAAGCAGACAACGGAGATATGGTCAGCTATAAAAAGCCCGTTGAACCTTACATCGTGCCGCTGGATGAGGATGATAAGGATGCATACCAACGTATGCGTATTGCCAAACAGCCAGTGGACAAATCTGAAGAACAAGCAGCAGTAGTAACTGAATAAGGAGATTAGAAATGCCAACAGCAATCCAACGGACAAGCGTCCCCGTATCCGTCGACGAGAGCAAGTGTATAGCCGAAAAAGGTTGTACCGTCTGCGTTGATGTATGCCCACTTGATGTACTTGCTATCGACTTGATTAAAGGTAAGGCATTTATGAAATTTGATGAATGTTGGTACTGCATGCCATGCGAAAAGGACTGCCCTACAGGAGCAGTGACAGTAGAAATTCCTTACCTTTTGCGTTGAGGCTGACATGAATACATTTAATGAAATGCATAGCATCACCCAGCGACTAAGCGATTCTGATGCTGAAGTACGTAGAGTTATGGTTATGGAACTTCTCTATAGCGACATCGAGAATCCAGTCCCGATGCTAGTAGACGCAATCAGTGATGCCGCTGCTACTGTTCGACTTGAGGCTGCGAAAGCACTAGAAGGCATAGAACAACCGGAAGCAGTTGCAGCGCTAATTTCAGTGTTAAAAGATAGTAATGAAGAAGTACGTGTAGCTGCCTCTCTATCATTGGCTGAACTTAAGCAGGATATCCACGGCCCCATGTTAATTGATGCGCTCAAAGATGAAGATCCATTCGTGAAGACAGCAATTCTCAATGCTTTGCGTGAATTAAAAGTGTCGCAAGCATATGAACCCGTATTAGCTTGTTTGAATAACGCGACACCAATGGTGCGACGAGCAGCCATCGGTGTACTTGGATACCTAAAAAATTCTGACGCACTAAGTGAATTAACTAGAGTTGCCTCCGATGATATTGATCCTAATGTTCGCCGAGCAGCTGTTGGTGCGATTGGGTTTGCAACTGAACCAGCTGTGTTGCCCGCACTGATAACTGCGCTTACAGATAACTCTTGGCAAGTGCGTGAAGAAGCAGCAGCAACCATTGGAAAATTGCGGTTAATTGATGCGGAGTCAGAGTTAATCATAGCGATGAATGATGAGTATTGGGAGGTCGCTGTGAAAGCCGCACGTAGCCTGGGCCGCATGAAAATTGAAGCAGCACTAACTTCATTGATCGCAGCACTCGTGCACCCGGTTAGTAATCTTAGAAAGGAGGCCGCAATAGCTTTAGGCGAGATCGGTGGCGATGCGGCAGCTGCAGCATTATATAGCGCTCTAGACGATCCTGATCCGGACGTACGCAAAATCGCGAAACTGGGACTAATGCAAATTGCTAAATCTGTTCGGTGAAAATAAAGCCAATTTATAGTTAGATTCTGATGTGTTGAGGATATTGAAGGGAGAATGAAATGACATTTATTGTCACTGAATCATGTATTCGCTGCAAATACACTGACTGTGTGGAAGCATGTCCAGTTGATTGCTTTCACGAAGGTCCAAACTTTTTAGTAATTGATCCAGAGGTGTGCATAGATTGCGCAGCATGTGTGGCCGAATGTCCAGTCGAAGCGATCTTCGATGCAGTTGACTTGCTACCAGGGCAACAGCACATGGTGGCAATAAATGCAGAATTGGCTCAAAAATGGCCAGTGATCACCGAAAGAAATGGCCCCATGTCAGATGCAGATAAGTGGTCGAAAATTAATGAAAAAATGCAGTACTTAGAGCAGGCATAAACAGGCGTAACGAATTTATATAAGTAACGCTTTAATGCGTTGAAAATGGAATTGAAATAAATTAGAAGTGCTGGTGTTTGAAAATTCTGGGTCAGTGCGGACCAGGTTGTGTAGATGCTGTGCATTGTGTCAGCTGTATTTAAGGTTGAGTGTGCGCTCTTAAGTCATGAAAAATGGGGTCTGCGATGAAAATATATTTGAAGTCATTTAAATGGATGGGATCAGCCTTGCTGTTATTGATGGCTGCGAACAATGTGCATGCAGAGCAGATTGTCACTGTAGGTATTGGCACACAAAGCACAACATCAAATACGGTGAGTGGAGGGATCATCATTGAAAAGCTCGGATTGCTAGAAAAGAATCTCCCGAAAACAGGGCGCTACAAAGACATCACTTTTAAGATAAATTGGCAAAACTTCTCTTCTGGCCCACCAATTACTAACGGGATGATTGCCGACAAACTTCAGATTGGCATGATGGGTGATTATCCACTGCTCGTAAACGGTGCCACGTTCCAAAAAGAGAAGGATTCTCAGAGCAAGCTGATCGCAATTCTTGCTTATAACCTAGATGGAGCTGGGAATGGCGTTGTCGTAAATAAGGACTCTCCTTACTACCAATTGTCTGATTTGAAGGGGAAGCTTATATCAGTTCCATTTGGGTCCGCCGCTCATGGAATGATACTAAAAGCAATGGAAGATCGCGGCTGGGGCCCTGATTACTGGCAACTTGTGAGCCAAAGCCCGGAAGTTGGCTCGACAAATCTCCAAGAAAATAAAATCGATGCCCATGCTGATTTTGTCCCATTTGCTGAATTGCTTCCATATAAGGGATTTGCACGAAAGATATTTGACGGCGTCGAAACCAAGGTGCCGACGTTTCATGGCGTTGTGGCGCGGACCGACTTTGCGGATAAATATCCGGAGTTTATTGTTGCTTACCTGAAGTCGGTAATCGAAGCCAATGAATGGATTAAAAAGGATCCAAAACTGGCGTCGGAAAAAATAGCTGAATGGACAGGAGTCGACAAGGAAGTCATTTACATGTTTATTGGTCCAGGCGGAATTCACACGATGGATCCTACTATCAAAGACCGTCTGATTAGTGCTATCAAATACGATTACGGGGTGCTGCAGCGAATGGGGCGAGTGAAAGATTTTAATGTCGATGCGTGGGTAGATGAACAGTATGTCCGTCAAGCCTTCAAAGAAGAAGGCTTGAACTATGATGCGCAAAAAAAGAATATTGCAGGGTACGAAGTGGCAAAAAGCAAAGACCCTCTTTGTGGTGGAATGATTGGTCAGATAAAAGATGCTGGCGAAGTATGGATCGCAGGGGGAAGTATTGTGACATTCAGCACTCCCAACTGTACCTTAGCAGCAATAAAAAAATATCAGATCGAAGGAAAAAAAATCGACGTAAGTTACCTGTGGGATAACACGTATGGCATCAAACTATTTGCAGATAAGGCATTTTACGCTCTGTCTGCCAAGGATCCAAAGCATCCAATAATCGTTCCATTCCTGTTAAAAAAGGATGCAGAACAGTACGCAACGAAAATTGGTGGAAAGCTTGCTGACTATGACGAGGTATTGAAAGTGGCGACCGCTATTTCAAGGTCACAAAGTAATCATCTTGGAGGAAAAAATGAAAACGCAAATCTCTGAAGATGAAATAGTAACTGACAGGACGATCTCATCCTACACCGATCTCCCTGTCCAACATCCCAAGCATCATCTTGAGTTGTTGGTGATGAGTTCAAATCCTGAGGACGTTTGTATTAAGCCCATGATTACAACTGACACTCCGGACTCTCGGTTCGTAATGAAGATGAATGGTCTGTATGTATCGAAGATATTGAAATTGATACCTGGGTTATTCTTTACCTTGGTGTCTCTAGGCATCTTGCTCGGTGCCTGGTATCTAGCAACTAAGTATCGTATCGACTGGTATATTCGTTTTAACAATATTCCAACTCCAGGCGAAGTAATGGGAGAACTCAATAAGCTAGCACGCGAGAACGTCTTTTATACAAATATGATGCTGAGCATGCGCCGAATTGTGATTGGCTTCGGCATTGCAACCGTATTGGGGATTACTCTCGGATTATTAATTGGTCGCTTTAAACTGGTACGACAACTCTTACTTCCTGCCTGCGAAGTATTGCGGCCAATTCCGGCAATAGCATGGGTTCCTATGTCTATCATGCTTTGGCCGACCAATGAATCCAGCATCATTTTTATTACGTTCATTGGATCATTCTTCCCAATTTTGCTTAATACTATTGATGGCGTGCATTCAGTTGATCCGGTACTAGTGCGTGCAGCACGCAGTCTAGGCGCAAACGAATTTAATGTATTGCGTCTTGTGATTCTAAATGGTGCTATGCCACAAATATTCACGGGACTAGCGGTAGGCATGGGTGTTGCATGGGTCTCACTTATTGCTGCAGAAATGATTTCAGGTCAGTTTGGCATCGGCTACTTTACTTGGGAGGCATATTCCTTGGTTGAATACTCACACATTGTCATCGGTATGGGATTGATTGGTGTTCTCGGACTGATTTGCAGTGGCGTTATTCGAATAACCGGAAATCTGCTAATGCCTTGGGTAAAACTACGTACTGGGGGAGCGCACTGATGAGCGGACAGATTAAGATTGAAAACGTATCTATGCGGTTTGGGCAAGGTGTTGGCGAGATTGACGCAATTCACAATGTATCCTTGCACATCAATCCGAGTGAATTCGTTACTTTGATTGGTCCATCGGGCTGTGGAAAGTCAACATTGCTGAGCATGGTGGCAGGCTTCCAGATGCCAACAGAAGGAACGGTCAAGATGGATGACAAGGAGATTGAAGGTCCAGGTGCGGATCGTGGAGTGGTATTTCAACAATATTCACTATTTCCTTGGCTCACGGTTCGTAAAAATGTCGAATTTGGGCTGAAAATGAAAGGCATTAATTCAAATGAACGCGAAAAAGCAGCGCGTATCTTAATTGGACTAGCAGGGCTCTCGGCTTTCGAGAATCACTATCCCGACATGATGTCAGGTGGTATGAAACAACGAGTTGGCATAGTGCGTGCGTTGGCTACCAGTCCGCAAGTGTTGCTAATGGATGAACCATTTGGCGCACTTGATGCACAGACGCGTGTCGTGATGCAGCAAATTCTTACAAATATGTGGCAAAGATTTCAGATATCCGTTCTGTTCATTACGCACGACATTGATGAGGCGATCTTTCTTTCTGACCGAGTATACGTTATGACCGCAAGACCCGGCTGTATCAAGGCTGAAATTCCAATCAATCTTCCACGACCCAGATCCGAAGAAACTATGGTGACGCCTGAGTTCTTACGATTGAAATTGCAATTGCGTAAATTAATCGGAGAGGAGAGTTTGAAAGCTATGGGTGGTGAATTAAAGGACGGAGGATTGGAGGGTTTTAGTATCAATGTTGGCCCAAACGGAGTGACAGAGCTGCTTTAATTCCCCGATGAAGGTGCTTTTGCACCTTTCATTTTTAAACAACTTATTATAATAAATGTGACTATATTATGAAATTAGAGTTCGGTATTCGCTTTGAAGATTTGTACAACCGAGATGGATTATCACGTCTGGATGATGCATTTATTGTAAATCTGCAGCATGCAGATGGTGCTTTGGCAAGTGCATTGATGAATGCCCGTAGCACGCCTTCTCAACTTTCCAGTAAGCAGGAGTCGGAACTGTTGATAGCAGTAGCAGGGTATCTTGATCAGTTCATAGCAAAACTTTTTGGTATAGAAACGCAAGTAGATGAACTTGAAGCCAAACATCATCTTCTTTCACCGCTGTTTGCGTGCAAGCGCCTCTTCGTGCAGCGGAGGGCCGCAGTCAAAATTAAGCCAGAACAGGTGCAGTCACTTGACGCCTCCGCAATTGAAGAAGAGCTAGCTTCATATTTTGCAGAGCCGTTTTCAGAATTGACATTCGCCACCAACGTGATGCGGTGGATGGAATCTGAATCGGTAAATGCAAACTTGTTGCAAAAAGCGATGCAATACGCTGGGTGGGCACTGTTTACTGAAATGGGTCGCGAGAAGCATCGCTCCGGTCTACTCTTCAAGATACCAAAAAAATGGACAGATTTGACAAGTCTGGTTCCCCGCACAACAGAACTGGTAGGTAACGAAAAAGACAGCTACGCTGTTCATCGGTTGGAGCATTTGCGTCGTCGAGAAGGATTTGCGCTTACCGATAATGGCACCGATCTGAAGGGAGCTCTCGACCAAGCTAATTATTGTGTTTTTTGTCACGAACAAGAGCGCGATTCCTGTTCGAAAGGAATGCGTGAAAAGGTTCCTGAAGGAGCGCCGATCAGATTCAAAAAGAATGTACTGGGCACTTCGCAAGCAGGCTGCCCGCTAAGCGAAAAAATATCTGAGTTTCATTCGCTAAAGGCTTCTGGTGTCGCAATTGGAGCATTGGCCATGATCGTTGTCGACAACCCAATGTTAGCCGTTACTGGGCATCGAATTTGTAACGATTGCATGAAAAGTTGCGTCTATCAAAAGCAAGAGCCGGTGGATATTCCGCAAGCAGAAACTCGTACATTAAAAGATGTGCTCGATTTGCCATGGGGTTTTGAAATATATAGTTTGCTGACACGTTGGAACCCATTGCATATCCGGAGACCATATCCACAAGAGGTTAGTGGTAAGAGGGTTCTGGTCGCAGGTATGGGACCGGCCGGCTTCACCTTGGCGCATCACCTCTTGAATGATGGTCACACGGTAGTCGGTATTGATGGATTGAAAATAGAACCATTGCCTCCGGAAATATCTGGAGTCGATGTGCACGGTAAACGTGTAATGTTCAAACCCATCCGAGATGTGAATGAAATATTCGAGTCATTGGATGACCGAATTATGGCGGGATTTGGGGGGGTTGCAGAGTACGGCATAACAGTACGCTGGAATAAAAACTACCTGAAGTTAGCGCGCCTCCTTCTAGAGCGGCGGCCTGAATATGCTCTATTTGGTGGAGTTCGGTTTGGTGGGACACTCACCGCTGACGATGCATTTTCCTTTGGATTCGATCATATCGCATTAGCGCTTGGTGCTGGTAAACCTACGGTACTTGAGATTCCAAATGGGTTGGCGCGGGGTGTTCGCACCGCTTCGGATTTCTTAATGGGTTTGCAGCTATCGGGTGCGGCAAAAATAGATTCCCTCGCCAATCTACAAGTAAGATTGCCGGTGGTAGTGGTTGGCGGCGGTTTGACAGCAATTGATGCGGCAACCGAATCTTTGGCTTACTATCCTATACAGGTTGAGAAATTTTTACAGCGCTACAATTTATTGTGCCAAGAGCAAGGAGAAGAAGTTGTTCGGAGTGTGTGGAATTTAGAAGAGACTTTGGTCGCAGATGAATTCCTGGAGCATGCTAAAACATTAAGAATTGAACGAAAATCTGCCGCGCGCGAAGGGCGCGAGGCTCGTGTTGCTGAACTCATTCATTCTTGGGGCGGGGTTACGGTTGCTTACCGTAAACGGCTAATCGATAGCCCTTCATATACTCTTAATCACGAAGAGGTCGAAAAGGCACTGGAAGAAGGAATATGCTTCGCTGAATGTCTGAACCCTGTTGCAGTTGAGATCGATGAAAATGGTGCAGCAAAATCGCTTAAGGTAACGATACAGAAGAGGAGCGAAGAAGGTTACTGGAGTGAATCAGAGACAATTGAACTGCCGGCACGCACCATTTTAATGGCGGCTGGCACGCAGCCAAATACAGTATTGGCACGCGAGGATGAAACGCATTTCACAATGGACGGCCGGTACTTCCAAGCTTGTGACGAGGATGGAGCACCTGTTAAGCCGCAATACGCACTATCAAAACCAGATCCAATTAGGGTGTTTCTCCATAAACGAACGGATGGTCGCATGATCAGTTTCTTTGGCGACTTGCATCCGTCATACTTTGGAAACGTAGTGAAGGCCATGGGTAGTGCAAAGCAGGGCTATCCAGCTGTCACGAATGCTTTGAAGAATATAGCCAGTAATTCTCTAACTATCGGAGAATCAGCATTTCTGGAAACTGCTAACCAGCAGTTACGATCAACAGTTTACTTAGTCAAACGTCTAACTCCCAACATCTTAGAGATTATTATTCATGCACCATTAGCAGCACGAAAATTTGAGCCGGGGCAATTTTATCGGCTGCAAAACTTTGAATCATTGGCGCGGCATATAGAATTTGACGGAATCCGGACTCGCATGTCTATGGAGGGCTTGGCACTAACAGGCGCATGGGTTGACCGCGAACTGGGGTTGATTTCAACGATTGTTCTTGAAATGGGTGGCAGTAGCAGCTTATGTGCGAACTTGAAGCCGGGAGATCCTGTGATTCTGATGGGACCGACGGGTGCTCCAACTGAGATACCACAAGGAGAGACAGTAGTGTTGGTTGGAGGCGGGCTCGGAAATGCTGTCTTGTTCTCAATAGGCGCAGCCTTACGCAAAGCTGGCTGCAAAGTTTTGTATTTTGCTGGATATAAGAAGCTGGTTGACCGTTATAAAGTTACAGAAATTGAGAATGCTGCAGATACCATTGTCTGGTGCTGCGACGAGGCTCCTGGATTTATCCCGCAACGAACTCAAGACAAAACTTATGTAGGAAATATGGTGCAAGCAATGCACGCATACGCTAAAGGTGATTTAGGTGAACAAACTATAGCGATATCAGATGCTGACCGGATCGTTGCTATCGGCTCCGACCGGATGATGGCAGCAGTTGCGGTTGCACGACATACAGTATTAAAGCCTTTTTTAAAGATGGGCCATGCAGCCATCGGATCGATCAATTCACCTATGCAATGCATGATGAAAGAAATATGTGCGCAATGCTTGCAGTGCCACAAAGATCCTTTGAGTGGCAAGATGCGTTACGTATTTTCTTGCTTTAACCAGGATCAGCCACTTGATGAGGTTGATTGGAATAATTTGAACCAACGCCTCCGTCAAAATGGTGTGCAAGAGAAACTTACGACGCAATGGATCGCAATCTGTCAGCGAAAGCAGGGTACTCAACCTATTCCTCAAGCCGAGATCGCGTATGAATAGCCATCCACTAGAAATTCGACTGACAAAAAAAATGACCTTCCTAGAAGTTGACTGGGATGACGGGATTACAACTGGGATTGAGGCTGCGACTTTGCGAAGATATTGCAAATGCTCGGAATGCATTAGCCAAAACGGCCGCGGTCATCCACATGCAATAATTTATGAAGGCATAAGCATTGCTACCATTGTGTCACTAGGTTCGAACGCAGTGAACCTTAAATTTAGTGATGGACACGCTGAGGGAATATATCCTTTTCCATATTTGCGTGAGATAGCGCAGAAGAGTATCGGCATAATATAAACTACAAAGTGGATATGATCTTCATTGCATCTAGCAATGGTGATTTTGGATATTTCACTAAAGTCCCAACCGCCATTTTTTAGATTTAACCCAATCGACATTAGATCATCATCTTTAATTGTGTTGTAACTGACCATGTATATTAGTTTAAATGGGTAATATGTTCTTGTTATGATATGTTATAATAACAACAGGAGCCACTTAAACTCAGGCATGAATACTTATGCAACTTTCTGGTTGTGTGAAGCATAGATATCTATTGGCATCGTCAAAAATGAAAGCTAGCCAGTGTAGAATATTTGTCGCATATGAAGCGTATTAATGATGAGCCATAATTTACTGATATTTCTGGGAGTTGTTACGGCCATCGCTGGCGTTGTACGTGGCTTCACGGGCTTTGGAGGCGCATTAATTATGGCCCCCTTTTTTACAGGAGCCATGCTACCCTCGGAAGCAGTTGTAATAGTTGTTACCGTTCAAATGATCACTTCGTCCGAAGGTACTCGACAATCATTACGATTGACAGATTGGCCTACGCTAAAACCACTACTAATTTCCGCATGCATTGCTTCACCATTGGGAATTTACTTACTTAGGTATACAGATCCAGCTGCGGTTAAACATATTACCGGTGCAGTCGTAATGATGTTTTCATTTGCCATGTTGGTTGGCATCAGAAATCGATGGACAATCACTGGAATCAAATCTACCTTAGTCGGAGCTGCAAGCGGAATATTAGGCGGACTTACAGGAATGGGGGGCCCGCCAGCTGTTATGTATTTGTTATCGGGCGAACGATCTTCAGAAGGACATCGAGCAAGTTTTATTATTTTTTTCTCAGTCCTGTACTGCTTTACATTTTTAATGCTAGTCACGGCTGGGTTGGTTCATTGGAACCTTATCTTAATTTCTCTTCCATTAGTAATCCTCTATTATTTCGGAACCAAAATTGGGAATGTATGTTTTAGCAGAACCGGAGATAAAGCCTTTATTCCGATTTGTTCAGCGCTATTGTTTGCCGTTGGGGTGACTGCCTTACTTAGTTAACATTGTAAGAAAATTGGAACGGCAATGTGCTTCCATGTGCTTTCGTAGTTCCCAGTAAATTTGGCAAAGATACCGTGCTTAAGAGAATTGAATATTTTCTTCTTTCAATTTTGATACAGAAGCTACGTGGTACTACATCGTTACAGCGAAAGTATCTATCTCTTGGTGAGAAGAGATAGAGATGTAAGTTTATCTAGGAATATAAAATGCTATGCGAGTCCCCAGGCTCTGCCGGGGGAGTTCCATGTTGAATTAGAAACGCAGGCGAAAACCAGCCATAACGCTAGATGAACTGCCGAATGGATTGCCAGTTTGTCCTGCAGGTGGATTTATCACACCTAAACCACCGTTGCCGGTAATTGCACTTGCTGTAGTGGTACCTTGAAGCGCGCCAGAAACATGAGTGTATGCACTGACCAAATAAACATCCGCACTCTTGCCAAAGTAATAATCAACAAGAGCAAGAATGGTCCCACGTTTACCACTATCACCAGGAGTCAACAGATTCGAAGCGAAATCGAAGTAAGACGCAGCTAATAAGTTTGTATTCGGAGTCACATAATAGTTAACACCCAGCGAGTATACATTGTCCTGACGCGACGTTTTAAGCGTACCGCCGATCTCGCTGTTAGTGCCATTTATTCGAGTAAAGCCTGTATCGTATTTTGAATTAAAGTAGGATACATACACGCCGTTCGTATCGGTATACATGTAGTTTCCACCCACACCAACATTATTGTGATGAAAGCCGTTCATGTCGATCTCAGACTGATATCCGCCTGCTATCGCGTATTTTTTGACATCATAAGTAACTGATACCGAATTCATGGTGTTACCGCTGGGTTGAGTTCCTACTGCTGAAGCCACTTGCGTTCCGGTTGCACCAGGCGCACCAGGTGTAGTTGTGTAAGCATTAGATGCCATCGCGTGCATCAATCCAACATTGAAAGCTCCAAAGTTCTTTCTGTAGAGTAGTGAGTTGTCCCAACGGTAGCCTAACTCTTGGTAGAAAAATCCGTTTTCTGAAACGGTCGAGCCTGCATTATTATTATTTAAAGTTCCGCCGTTATAGATCATATTGCCGTGACGCTCACCAAAAATATCTCCAGCGCCGACAGCATCAGCAAAATTGCCATATTGACGCCCGAAGGTCATCGTACCCCAATTGGCATCCTGCAATCCTGCCCAAGCTTGGCGACCGAATATCTGGCCTTGTTGATCAGACTGTCCAGTTCCAATAAAAAATCCAGCTTCTAGAGTGTAAATCCCTTTAGTCGAACTATTATCTAATTGGATCGTCCCCTTTATACCTGCACGAGTACCGTTGAACAGACCTTGCGACGCGGCAGACTGCGCTTGACCAGCGGCATTGACGTTAGTAGTGCGACGCATCATCTCATCGATAACTCCATAAGTGACTAAGCTATTGCTTAATACAGAGGGCACAACCGAAACTGGATTATGCCCAAAGGTAATTGGATTATCATCAGCAAGCACAACTCCTGAAAATGCTTCAATGTTAGCAATAACTAAACCTATAACAAAAGACTTCGCTCTGTTTTTCATTTCAAAGATCTCCGAAATATACACAACGTAAAATTAGAACCATCTGAAATCGATTCCGCTTGATAATTACTTTACTGGTCATGACAAGACATGATGAGCAATGGTCAGCATGAAATATGCCAACAGAATTCGCCAAGTGCGTGTCGACAAAAAAGTGAGCTTGAATCAGATGTATTCAGGGTTGCTGAGGGGAAAAGCAAATGCGTATAAATATTTTGACTGGCACCATCTTGGGGATAGTTGAGTAAGTTATGCAACTATTAGGTGCAAAGTTCCACGAGTCGGTTTAACCGCAATTACATCAATTGTCGAAAGTAACGCTATAGAAGTAGTCAACTGCGACCCTGATAAAAAAGGGCTATTGGCAAAGGACCGGATGATTGGAGGCGGTCTAGACGTCGATACAATTAGGGAAATGCCGTTTAAGTCCACGCGATGAACGTGTAGTGCGTTAAAGCCCAAGGCACACCACGAGGCG
>VFSW01007027.1_pt1 | contig 16430 bp, 15 predicted proteins | sample 5358111 | NCBI WGS metagenome assembly VFSW01 (sample SAMN11554181, study PRJNA540505) | mine drainage metagenome | isolation source: sediment from site ElyBrook_90M | place: USA: Ely Copper Mine, Vershire, VT | collected 2017 | reverse complement strand
CTCCATGCACAGGGGCCTGCACACCCCACCGCCATCGAGGAACCTCGTCACCAGTCCATGAAGGGATCGTGCCATTGCTGAACCCTATCGAAGCCCTGTCACTCGTCCTGACTCATCCGGGAGAGCCCACTCCGAGTCCAACGCCGATGCGATCTCATAGAGATGCAACGACGATCTTTAGTCGCTGTCGATGACGCGTTCACCCCACGTTGCCGGGCCCTGAGTGACGGAGATGTGGGTCATGAAATGGTCGTGGGCGGCGCCGTGCCAATGCACCTCGCCACTCTTAGTGGAGTGAACGTCACCAGGACGAATTTCGACACCGTCTTCTCCTCGGGTTTGCACGCGGCCGACGCCTTCGACGACGTATAGCGTCTGACCCCCCTCATGCGAGTGCCAGGCGGTCCGAGCCCCCGGTGTGAAGTGCACCGCAGCAATGCTGACCATGGAGTCCCCACCCGGCTCCACGATGCCGTCGATCCAGACGTCGCCGGTGAACCACTCACCCGGTCCCTTGACGGTCTGCTTGCGCTTCTGTATTCCCATGAGTTCCTCGCTTCTCTACGGCCGTTCGGCAGTCTCGTCGTTTCTGTCGTGCGAGGGGGAAGCCGTTGTCCAACTGGCGAGCAGGTCCAGCGCTTGCTGGGAAGGGCTTCCCGGTTCCGCGCTGTAGACGAGGATCCGCTGCCCCCCGTCGCCCGGAAGTTCCAACGCCTCGTAGTCGAGAGTGACGATGCCGACAACAGGGTGATGCAGGGTCTTGGTGCCGGTTCGGTGAAACTTCACGTTGTGCGCGGCCCAACGCACGCGAAACTCCTGGCTGCGAGTGGAGAGCTCACCGATGAGTTGAGAAAGCTCCTTGTCGAAAGGATCTCGACCAGCCTCGGCACGAAGTATCGCCACGGCGTCACTGGCCACTGCCTCCCAGTCAGAGAAGAAGTCGGCGGCATCTGGCTGCAAGAAGAGATAGCGCGCCATGTTGGGCGTTCCCACGGCACCATCGAACACCGGTCCGTAGAGCGCTCGACCGAGTCTATTGGCGGCGAGAAGGTCTAAGCGTCCGTTGCGCACGTACGCCGGTGCGTTCATCGAGTCAAGTATCCGTTGCACGACGGGACGCACCCGATCCTGAGAGGGTCTACGACGGGTGGGGCGCGAGATCGCGTTGGCCGAGCGGACCAAATCAAAGAGATGGGCACGCTCCGCCTCGTCCAGATGGAGTGCCCGTACGACCCCCTCGATCACGTCATCGGAGGCACCCGAGGCATTGCCACGCTCGAAGCGCGTGTAGTACTCAACACTGATGCCCGCGAGCATCGCCACCTCCTCCCGGCGCAACCCCGTCACCCGGCGATTCCTGCCGTACGCGGTAAGGCCAGCCTGCTCCGGAGTGACCTTGGCGCGCCGCGACGACAGGAACTCTCGGATCTCATCGGAGGAACTCACGCTTCCACACTAGGAACGGGCTGCAGGTCCAGGGAGTCCTTCTCAGTGACCCCCCGAGAAGACCTGTCACCCTGAGCAATTCCATGCTCAGATGGCTCTGGCACGAGAAAACCTGCCGCAATTTCCACACGCTTTCTAGAGGAGTCAAGAATGAGTGACGTCATCGTCGTACTCGGAGCCGGATCAATCGGGCAGGCCATCGCCCGACGCGTGAGCGCTGGCAAGCACGTCGTACTCGCCGACCTGCGCGAAGAGAATGCGCGGGCTGCCGCCGAGGTGCTGCTCGACGCCGGCTATGACGTCAGCACGGCCAACGTCGACGTTGCGTCACGTTCGTCGGTGGCAGCCCTCGTCGAGCTGGCCACGGGACTGGGTGACGTCACGGGACTCATCCACGCCGCCGGGGTCTCGCCGAGCCAAGCCTCCCCCTCGACAATCCTTGCCGTCGATCTCTACGGCACGGCACTGGTCCTCGAAGCATTCGGGGACGTCGTTGCGCGAGGTGGCGCCGGCGTGGTGATCGCCTCTCAGTCGGGTCACCGTCTGGGCGCGCTGAGCGAGGAGCAGAACGCCGCACTGGCTAGGACCCCGACAGAGGAGCTCCTCGCTCTCCCCTTCCTCCAGCCCGATAAGGTCACTGACTCGTTGCACGCCTATCAACTGGCCAAGCGGGCGAATTCGCTACGCGTCATGGCCGAGGCGATTCGCTGGGGCAAGCGCGGTGCGCGCATCAACACGATCAGCCCTGGCATCATCTTCACTCCATTGGCTAGAGACGAGTTGACCGGTCCGCGCGGCGAGGGCTACCGACGGATGATCGAACTCAGTCCGGTCGGTCGAGGCGGAACGCCCGACGAAGTCGGCGTCGTCGGAGCCCTGCTGATGGGACAAGACGGAGCCTTCATCACGGGCAGCGACTTCCTGATGGACGGTGGCGTCACCGCCTCCTACTTCTACGGAGAGCTCGCTCCCCAGTGAGTCAACCGGCCCCGGTGGTTGATCGATACGCCAGGACCGCGCCAAGGGGTCACTTGCACTACCCCCTTCAACCGGGACTCCCTCGTCGGACCGCGGCGTGGTGTAGTTGAGTTATGCGAGCAGCCATCTTCAACGGACCCCGTTCCATTAGCGTCGGTGATCGGCCCGACCCCGTCATCGTCGAGCCGACCGACGCGATTGTCCGCGTCGTGCTGGGCTGTGTGTGCGGGTCCGACCTTTGGTATTTCAGGGGTGAGACCCCTCATGCAGTCGGATCGATTGGGCATGAGTTCATCGGCATCGTCGAGGAAGTCGGCTCCGCCGTCACCGGCGTTAACACCGGCCAACTCGTGGTCGCGCCTTTTGTCTACTGCGACGGGACCTGCCCCAACTGTCTAGTAGGAATGACGGCCCACTGTCGGTCCGGCGGAGCCTTCGGCAACGGCACCGCCACCGACGGCGGACAGGGCCAGTTCGTGCGCGTTCCGTTCGCCGGCACCAGCCTCGTCCCGGTGCCCGGGGCGCCCTCCGGCCACTCCATCGAGATCCTTCGCTCTCTGCTGGCCCTTTCAGACGTCATGTGCACTGGGCACCATGCCGCCGTGAGCGCCCGAGTCGAACCTGGCGACACGGTTGCGGTCGTGGGCGACGGCGCTGTCGGCCTCAGTGCAGTGCTGGCGTCAAGGCGGCTCGGTGCGACGCGGATTATCGCGCTCAGTCGGAACCCCTCGCGTCAGAAGCTGGCCAAGGAGTTCGGTGCGACTGACATCGTCATCGAGCGTGGTGATGACGCTATCGCGGCAGTCTTGGAGTTGACGGATGGCATCGGGGTCGACGCGGCCCTCGAATGCGTGGGCACGGGAAAGTCGATGACCACGGCACTCGGTGTTTCACGTCCCGGTGCCACCGTGGGCGTCGTGGGCGCCCCCCACGGGATTAAGGTTTCTTTTGAGAAGAACTTCTGGCGTGGCGTGGGCTGGCAGGGCGGAGTCGCCCCGGCGCGCGCGTACATCCCGGAACTCATGCGCGATGTACTCGACGGCGTCATCAATCCCGGTCTTGTCTTCGACTTCGAGACCGACCTCGATGGCATCCAGAGCGCGTATGAGGCAATGGACGAGCGACGCGCCATCAAGTCGCTCATACGGATCGGTTCCCTATGATGGCGCAATTGACGAATTAGTACCTGCAGCGAGTCGGCGACACCGATAATGAGCACAGGCACAATGCTTCGATCTGAAGTAGCAGCGATGCCCGTTCCCAACGTTCAACATCGCATCTCAAATCTAAGTGCAAGACAGTAAAGGACACACTATGAATGATTTAGTACCAAACTTGACCCTCAATAACGGAGTCGAGATGCCCCCGACTCGGATTCTGGCAGATGCGAATCTCACTGCTGAGTGACAGTGTGCATCGAACAACGCGAACCTGAGTCCACGTTCCGTTCCTCGTACTTGATGGTGCGCCGAATCTTGCGGTCGACCGCGACAATCGCTTAAGAGGGATCAACCGATTTCGCCAGTCGATCCACCTCGCTGGCCACTGCCTCAATTGCGACAAAGCATCGACATTCGCGATCCCGGTGGAAGGCGACTGCTTAGAACAGCGCTGTCAATGTGGTCGCGGGAATTGTGATGTTGGTCCGCCACGGCGCGAGGCGAGTTGTCCGACGGATGTGGAGTCACGACAGCACCTGACGCGACACATCAATCGAGGACGGACCCCCTCAGGGCCTCTCCGTCTGCAGACGCGTTTCGTCGAAACCCATGCGGATCGAATCGCCATGACGTCGAACACAGTGTCCAAACCGTATTTCTGCAACTGGTGAAGGCCGCGAAAGCTCGACGGCCCAGAATCTTCCTGAGCCGTCGAGCCAAATACGCGCTGCTGCAAGACTTAGAATTTCCCTGCCGCGATGTTCGCCACTGTCACTCGCGACACCTGATAGTTGATGGTGACGCTTGGCGTTTGACCCGGCGTCCCGCCAGCGAACGACACCGGCACGCCGGTGTTGGCGTCGAGCGTGATCGCCTCTTGGTAGTTCGATCCAACGGCCGGTGAGCCCGCCGTCAGGGTGATAGTCGGCTGACCATTGGTCGTCGTGTTCGTTACCGCGACTTCTGAGAGTGTGGAAAGGATCCGCAGCACACCCATGCGAACGTCAGGATTTCCAGCTCCTTCGATCAACGTGTCCATCGAGTCCATCCAAATGTAATTGTCGGTCTGTGCCTGCTGTCCGCTGGGAGAGTTAGCCTCGGCGACGATCTTCTGAATCAACGCAGCTTTCTGGGCGGCGGTGAGGTTCGTCTGGGCGTTTATCTTTTGTTCGAGCGGGACGATAGTGTTCGAGGGCTTGACGCCATTGTCGAAGGGCGCTACCGCCATCTCGTGGACTGCCGTGGCCAAATCGCCGTTCACGGCGTCGAGGGCGGCTTTGATCTCGCGAGCCGTGAATCCATTGCTGAGATTCCCGTTTTCGGCGATGGCTGCGGGAAGACCTTGCTCCGACGGCGTGGAGAAGTACTCGCCGTTGTCGGCGTACAGGTCCGCTTCCGAACTTGACGTGCCGTCCGGGTAGGACTGCGTGCGCAGTACGAGCGTCGCATCGCCCGGCAGCGGGGTAGCCGTGTCCGCTTGAATGTGCGCGGCGAGGTGGTTGAGCACCGCTGCCCCCGCCATGGGTGTCGCGGGGCCCACCGAGCCCAATGACAGGGCCACCATCGTCGCAGCGGCGGCGGTGGCAAAGACACCCGAGCCCGCAAAGACCCGGCGGCGCACACGGGGGTTGGTAGCTCGCTGTCCAGCCACGCGAGCCATCACCTTGGCGTAGGTAGCCTCGGGGCCGGAGTCACTGGTTCCTAGTGTTGCGTCGTTAGCGAGCGGATCCGGGCCGGCGATGATCTTGTCAATGTTCATGATGCAATAGTCCTTTCGGGGTTGATAATGGAATTTCGATTTCGTTGCGGAGCGCACGTGATGAAGTCGTCAAGCGAGTCGAGATAGTTCCGGACCCTCGTTCGAGATCGTGCCACCCTTCGTTCGACGGCCTTCGCAGTGAGACCGACACTGAGGCCGACTTCATCGTGTGAAAGCCCTTCCCAGTGGATGAGCCGGAATATCTCTCGGTCGAGGTCGGTCAATTGTGCTACGACCCGTTGGACTCGAATCTCCAGATCACTGGTCGCCGTTGCGCCCTCGCCCGCCACACGCTCTTCAAGCACGAGTCGATCGGTGAGGGCAGTAGAGCGCTGGACGCTCCGAAGGTGATTAGCCACCAAATTCCGCGCCACGCCGTAGAGCCACGGAAGTTCCTCGGTCTGTTCGGGAACCTCGAGAAACCGGCGCCAAGCCACGACAAAGACTTCGGCAACAATGTCTTCATCACTTCCATTAACTCGTCGCACTCGGCGACGAACATAAGCGGCGATCGGAGCGTGGTTGCGCTCGTAGAGGAGTCGAAACTGGCGTTCATGCTCAGCACGCGATTTGTAGTGGCGAGCCATCACCGGGTGCCCTTGGGATTCTCCATACCTATCTATGGACGTTATGTCGCCTTATCCCCCAACTATTTCCCCGACGACGCTCGCACGACGATTCAAGCCAAGTGGTTGTGGTTGATTTCACGCGGAGTGCTGTCGCGAAGTAGCTGCTCAAAGCGGTCAGGACCGCGAAGTATGCCCAAAAGGCGCGAAGGCCCGGGATTTCCCGGACCTTCGACGACGAACTACTGCTTGGTGGCGGGGGCAGGATTTGAACCTACGACCTTCGGGTTATGAGCCCGACGAGCTACCAGACTGCTCCACCCCGCGTTGCGAACTTTCATCCTATCAGAAGCTAGGCATCACGATTCTCGATGGGTGCTATCCCGCGAGTGCCTTCTGCGCCAATAGCAATTGCTGATTCATCAACGTGACGTCGGTTTGGTAGGTGCCGAGATTACCGGCTTTTAGCGCCGCTTGCGCCGCACTGTAGTCGGCAGTCGCTTGCGCCAAGTAATACGCCGCTGTCTGGCCGGTCTTTCCGCCGCCGGTGGTACCCCCGGTATTGCCGCCCGTGTTGGTCGGCACGGTGCCGCCCAGGACGCCCGCGATGGCGCCCGACAGCGTGGGGCTGATGCTCACCTGTTGATTGAAGACAGCGATTACATAGCGCAGCTCGGGGATCGAGTTCGAAGTGGCGCTGACGTAGAAGGGGCGGATGTAGAGCACACTCTGGTCGAGTGGGACCATGAGGTCGTTACCCAAAAGGACCTGTGAGCCGTGCTGGTCGAGCAGAGTGACCTTCGACGAGACGTCAGCGTTGGCCGAGATCTCGGAGTCGACCTGCGCGGGTCCTGCCGTGGACTGACCTCGTTGGGTGATGTACACGTGCAACTGTCCGTAGTCGTTCGGATCGCTGGTGGCGACCATGAACGCGCTGAGGCTCTGCAACTGAGAAGAGTTCCCCGCGGGAACGAAGGCCAACGATTCCAGGAGTTGCTGGTGGTTGGCCTGGGGCAAGGAACCCACCTGGTAGATCGGCGCCATGGGTGAGAGGCTCGCCGAGACGATGTTGCCGTTGACGTCGGTGACGGTGGTCTGCTGGAGGCTCTGACTCGGGGCACCCGCGCCCGTGGTGGGCGAAACCTCCCAGCGGTCCGAGGCGTTATAGAAGGCGCTGGCCGAAGTGATGTGGTAGCGCCCGAGCGTGGCCGCCTGCACTGCGAAGAGATCAGTCGGGTAGCGCAGGTGCTCGCGAATGGTCGTGGGCATGGCGCTCAGGGGTTGGAACATGTGCGGAAACGCCGCCTCGTAGGCGCGGATGATCGGGTCGTTCGGGTCCATGACGTAGAAGGTCATCTTGCCGGTGTAGGCGTTGACGACGACTTTGACAGCGTTGCGCACGTAGTTGAAGCTGTAGGGAAGCCCGCCCTGACTGATGTTCAAGTTACTGGCGTTCTGGGAATACGGGTACTGACTCGAGGTCGTGTAGCCATCCAGCACGAAATTCACCGAGCCGTTGGCAATCACCGCATAGGGCTGAGAGTCGAAGGACAGGAAGGGTGCGGCCTTTTGGGCCATCTGGGTCACGTCGCGCACGAAGAGCACCCGCGACTGGGCGGTGATCTGGTTTGAGATCAGGAAGTTGAAGTCACCCAGGCGTGCCGACAGAGCGAGTCGGCTCAGGAATCCCCCCACCGCCACGCCACCCGAGGCGGCGTAGTGGGTCTCGACGGGCTGACCCGACGACGTCTCGTAGTCGAGCTCGGCCTGCTTGGTGTTCGCCACCACCCATCCGCTGTCGCCGATACCGAAGTAGATGTCCGGAGTCGTGAGTTGGGGCAAGCCGTTGGTCGACACCGAGGGCACGTTCGACACGTCGAAGATCGGATTACCGGTGGAGGGGTCGACCTGGTTGGCGGCCAACACGGCTGCTCCGATGCCGTGGGTGTATTGCAAGTGGGTGTTGACCCACGTCGGCGAGGAGAGGTTCCCCGGGGCCAGTTCGCGTGCACCGATCAGTACCGGGGTGAGTCGTCCATTTACGATGTAACGATCCACCCCGAGTGTGGAGAAGGTATAGTACGCGCGGATCGACTGGCGCTTGGTCACGGTCGCCAGGGCAATGTTGGGATCCGGGTCCCAGAGGCGAATGTTGTTGAGCGTTGCCGAATCGTCCTTCAGAACGGCCGCGGGCACCGAACTCGCTGCTGCGAAGGAGTGATACTGCACGTTGGTGAGCCCGTAGGCCTGACGCGTCGCGGCAATATTGCGAGTGATATAGGGCGCCTCGAGCGTGGACTGGGCGGGGCTCACCTTGAACGTCTGGAGAAACGTCGGATAGAGCACGCCAATGATGAGGGCCACAAACGCCCAGAGGCCGACCGCGACGGCGGGTAACGACCAGCCACGCGAACGCACGTTGGCGAGCAGGATCAACGCCGACGCCAGTGACAAGAAGATCAGAATTGTGAGGGCCGGCATTCGCGCGTGCACGTCGGTGTAGCCCGCACCCTGGACGACGCCATTGGTCGAATTCACGAGTTCCCAGCGGGCGATGACGTACCCCAGGGCCTTCATCAACGCAATGGCCGCGCCGATGACCGAGAGATGGGCCTTCACCCGAGGAGCCACGCGCGGAGCCTTGCGGGTGGTGCGAATACCACCGTTGAAGAAGTGCAGGATCGACGTCACGATCAAGATGACCACGAGCGAAACAATGGTCCACGTCACCACGAATGAGGCGAACGGCAGATCGAAGACGTAGAAGCCGATGTCCTTGTGGTACAGCTGGTCGGTCTGACCAAATGATTGACGGTGGACAAAGAGGAGCCAGGTCTGCCACTGACTCGAAGCGTTGAGCCCCGCAATAAATCCCGTCAATACCGCGATGACCGCGTAGACACGACCCGCGTAGGGTCGCACGGCGTTCTGGAAGCGGCGCACCACCTCGTCCTCGGGTTCAAAACTCAAATCGCGCGCACCAAAGCGGTCGGTCAACATCAAGTTCACCCACATCAGGGCGAAGAAGATCAGGCCAAACACCACCGCCAGACCGATCTTGGTCGCCCACATCGTATTGAAGACCTGGCCGAAGCCATCCTGGGAGAACCACATTTGGTCGGTCCAAATCACCGCGAGGGTACGCAGGGAAGCCAGCACAACGATCAGCACGAAGATCCCGATACCGATAAACAAGCGCCGCGACGGGCGACTCAGTCGGGTGGGAGGGCTGACGTCCGAGGGTGAGCGCACCCTTCGAGCCTAGGTCAGAAACTAGACCGGTACGACAGTGCAGGCGCAGCCCGCGTGCAGCGGTGGGTACGCCGATCCGCTCGGAAAGGCCAGGCCCGCTTGCCGCGCTGGAGCGGCGGCGTCGAGCGCGCACGCGTCACACGGTGCGTCATTGGGCGCCGGGAAGAATCGCAACGCGCGCCCGGTACTGGCGGTGGTGACACCTAGGTGAAAAGCTCGGCGAGCGGCGTCGGTGCAGAGGCGTTCCACTCGTGCGCCTCGCCATTCCTTGTAGGCGGCGTTCGCTCGTTCGGCGGCGTCACCGTTGCCGTCGGCCAGAATACGCTTTCGAAGGGCCAAAACGATGGTCACCGCGAGATCGGCGGCACAGTCGTCAATTCCCGCTTTCGCCTGCGCTTCGCTGGCAACGCCGGCCTCATCGAAGGCGAACTGCATTCCCGCCGCAGTGGCGTCGGCGAGGGCGTCCACCGCTGCCTCGGCGTAACGGCGACGTTGTTCGAGCTCATCTTCGAGTTCTGAGGTAATGGGACCCTTGACATCGCGCAGGCGCTCCAACGTGACGTTCTGATCATCTTGGAGCGCTCGCTTGACCTTGCGCGTCAACACCGACAGCGATTCGTTGATGGCCAGGTCACGCCGCGCGAAGAGTTCATCGAGCGGCGTCTCTGGTTTCGTCGGCGCGGGGACCTTCTTCGGGGTCGCGGCGGTGGCTCCGCGTTCCTCCAACGTGGCCTTGCGCAGTCGGGCGAAGATCTCGTTGACCACGTCGGTGCCCGTGACGTCATCGTCGACGAAAGACTCGGTGGCACGGTGGTCGGGGGTGGTATCGACGGGCGCACCGGGTATTTGGGCGGGTGCCGTCGGCGTAGGCGCTGTCACAGGCTCCAGATTGGTTACGGCGCTCGACGGCGCGACCGTCTGCAACTGGGGTTCGGGGACGTGACGAAGTGGCGTTCCGGCGAGCAGTTCCTCTTCAGTGAGGTCGCGGCTCGGCGCACGCACGCGCAGAGCCTCGAGGGCCGCGGCGCGCGCGGCCTCATCGGAACCATTGATGTTGTCGAGCAGTGCGTCGACCTGTTCACGCACGCTGGACACGAAAGCGTTCATTGAATCGCGCGCGGCGCGTAATTGGTCGATCTGGATGTGCAGAGCCTTGCGCTTGACCGCCAGATCGTTGAGCACGTGCCGTCGAGCCTCGTTGGCCTGTTCGACAATGGCCCGTCCTTGCTCGCGCCCACGTTCGACTAGGGCATCGCCGTTGACTTTGGCCGACTCGATCAATCGTTCGGCAGCGAGTCGCGCATCGTGGTCGATCTGCGCGGCGCCGTGTTCGGCCTCGGTCAGCATCGCACCGGCACGCTCCTGGGCCTCGATGAGGTGGTTGGCCGCGCGTCTTTGACTCTCCGAGAAGAGCAGCGCCGAGCGCTCCTGAGCCTCGGCGGTAACGCGACCCGCCTCTTCGTGGGCCGAGCGCAGGATCGCGGCACTCTGCGCTCCCAGAGCACTCGCGAGGGTGGCCTCGTCAAAAGTAGGATTTGCCGCGCGCCGTAGGGCCTCGGTGAGTTGTTCTTGCAAGTCCCGAATGCGACTTTCGAGGTGGCCCACTTCACGCGAGACCGTTTCTAGGTGTGAGCGGACCTCTTGGGGATCCAAACCGCCCTTACGCACGGTGTTGAAGTTGGTTCGAGCGATTTCAGTCGATGATTGACGCGTCGTCGAGAGCATTCGCCGTTCTTCCATTCTCCTAAGCCTAGGTCGTAGGAGGAAGGGAAAATGGCTTAGTGGGGCGCGCTGTAGGGCACCGGCGCTGCTCCCCCCAATTTGCGCAGATCGGCCAGGACCTGGGACAACGTGGAGACACCGATAACGTGCAGGCTGGCGTTGGCGGTGCTCTTGGCCGCCGCGTAATCACCCTGGGGTACGAAAAAATAGTGAGCGCCGGCATTCTCGACCGCAATGGTCTTCTCCGCCGCACCACCGATGGCCCCGACATTGCCCGAGGCATCAATGGTTCCGGTCGTGGCGATCGCTTGGCCTCCGGTGAGTGACCCTCTACTCAACGTGTCAATCAACGTCAGGGTCATCGCGAGGCCCGCCGAGGGACCGCCGATGTTGGCGGTGTTGAGCGTGATCGATCCCGGAAACGCGTAATCGATGCCGTTCTCAGGGGCGATCCCTAACCAGGAGGGGCCCGCAGTGGGAAACTGGTCGCAGTTGGTGGCGGCCGACGCGTTGGGCGAAACCGCAGTAGTGATGGCGATAGGTACTGCGTGGCTTCTGGTCAAGACGCCGGTGGCGCTGAACTTGCCGGGCAACACGGTCAGCGTCAATTTGGTACGGGGCGCCACGTGCACGAGGGATCCCACCAGCGCACATTGCGAAGTGACGGCTCGACCGTCAACGGCGGTGATTTCGTCCCCGACACTCAGCCCCGCCCGAGAGGCCGGGGTGTTGTCGACGACACCCGTAATCACGGCCCCGGCGGGCGTGGCGGGTATCTTCCAACCCAGGGCCCGCAGCGCCGCCACTTTCGCGGCCGTTTGGGAATCACTCATCTGCAAGAAGCCCTGCGCGACGAGCTGATTCGCAGGGATACCGGGCTCGAGCAACTGATTGGCGCTAACGAACTCGACGTGGCTCTCGAAGAGTCGCATGTAGAGGTACTGCAGTTGCGACAAAGGCTGCAAGAAGACGTCGACCAGCATGATGCGGTCACGGTGGGGATCGGTGCCGAGTCCCTTGACACTCACCAGCGGCGCGACATTGGTGGCGTTGCCTGGGGTTATCGCGTAGGTGTTCGTCGACCACGATCGCAACCCGACGAGCACGACCGCGACGAGGGCGAGCGTCGTCACAAGTCGACGAAAGCCACGTCGGGGGCGAGAAGGTGGTGAGATGGACTCGTGCACAGTGATGAATCAACGCTACCGGACGACGTCGATGTCCTTTTGCTCGCGGCGGGATACCGCGAGGACGCCACCCTCGACGCCTTCATCATCGAGCACTTGAGCGACACGCTCCCCCGACGGCGGATCTTGGCGTTACGCGCCGCGCTGCGCCGTGACCTTGTCACTGACGGGGTCTGGCGCACGCAACTGCTGGACGTGGACGTCGATGTGCGCCGCGAGGCGTTGACACTTATCGCCGGTACCCCCCTCGGCGACGAGTCCCTCTTTGACGTGCTCATTCTCGCGCTTGATGACAGCGACGCTCTCGTGGTGGACGGCGCGGTCTTCGCCCTCGGTGAACATCTCTACGCCCCTGCGCTCGAACCGCTGATCGACGTCGCACGCGACCATGACGATGCGCGATGTCGCGAATCAGCCATCGCGGCCCTGGGGGCGATCGGTGACGACCGCGCGCGCCCGGTGATCTTGGCCGCCCTCGAGGACAAGCCCGCCGTGCGCCGACGCGCCATTGTGGCCCTCGCCAACTTCGAAGGGCCCGACATCGATGCCGCCTTGGCCCGAGCGAGCGAGGACCGCGATTGGCAGGTGCGGGCCGCGGTCGACCAATTGGGTCGGGCCGACGAGTGACTCAGCGATCGACTTGACGAAAGAGGCCGTGCAGCGACGACATCTGCTCGAGACACATTTGTAGTCCGCGAATGATCACGGTACCCGGCTCGTCGGCAACGCGAATCGTCACTCCGGTGGTGTGGGCAATCAACTCGGCCAAGTCAGTGAGTTGCGCGTGTCCGCCCACGAGCACCATGCCCTGCGTACTCACGTCCTGGGATAAGTCCGGCGGCGCATCCGCCAGGCACTCTTGAATGAGACGCAACGTGGCGCTCACCGTGTCGGCCAGCGCGGCGTTGACCAGTTCGGCGCGCACCTCCACCGTCTCAATCTTGCCGTCTTCGATGGCGCGCGCGCTAATGGTGCGCGATTCGCCGTGACTTCGGCTACGCGCCGAACTCATCGAGATCTTGAGGTCTTCGATGACCGAGGGCGCCGCGACGACGCCCTGACGAAGACGCAGTAGGGTCGCGATCGCGTTGTCGATGTCGCCGCCACCCACTCGGCGCGCGCCCGACGAGACGATGCCGCCTAATGAGATGAGCGCGGCCTCCGACGCTCCGGCGCCGAGCACCGTCACCGCTGACCCCACCGGGTCCTGGACCGGAAGACCGAGCCCGATGGCGGCCGCGATGGGCGCCTCCATCAGCGAGACCTCGCGCGCTCCGGCCTGGATGGCAGCCTGACGCAATGCGCGGCGCTCGATCGACGTGGCCAGTGACGGCACACTCATCACGACACGGGCCCGACTCAATTTGGAGACGCCGGCCCGCTCGAAGAGGCCGGCGATGAGCCTCGCGGTCACGTCGAAGTCCACGGTAGTGCCCTGGGCCAAGGGCCGAAAGACGACCATGTGTCGCGGCGTACGGCCGATCAGGTCAATTGCCCCGTGGCCCACGTCCACGACTTCACCCGACGTCGTGTCGATGGCGACCATGGTCGGCTCGTCGAAAAGTATCCCCCGATCGGCAGTCGCCAAACGCGTGCGGGCCGTGCCGATATCGAGCGCTACGTCCGTGGCCATGGCTATCCATGCTAGGTCCGCGTCGAGACGGCTCCCCGACATCAACGCGGCAAACACGAATAAGTTGTATGGGTGAGTGACTTTCCCATGGGTGACATGTTCGGTGACCTGTTCAAGATGCTCGGACAGCAGGGGCCCGACGCGTGGTTTCAGACTGCGGTGCAACTGGCCCTCAACGTGTCGCGCGGTGAGGACGGCGACCCCAATCCTCAGCCCAGTGAACGGCAACGACTCGAAGAATTCGCTCCGCTCGTGGGGCGCCACGTCGATTCTCTCTTCAGCGTCTCCTCGAACCCCGAGGTCACGGCGGTCAATCGATCAGGTTTGACCCTGGCAGCGCTGAACCAGTGGAAGCCTCTCATCAGTCCCATGACCGAGACGCCTGCGTCGATGGACCTCGAAAACGTCGAGGGGGGCGCCATGTTCGCTCAACTCGCCGGTTCACTCGGCCCGCTGTTCCTCGGATTCCAGTTGGGCTCGGTCGCGGGACACTTCTCTGAGCGTGCCTGGTCACTTTCGGCCCTTCCCCTCCCCCGTGAGGACGCCACCCGGCACTTCGTCGTGAACAACCTCATGGCCTTCGCCGAGGAGTGGTCCCTCGAGCGCGACGAGGTCTACGTCTTCGCCCTAGCGCGCGAGTTCGTGGCGTCGCTGGTGCTCTCCCAACCAGGCACGGGAGACGCACTTCGGGCGTTGCTCGTCGACGCGGTGCGAGAGTCCGCCGCCGCGCAGGGCGACTTGATGGCGCGACTCCAAAGGATGATCAACCCCGAGAATATGGCGTCCTTCATGAGCAACCCCGAGGCATTGCTCGACGAGATCGAGTTGCCCGACGAGACCGACGCGACGCGGGCCATCAACGCCGCGTGTGGCGTGCTGAGCGCGTTCTTCGACGCCGCGGCCGACGAGATCACCACCGCAATAATGGGACCCCGGCCCTCGCTGAGTGAGGCGTGGCGCCGCCACCGTCTCAGCGACGCACGCGGTGAAGACGCCGCCGCGGCACTTTTTGGTATTTCGAATCAAGGTTCGCACCACGAGTTGGCGCGCAACTTCGTCTCCACTATTTCGCTGTCGCATTCGCTGAGTGCCTTCAGCGCTCTCCTGCGGGTGGACGGTCTGCCAAGTAACGCCGAACTCCGTGACGCGAATGCTTGGTACGAGCGAGTGTCGAACTCGCCGCTGGCCTAGGCCTCTTCTTCGTACCCGAGGTTCCACTCGACGAGCAGGTTCTCTCGCTCGGCGTCGCGGTTCACGCGCTCGCGATTGCGCCGGAACTGGGGGTCGTGGGGGGGCAAGAAACGCAGACGCGCATCGATCCGGTCGACAAAGGCCTGAATCTGCTCCTCGTCGCCAAAAACCATGCGACACTCCCAGTGGGGTGCGACCGGACCCAGGTAGACGACTTGGACGTGACCAACGGGGTCGATGACCTCAGTGGTTTCGCTGCTCGGAACCTGGCTCACGGTGCTCCTTCAAGAGAACGTCGTACTACGGGACTCCAGTCTACCTTTTCGTTCCCGCCCCGCCACGAGTGCAATACCCGCGCGAATGGCACCCCACCACACGCCTGACGCGGTCTAGGGTCGTGGCGTGTTCGAGTGCGTCATCAACCTCTCCGAGGGCCGTAACGGTGACATCCTCGAACGGTTCTCGAAGGCGGCAGGAGCGTCGCTGCGCGACCGCCATAGCGACGTCTTTCACAACCGCAGCGTCTTCACGCTGATCAACACGGCACCTCAATTGCTGGTCGACGTCCACGCCCTGATCGCCTCCGCGTTGTCATCGCTGGACCTCGCGCGTCACGAAGGCGTCCATCCCCGTCTCGGAGTCGTCGATGTGGTGCCCTTCGTTGCTCTTTCTCCGGACGGGATCGACGGCGCACAGAGGTTGCGCGACGATACCGCGCAGTGGATCGCCTCCAACTACGAGGTCCCCGTCTTCTTGTACGGTCCTCTGGTGCAGGGAGAGCGGACTCTGCCGTTCGTGCGCGCGCACGCCTTCAAGGACTTGACCCCCGACCTGGGTCCGGCGAGCGCCGACGTTCACCGTGGTGCCGTCGTGGTGGGGGCACGAGAGATCCTGGTGGCGTGGAATCTTTGGCTGGAGAACGTAACCCTCGAGCGCGCCAAAGTCTTGGCGAAATCGGTTCGTCGTCTCGGGGTGCGGGCCCTGGGTCTGCAGGTCGGTGACGCCGTCCAGGTGAGCTGCAACCTGGTGGACATCTCAGGGGCCAGTCCCTCGCAGATCTACGACCACGTCGCCTCACACCTGGAATCACCAGGCGTCATCACCCGGGCCGAACTAGTGGGCCTCATTCCGAGGTCAGTGTTGGAGAGGGAGGATCACCATCGCTGGTCCCAACTCGGTCTCAGTAGCGACGTGACGATCGAGTCACGCCTCGCCCTCGACTAACTGGCTTGCGCGCGGCGCTCCACTGCGCGAGCGCGACGCAGGCGACGTCGCTCGCGCTCGCTCATACCACCCCAAATGCCGAACTTCTCGCCATTGTCGAGGGCGTATTCGAGGCAATCCTCGCGCACCACACAGCCGCGACACACTTCCTTGGCCTCTCGGGTCGAGGCACCTCGCTCGGGGAAGAAGAGGTCCGGGTCGACTCCCATGCAGTTCGACCGGGCCTGCCAGCCGCGATCTTCCATCCCAACCAACGAATTGACGATTTCCATGTCGACTTCCTCCCCGTCGGTGATCTCTACCACCGTTGTA
>VFSW01007026.1_pt1 | contig 16431 bp, 14 predicted proteins | sample 5358111 | NCBI WGS metagenome assembly VFSW01 (sample SAMN11554181, study PRJNA540505) | mine drainage metagenome | isolation source: sediment from site ElyBrook_90M | place: USA: Ely Copper Mine, Vershire, VT | collected 2017 | reverse complement strand
CGCAGCAAGAACCCGGCCGCGAATCCGCCGCCCGTCCAAACGGCGGGTTCGGAGTATCCCGGCGGCGCGGGAAATTGTAAGAGATAGTTCAGTGAAAGGACTCCGGCTTTCCAAGCCAAAAGGCGATCAGTCCATGTATTCTATCATTGAGTAAACCGATTCGGCGATGTCCATCGAAATAGAACGTCCCAAGAAAGTTGCCATTGTTGGATGTGGGCTCATTGGAGCCAAGCGCGCGGCGTCTCTCTCGAAATGCCAGTTGACGGTCTGCTGCGACACTCTCTTGGAGCGGGCTCAAGCACTCGCCAGGCGCGCTCCCGGTGCGGAAGCCGCCACAGATTGGCGCGCGGTCGTGACCAGGACCGACGTCGATATCGTCGTCGTCGCCACCAGTCACGACAGGCTGGCGGAGGTTGCGCACGGAGCCGTGGCTGCCGGAAAGCATGTTCTCCTTGAGAAACCCGGTGCGCGGCGGGCATCGGAACTGGTTCCGGTGCGCGACGAAGCGCGAACAACCGGAGCCCTGGTCCGGGTCGGCTTCAACCACCGCTTTCATCGGGCATTCCAGAAAGCGCACGAGATTGCCGCAACCGGCGTCCTGGGCGAGTTGATGTTCATTCGCGGCCGCTACGGCCACGGAGGCAGGCCCGGTTACGAACAGGAATGGCGGGCGCGCCCCGAAGTCTCCGGCGGCGGTGAACTCATCGACCAGGGCATGCACCTGATCGATCTGTCGCGCTGGTTCCTCGGAGATTTCACCAGGGTCCGCGGGAAAATCGCCACGTACTTCTGGCCAATGGCGGTGGAAGACAACGGCTTCCTGCTGCTCGAAACCGAGCGCGGCCAGACCGCGTTTCTCCACGCCAGTTGGACCGAATGGAAGAATATGTTTTCCTTCGAAGTCGCAGGTCGAACCGGCAAGCTGGAGATCAACGGCCTCGGCGGCAGCTACGGCACGGAACGCCTCACCCACTACCACATGATGTCTGAAATGGGTCCTCCGGAAACGATGGCCTGGGAATACCCGATGGCGGATCGCTCCTGGGAGTTGGAGTTCGCCACGTTTCTCGAAGATATTCGGCTCGCCCGCCAGCCGCAACCCGGCATCGAAGATGCGCAGGCGGCTTTGCGTGTGGTGGAGACAGTCTACCAAGAGGAGGCGGGGTGATCATTGCCCGGAGCCCGCTTCGAATTTCACTGGGAGGCGGAGGCACCGATCTGCCGTCTTATTACCGGGAACATGAAGGCTTTCTGGTTGCCGCGGCGATCGACAAGTACGTCTACATCACGCTGCACGAAACCTTCGTGGAAGATCTGATCGTGAAATACTCCCGGATGGAAGTGGTCCGGACGGTCGAGGAGCTGGAGCATCCCATTGTCCGGGAAGCGCTCAAACTGACTGCCGTGGGCGCGCCTTACCTGGAGATCGTCAGCATGTCCGACATTCCGGCGGGCTCCGGACTGGGGTCGTCGGGAAGCTTCACCACTGCGCTGTTAGGCGCCCTGCATGCGCTCAAGCGCAATCTGGTCACGCGCCAGCAACTGGCGGAACAGGCCTGCCACATTGAGATCGACCTGCTAGGCGAACCGATCGGCAAACAGGACCAGTACATCGCGTCTTTCGGCGGGATCAACTGCTTCCAATTCCGGCGGGACGACTCCGTGGACGTGAAACCCCTGAACCTCGGTCCGGAGACGCTGATCAATCTTGAGGAAAATCTGGCGCTATATTTCACGGGTTACACGCGTTCCGCCTCCGCGATTCTGCGCGATCAGGACACGCGCAGCAAGCACGGGGAGGCGGACATGATCTCTCAACTGCACTTTGTGAAACAGCTCGGCCTGGAGAGCAAGGCGGCGCTGGAGGCTGGGGATTTGCGGAGGTTCGCGGAGCTGATGCGCATTCATTGGGAACATAAAAAGCGGCGGTCCGGAGAAATGACCAACTCGCGCATCAACGACGTGTACGAGCTGGGCTTGGCCAACGGAGCGTTGGGCGGCAAGCTGATCGGCGCGGGAGGCGGCGGGTTCCTCATGTTCTACACCGAGGAAAAGACCCGGCTGCGCCGCGCGATGCGCGAGGCCGGATTGCGCGAAGTGCGGATTCGTTTTGACTTTGCCGGAACCACGGTACTGATCCAGTGAGTATGCTGCCGGTGGCCATTCTTGCGGGCGGGCTCGCCAGGCGTTTGCGCCCGCTGACGGAAAATGTGCCCAAGGGATTGCTGCCGGTCAACGGAGAACCCTTCATCGCTCATCAACTGCGCCTCCTGGCGGATCGAGGCATCGAGCGCGCCGTGCTGTGCGTTGGCTACCTCGGAGAGATGATCAGGGAATTCGTGGGCGACGGTTCCGCGTTTGGCGGCCGGGTGGAATATTCTTTCGACGGGCCTGTGCTTGCCGGCACAGCCGGCGCGGTGCGGCTGGCACTACCGCGCTTGGGGCGGAGATTTTTCGTCCTGTACGGTGATTCCTATTTGCCGTGCGACTACGGGGCGGTGATGGCCTCCTTCGACGGCAGTGGAAAAACGGCGCTCATGACGGTGTACCGCAATGAGGGACGCTGGGACGCAAGCAACGTAGAGTTTGCCGATGGCAGGATAATAGCCTACGATAAGAGGGATCGAAGCGGCTCGATGCGTTATATCGATTACGGCCTGGGTGTCTTCGATGAATCGGCATTCGCCCCGCTTGCCGCCCACGAACCTCACGATCTGGCCGTCCTCTATCAGGACTTGCTCAGACGTGGAGATCTGGCGGGGATGGAAGTGAAAGAGCGGTTTTACGAGATCGGATCGCCCGAAGGACTGCGGGAATTGTCCGGTTACTTGAGGACGGGGATTGATGGAGTTTATTGAGCAGTATCTCGTGGAGGCAGGCCAGATCGCCGCGCAAATAGACCGGCGGGCGATCGACAAGGTAGTCACGTTGCTGGCGTCTTCCCGCGCCGGCGGTGGAAGACTTTTCATTTTAGGCGTTGGCGGAAGCGCCGCCAACGCTTCGCACGCGGTCAACGACTTTCGCAAAATTGCCGGTTTTGAAGCGTACGCGCCCACCGACAACGTGTCGGAGTTGACCGCCCGTACGAACGACGAGGGGTGGCCCACGGTGTTTGAAGCTTGGCTCCGGGGCAGCCGCTTGCGCGCCGGGGATATCGTCCTGGTTCTCTCCGTCGGCGGCGGATCCGTCGAGGCGGGGATTAGTGCGAACCTCGTCGCCGCGGTGAATCACGCCCGGTCAGTGGGAGCGAGCGTGGTCGGGATCGTCGGCCGGGACGGAGGGCACACCGCCCGGGTCGCCGACGCCTGCGTCATCATCCCCACGGTAAACTCCTCCCATGTCACGCCGCACACGGAAGCGTTTCAGGCGGTGATCTGGCATTTGCTGGTTTCGCATCCAAAGCTGAAAGCCGTCGAAACCAAATGGGAGGGTGTCAGGCGATGAGGCGCGCGGTGTTTCTGGATCGCGACGGCGTGATTAACCGGGCATTGGTCCGCGACGGCAGACCATACCCTCCCGCGGCCTTGGACGAACTGGAGATTCTCCCGGACGCCCCGGCCGCGCTGGCCGATCTGAAGAGGTTGGGATACCTGCTCGTAGTGGTGACCAATCAACCCGATGTGGGCCGCGGAGTCCAGACCCGTGAAGCGGTCGAGGCGATGCACGCCGAGTTGAAGCGCGCTCTGCCGCTCGACGATGTGCTGGTGTGTTATCACACCGACAGCGACCGGTGCGACTGCCGCAAACCGCTCCCCGGGCTGATTTTCCGCGCCGCGGAGCGATATGGCATCGATGTGCGGGCAAGTTACCTGATTGGAGACCGATGGCGCGACATTGAGGCGGGCGAAAGCGCCGGGTGCATGACCATTCTCATCGACCGCGGCTATGCCGAGCGCGGGCCCAGCGCCGGGCCAATGCACCGTGTGTCATCCTTGCGTGCCGCCGCCGATTGGATCGGAGAGCCGGCCTTGAATCGCCTGCGAGTGAAGCTGTTTGCCGATGGCGCGGATCTGAACGCGATACGTTCGCTGGCTGCCAATCCACTGATTCGCGGTTTCACCACCAATCCGACGCTCATGCGGAAGGCCGGCGTCACCGATTATGAGGCGTTTGCGCGGGATGCCCTCGCGGCCATTGCGGACCGGCCGGTTTCCTTCGAGGTTTTCGCCGATGAATTCGTGGAGATGGAACGGCAGGCGCGCAAAATCGCCGCCTGGGGCGATCAGGTGTATGTAAAGATCCCCATCACCAATTCGCGGGCGGAGTCGTCGCTCGATCTGGTTCACCGGCTGTCGCATTCCGGCGTAAAGGTAAATGTAACCGCGCTGATGGCGCCCGATCAGATCCTCGATGCGGCCGCCGCTCTGGCCGGGGGAGCCTCCGCGTTTCTGTCCGTATTTGCCGGACGTGTTTCGGACACGGGGCGCGATCCGTTGCCCCTGATGGCGGCCGCGGTCGAGCTCCTCCGCCCGCATCCCCAGATGCAACTGATCTGGGCCAGTCCGCGCGAGTTGCTCAACGTCTTTCATGCAGACTCGGTCGGCTGCCATGTCATCACTGCAACCAGTGACTTGCTCAACAAGCTCTCCTTGGTGGCCAAGGACCTTCACGGCTATTCGCTGGAGACGGTCCGGATGTTCCACGACGATGCGTCGAAGGCTAACTACCTGCTGTGAAGGTGCTGGCGGCCGGCAGTTGCGCCCGCTGCGGCATGCCGCAGAAGAGGTCCAGCCGGAATGCGATGCGGCGCCGAAAACCGGAATAATCCGCAAGCGAGCGCCGGGCCACAACCCGAAAACGCAATGCCTGCCCATCCAAACCCTGGGGAATCTTCACGTCGATGCGGAATAAGCCGGGACCGACCGCGTACCTGCCGGCGTCCATACCATTGCACTCCACGCGCAGAAGCTGTCCGCGTAGCAACCGTGTATCCGGAACAAAGCCCTCAATCCGGACCGACTGGTAACCGGCGGGCAGCATATAGAGCATAGTCTCACCAGCCCACCCGTCGGTGTACAAACCCTGGGAATGCAAAAGCGCATGGTTCACCACGCTGCCCGCGGTGAACCGGATTGCTTTCTCAACGATGTTTCGTACGCCTTTGGGCAAAGGACTGATCGCCGCGCACGCCAATCGTGTGTAGGTATCCAGACCGTATACAATCGACCCAGGCGGCAGCGTCAGGCCGGTGTGCCGCCGGAGAATGGCGTGTAGCTCGCGAATCCGCCCCGCGCCTCCAGAAGCTGTTTTCGACTCCAGGTGTTCCCTAATGCAGCCCATGCTTTTCGGCAGATAAGCCAACTGGTATTTCAGGCCAATCCGGATAAACAGATCCCAATCCAAACCGTAGTGCAGGGATTCATCCACATATCCCACGTCTTCCAGTACGTCTCTGCGGAAAAATGTGGCTTGCTGGAGAATGTAATCGGAAAGATAAACCAGCCGCCACAGGTCTGGCTCCCTGGTGTGCGGGAAGCGGCCCGTCACTTCACCCGCCGAATCGATGAAGTATCCGTCGCCGTAAACCATACCCGCGCCAGGGTTGTCTTCAAACGCGCGCACCGCCGATGCGACCGCGCCGGGCAGAAGGATGTCGTCGGAATTCAGCCACGCCAGCACCGTTCCTTTTGCCATGCGAAAGCCGTCATTAATCGCTTGGGACTGGCCGCGGTCCGGCCTGCTGACAAGCTGCAACCGGCTGCTGTCCTCCTGCACAATCGCTTTAGTCCCATCGGTCGATGCTCCGTCAACGACGATGTACTCCAGATTTGGAAAATCCTGAGACAGGACGCTCTCAATGGTTGCGCGGATAAAATGCGCATGGTTGTACGACGGGGTCACCAGGCTCACCTTTGTGATCGGTCTGTCAGCCACAGGAAGTTCTCTCCAAACTCGTCAGGGGCAACAAGCCCCGCATGCTCCGGCCGGTGCCAGGAACCGGGAGCGCGGTCCAGCGAGGCGTCAACCGCGACGGGAAAGCCGCCTCTAAGAAAACCCGGGCAGTCATATCTTCGACAGATCTGCCCTCATTACAATATCATACGGTCCATCTGGAAACTGCGGGTCGCTTTACGCATCGACGGAGCCAGCCCGGCGGCGCGCCGCCAAACGGTCAAGCTCTCGACGGAGCTCCGCCATCGCGCGGTCTTTTTCGATCATCGCCGCTAACCGTTCCGCAGCCGCCTGTTCCAGGAAGTCTGCTCGCGCGTCCTTTTCTCGCGCAATCCGCTCGAACTCAGCGTGGAGCTGCAGGCGCTGCTCGGCAGCCGCCTTCTCGGAGTGTATCACCGCCTGATACAGCCGGAAAGGTAACCGGTCGACCACAAGGCTACCGAGCGCCGACCCTTCCAACTCGCAACGAGGGACGGATACGGCACGTGCCGGCGGCTTCGAAAGAAACAACGAAGCGATGGTGTATCGAACCACGTCGTCGTGGAACAGAACCCCATCCCCAGGCTCCTCTACAAAAGGGTTCCCGATTACCGTCAACCCTCCTTTTGACCATCGGCGCGCCGCTTCGGCGGCCGTTCCCGGCGGATCATGGGGAGGAGGCAGATAACGATTGACCCCCGGTGCAGCCTTCCCGTAATCGAACGTGAGCCCTACCATGCCACCAGGGGAGAGAACGCGGGCGATCTCTCCCAGCGCTGTCTCCTGATCGTTTGCCGTCAGGTGTTCCAGGACGGAGCAGGACATGATCACGTCGAACTGTTGCCCATAAAGGGGAGAAAGATCCCGCATGTCGCCGACCATGGGCTCGAACGAGTGAAGGTTCCAGGATCGGGTACACTCGCGGCCACTTTCGACAGCCTCGGCATTGATATCAATGCTCGTCACATGGCATCCGGCCAGAGCCGCGAGCAGAGAAATTGGCGTCGCTGGGCCGCCGAGGTCCAGCACCTTGAGTCCCCCTGCCGAAAGACCAAGCGCCTTATAAAGCCAAACATACTCCCAGAGCCGAAACGGGCGAAGGGGAAGGCTTGGCCCGGTTTCGGCAACGCCGGTGGAGCTCACCAGGAAGCCGGCGGCGCTCGCGAGCAGGTCCAGCATCAGCAGGTCGCGTACATCCTTGTCTTCGGCGAATCCGGCGAGAAAATTCGCCAGACGGCTCCGGTTGAGGACAAGATTGACTCCATCGAGATCGCCTGGCAAGGCTTCGTCGCTGGGGGACCACCCCACTTGTTCACGAGCCCATTGCGGCGTTGGCATACAAGTTTAGTATGACAGGTCAAAACTGAGAGTTTTGTCCGGCCAAGGCCAAATGAACCGTCCGCTTTGGATTGTCCGGCGATCCTGGGGCAGGGGAGCGCCGAACTGGTCGAGCCCTTCAGCGGAATGATGTCTCTCCGTGCGTACCGTGCATACGGTACATGGTATTGTGGGGAAATTGAATAGCAAGGCCGCTAGCCGCCAGATATTGGCGAGCCGGATCCTTGCGTATCCCTCGCAGCATGACTGCTTTCGCGCTTTCGCTGGCAATCTGGTCGATTTGGTGGTGGCTTGGCTGGGGCCTGCTTTCCGTCCTCGGCAGCCGCCGCAATCTTGTGCGCAATGCGTTGCTCGCCCCTGCCATGGGCGCTGCCGCTTCCACTCTCCTTCTGTTCGAGCTGTACCGGCTGGGAATCCCGGTGAGGATCTGCGGCCCCGTGGTTACGGCGGCCGTCCTCATCGCAGCCGCGGTCCTTTGGACCCGCGCTCGGACGCCGGTTCCGTTGCGTGTTTTATCGCCGTTTATCGGACTGCTTCTAGTGGCGGCTCTGTTGACGGGATGGCCGATGCTCCGTTACGGATTCGATTGGGTCAGCTACGCCAATGACGACATGGCGAACTACGTGCTTCTTGCACGCAGCGAGTTGACGCGCGGATACCTGTCGCCCATCGCCGCTTCCGACATCACAGGCCACGGTGATCCTGGGGCTATTCTCTGGATTAGCAGTATCCTGGGGCACTGGCGCAACGGTGCGGATTTGACGCTGGCTTGGGTGATGAGCTGCACCGGCAAGGACGGGCTGGAGGTCTTCATGCCCTCCATTCTGGCCATGCAACTGGCTCTCGTGGCCGCCGGAGGGGCGCTGGTTGCGAAAGGACGCCGGTACCGCGCCGCTGCGGCGGGCGGTTGCGTTTTGCTCGCACTATCTTCCCTCGTCTCGCTGGGAACCTTGTATCAGCTCATCGCGCAGGTGCTTGGCCTTGCTTTGTTTGCTGCGGCCGCAGCCATCCTGATGCGGCCTCGGCCTTTTGATGGGCGCGGAGGCCTGGTGCGCAGAGCGTTGCCGGGCGCAATTCTGTCTGCCGCCCTCTGTATCTGCTATCCCGAGACCGTTCCGTTGCTGGTTGGCTCGTTTGGGCTTTACCATGCGATCGGGATCATTCGCGGCAGGCAGCGCTGGCGGGAACTGGCCGGCTACGCCGCGCTTTGGTGCGGCTCTGCGGTTATTCTGCTGAATACAAGCGTCACGGGCATGATGGCATATTTGCTGGCGCAGATCACAGGCGGCGCCAAAGCCGGAACCCTCGCCGATGTTCTGTTTCCGTATTACCTGATCCCCAGTGGGCTCGCCGTCTTTTGGGGGCTGCACCCTCTTGCCTCGGCAGTGTCCCACCCTTCCATTGACGTTTTCATCGTCGCGGGAGCTTTGCTGCTGGCCTCCGGTGTGGCGGCATCCGTTTGGTCCGCATGGCGGGGTGACGCTGCGGGAGCGGTTTCGACGGTCATGCTCGCGCTCGGCGTCCGTTTGTTCCTCACCCGCTCGGATTTCGGGTTGTTCAAGCTTGCCATGTTCCTGCAGCCCTTTCTGCTGCCGGCCATGATCCTCTCCTGGTTCTCAATTCGCGCGGGGAGGCGGCCAGGCCTGGTGTTTTGGACCCCGATCCTCCTGGTAGCGGTCGCGAGCGTCCGGGCGCAGCAATACTATGTGCGAGTCAGTGCCGGCGCGGGTGGCGCCTCCTTCGTGGAGATCCCATTCGCGACTCCCCAAAGACTCGCAGCAAACCTGAAATCGCTCGCATCGCAGCCCCGGAGGCCGGTGGCGTTTTCCGACACGAGTAGCATGGTGCTTGGCAAGTTGGAGGAGCCTTACCTGGCTCCGTCAGATCAGTATTTCCTCTCGCAGGATTATTTTGGTTTGCTCATCCCTGTCCATGACCTGAACAAGCCGTCCGCGTATGCCCGCTTCGTGGACTGGTGGCCGGACATCCTGCGGCCGGACTATCTGGAAAGCGTGCGGGCGCTGCTCCGCGCACGATTGAATCTTTTCGCCAGCGTGAAATTCGATATGCACGGCTCGCCGCCGAACACCTTCACCGTCGAGCGCCCTCGTGGCGCTTCGGAAGCGTATACCCTGGCCGCGACCGGCCTCCGGCAGACCATCCTCAACCGCTCGTCGGAAGCGTCTGCGCCGGATCAGCCGGTCCGTCTGGTGCCATCGGAAAAAGTTCGCAATCACCTGGTGCTGATCAGCTCCAATTTGGGAGCGGATTATTACCTGGCGGGAACTGCCCGATCCGCTGGCCTGATCGCCATGTTTCAGCCGGAATCGGATTACTTCCTCCCCGGTCACACCTTATCTGCGATTGGACGGACCTTGTTGTTCCAGGTTCTCAACCCCTCGCAAACAGTCCGGCTGGTTGTCGATTACACGGCCTCTCTGAAAGCCGACTCTCAGAACGCGATCCCGCCGGCCAACGCGATTGGCGAGACTCGCGTTGCATTTCTCACCGCCGGCCGGGGTTCCTCCCGGATGATCTCGCCACCGATCGTGCCGCAAACCATTGAAGGCAGGCAATACGTTTCGGTCGATATGGGAGCCGCGCCGCAGAAGTATGTCGAGCAGCGTACCGGGCTGATGCGCGCGTTCGGGACCAATATCCCGACCGATCAGCGGGCGATCACCGGCTTTGTCCGCGACATCTCAGCCATCGGCGAAGAGGAATACGCCGCCCTCCGTCCTCCTTCGGTGCTGTCCCGCTTTCCGGACGATCTTCGAAATTCGAGCCTCGAATACGGCGGCATCTATGAGGACGGATGGGTCTCCGAGTCCAGCTTCGTGCGCCTCTCGGCGCCGCTTCGACCTTCGGTGTTGCGGGTCAAAGTGGTGGTTCCCGGATTCCTCCCGCAGCCCGTGGCGCTCACGGTCACAGCCGGCGGTAGGGCGATTGCTCATGCCGATCTGAAGCTGGGAGAAGCCGACCTGCGGATTCCGATGACTCCAGCATCAGGGGTGCAGCGGATTCAACTCCGCTTCGACCGCGCCGGCAGGCTTCCGAGTCCGGACAACAGGCCGGCAGCGGCGCTGCTCCGCTCGATCGGTTTTGAGGAAAACTCACAAGCCGACATCGCGGAGGCGCCCGTCGCCATCGGCGATCAATGGTATCCATTCGAGACGTTCGCGGGAAACTCCTTCCGCTGGGTGGCGAACGATGCCCAGTTTCATATTCAAACGGACCGGCCTGAAAAGGGGATTCTGGCGATCGAGCTCGAATCCGGTGCGGGACTCGCCGGCAAATCTTTTCCATTGGAGCTGCGCAGCGAACGTGAGGTCCAGGTTCTGAGCGCGCACGGCGGCCGGGAGGTGTTGCAAGTACCGGTTGCACTGCACGCCGGAAACAACAGCTTCACCCTGCATGTTTCGGGCGGTGGCCTACTCACGCCGCACGATCCCAGGATTCTGAATTTCAGAGTTTTCCGCCTGGCTTGGCTCCCGCGGCCGTGAAGCGGCGAGCCACGGTATTCTGATCGGTAGCTGCCGATGCCACGGTTCTCGATCGTCATTCCTACGCGCGCGCGCGCAGATACGCTGATTCATGCGTTAAGGACGGCCGCCGGTCAGGACTACGCCGATCTGGAGATCCTGGTGCACGAGTGCGGTGACGATGCCGCGACGTCAAGCGCAGTGGCGTCCGTTGCCGACCGCCGCCTGCGGCACGTCAAGACATATCGGCAGGTGCCCATGGCGGAGAACTGGGAGCGCGCCCTCGGTTGCGCCGCGGGGCAATACATCACCTTCATCGGCGACGACGATGGAATGTTGCCGGATGCCTGCGTGGCGGCCGCGCGGATTCTGGACGCCTATCCGGCGGACCTGCTTTCATGGAAGCCCGCCTGTTATTTTTGGCCGAAATATCTCAATCCAGAGCAGGCAAACCGCTTGTTGCTCACTTTGCGCCGGCCGGAGGAAGTCAAGGAGGTGGATTCCCGGATCGCCCTTGAGCTGTTTTACCGCTTCCGGAGCGACTATTCCAGTTTGCCGATGATCTACAACTCGTTTGTGAGCCGAGCCCTGGTGGAGCGCGTGAAAGCGAGGGCCGGGTGTTATTTTATCGGCTCCGCCCCAGATGTGACCTCGGGCATCGTAAACGCTTTTTTCGCGGAGCGTTATCTGGTTTCAGGCCGGCCTCTCTCTTCGTCGGGGTTGTCGCACAACAGCACAGGCCACCGGATGCACTTCAGCGCCGACGAGGCCGTCCGGCGACAGGCAACCGCCCAGGCGTTTTCCGGAGAAGAGGCGCCTTCGAGAAATCTGACGCTGCTCATTGGCGATCAGATGCAGCGCGTGAAACAGCGTCTTTTCCCAGATGAGGCTCCGGTGTTTCACTTCAGGAACTTGTTGTGGTCCGCGCTGCAATCGCTGCACGGCACGTTTGGACGCTATCCGACGATGCTGGCGGAGATACAAGACGCCGCTGACCGCAACGGCATATCCATCGAAGACTGGATCGAGGCTCCGCCAGACGCCTCGCCTGCGGCTGCTCCCAAGGGCCTGCGAGCGGCAGGCGATGACGTGTTCCTCGACATGGATTGCGCCACTGCGGGCATTGGAAATATCCACGAGGTAACCCGGCTGCTGGGCGCGCTCGTGCCGGCTTGCGTGTCCCCGGTTGTGGTGCGTGCGGCAGAGCCGCTGCGAAGCATCGGGCTGGGTCACGACACGATTCTGCGGTTCAACCGTGACGCCAACGGGCTGCTCTTTCTCGGCTATGGATGGAGTGAGCCGGAAGCTTGGGGCATCTGGTCGCTGGGGCATTCCTGTGAACTGATCCTCTGCTTTCAGGGCCGCCCCAATGGCCCCGTGTCTATCCGCATCGCTGGACGTATGCTGATCCACGGCAGGCGGCCGCGCGCCGACGGGAGGATTCTATTCAATGGCCAAGCGGTGGCGGAATTCGTGGCGTCACAGGAACAGCCGGCGATCTCCGTTCTGATGACCGTTTCGCCGGACCAGTTCGAGAGCGGCGAATTGGCCATTCGTCTTGAGATGGACGCAGTGCGCAGCCCCGCCGAAGATGGGATCAGCGCGGACACGCGGCGGCTTGGCTTCGGGCTGGAGGAGATCGCGATCACATGCGCGCACTCGTGACCGGAGCGTCAGGGTTCATCGGAGCTCTTGTCGTCCGGGCGCTGATGGCGGAGGGCCATCAGGTGATTGGCGTCTCGCGATCAATCCCGCCGCCAGATGGATTGGCCGCGCCCGCAATCCTATGGCTCGAAGCGGACCTATTGAAGGCGCAGTCCGCGGACCGCCTGATGCAGGCCGCGAAACCCGATGCGCTGGTGCATCTGGCATGGGAAACCAAGCACGGCGAGTTTTGGACTTCTCCGGCCAACGCGGAATGGTTGTCGGCGACTCTTGAGCTTGCACGCGCGTTCGCTGCCGCGGGCGGACAACGCTTCGTGGGCCTTGGCTCCTGCGCGGAGTATTCGTGGGACGGCCTGCGGCACGGTGAGGCGATTTCAGAAACCAGCCCGTGCACTCCGCACAGCGTTTACGGGGCTTCAAAAAGCGCGTGCTTCGAACAACTTCGCGCACTGTTTCCCGGCGGACGGGTTTCATTCGCCTGGGGACGCTTGTTTTTCCCCTATGGCCCGGGGGATTGTCGTCCGGCGCTTGTACCTCAGGTCATCCGCTCTTTGCTTGCCGGCGAACCGGCGCTGACTTCCGCCGGAATCCAGGTCCGCGATTTCATCTATGTGGACGATGCAGCGCGCGCGATCGCGTCGCTCGTAAGCGCTGAGGCCAGCGGCGCGTTCAATATCTGCACCGGAGTTGGAGTCGCGGTGGCGGAAATGGCGTCCCGCGTCGCGACCGCGGCTGGCCGGCTAGAATTGCTGCGCACGGGCGCGCTCGCTGTCCGCGAAGGCGATCCTGGCTGGCTGGTCGGATCCCCGCAAAGGATCGCTTCGGAAACAGGCTGGCGCGCACGAACGCCGCTGGATGAAGGAATTCGCGAAACCCTGCGCTGGTGGCGGGAAAGGACAACCCGATGAAATGCGTGATCGACACCGGCAGCAAACGCTTGACCATTGAGGACGGAGCCGAACGCCGGGATCTCGACCTCTTTTCCGGCGAGGCATTGAAAATCCTAACGAATCTATGGGTCACCGCCGGATGGGCCGCGCGCGACTCCTACCAGTTCACCTGGGCCGGCCGGCCGATTATTCAACTTCCGCACGATATCCTCCGCTATCAGGAATTGCTGTGGCATCTGCGCCCTGACGTAATCGTGGAGACGGGAGTGGCGCACGGCGGCTCTCTGGTGCTGTCGGCAAGCCTATGCCAGCTCATCGGCAAGGGACGCGTCATTGGTGTCGATATCGAGATTCGCCCCGCGAACCGCGCCGCCATTGAAGCGCACACACTCAGCCACCGGATCGCACTGATCGAGGGTAGCTCCGCGGACCCTGCCGTTGCGGCGCGAGTGCGTGCGATGGTCATGCCGGGCGAAACCGTGCTGGTGCTGCTGGATTCCAATCATACGAAGGCGCACGTCGCGGCGGAGCTCGAAGCCTATTCGCCCCTGGTGACGGCTGGTTCGTATTTGGTCGTCGCCGACGGGATTATGCGGGAGCTCGCTGGCGTTCCTGGCGGAAAGCCTGACTGGACCTGGAACAACCCCCACGAAGCGGTCAACAGTTTTCTGGCTGCTCATCCCGAGTTCCGCCGCGAGGAACCCGCGCCTCTGTTCGACGAAAGCCGCGGAGGTTCGCATCCCACCTACTGGCCCGGAGGGTATCTTAAGCGCCTGCCCAGTTGAAATCCGGGTATTCGGCGTCGCGCTGGGACAGCAGAGGCGGCAAAAGCGGCCAGGGGATAGCGATGCCGGGGTCGTTCCAGCGAAGCCCTCGGGCAGACTCTGGATGATGAAACTCCGACATCTGATATAGGACGTCGGCCTGATCCGTCAAAACCTGAAATCCGTGCGCGACAAATTTCGGGACATACAACGCGCGGGCGTTGGCTTGCGAGAGTTCCACCGCGGCCCATTGCCGGAACGTCGGACGATCGCACCGCATATCCACGATGACGTCGAAAATCGCGCCAGCGGTGCACCGCACCAGCTTTGTCTCCCCATGCGGCGACGCCTGGTAGTGCAGTCCGCGGAGAATGCCCCGCCGCGCATTCCGGGACAGGCTGCACTGTGCCACGCGCGTCTCCAATCCGCGCTCCGCGAATTCGCGCTCACAGAACGTCCGCGCGAAAAAGCCGCGATCGTCCGCAATGGGCTCCAGTTCCACAACGAAAGCGCCAGCGATGGAGAGCTCGGTGAAGGTCATGGCACGAAGGTCGGTTCCGGAATGGGGATGACGAACTGTCCTTTCCACTCGCGGATGGCGCTCATTTGCTCCATCACTTCTTCGCGCAGATTCCAGGCCAGAATCAACAGATAATCGGGGCGCGTTTCAATCACGCATTCCGGCGCATAGATAGGAAGATGTGTTCCCGGTAGATACAGCCCCTGCTTGTGAGGGCTGCGGTCCACGACATAATCGAGATAGCGCGCTTCAATGCCCGCATAATTCAAAAGGCTGATGCCCTTGGCTGCGGCGGAGTAGCCAACAACGCGCTTGCCGTGCGAAGCCGCGTCCTCGAAAAACCGGCCGATCTTCTGTTTGACGCCGGTCACCGCGTCCGAAAATCGCCGGTATCTTTCCATTCTGTCCAGCTTCGCGGCGCGTTCGGCCGCTCGCGTGTTGAGGATCGCGGCCGAGGGTGTCCGGGCATCCATTCGATGTGCCGCATAAACCCGGATCGATCCGCCGTGCGTTGCCAGGAATTCGAGATGGTACGCGGTCAGGTCATGGCGGGCCAGCGCTGCTTCGAGCGAAAGCAGGGAAAAGTAAAAAACGTGTTCGGAGTAGATCGTATCGAACTGGCACTCCTCGATCATCCGCAAAAGATAGGGAACCTCGATCGTGACGGTTCCTTGAGGCTTGAGCAAGACCGCCAGGCCTTCGACGAAGCTGTTGATGTCGGGCGCGTGTGCAAGCACGTTATTGGCGACGATCAGGTCCGCCCGGAAGCGATCCCTCAACCTCGCCGCGGTGTTCCGATCGAAAAATGCCACCTCTGTGGGGGCGCCGTTCGCCTCCGCCACTCGGGCCACGTTGGCGGCCGGCTCGATCCCCAGGGCCGGAATGCCGTGGCCCAGGAACGTGCGCACCAGGCAGCCGTCGTTGCTGCCGATTTCCACCACCTGCGAACGCGGCGTAAGGCCCAGGCGCGTGATGACGCCAGTGGCATAGCGTTCGCAGTGCTCCCGCCAAGCGCTAGAAATGGACGAAAAATAGACGTACTCAGAAAATATCCGCTCGGGCGGTGCGGCCGATTGCAATTGGACCAGCCAGCATTTGCGGCAAGCCCAAAGTTTTACCGGATATCGTTGTTCCGTACGGTTCACTTCGGCTGCGGTTAACAGCGAGTTGGCCAGGGGAACAGCGCCGAGATCCAGGAATGCTTCTCCCTCCACGGATCCGCACAGACGGCAGCAAGAGGAGTCAAGGAGCACCTCCCTCAGCATAACGGGCGATCTGCTCCGCGCACAACGCCGCGGCGCTTTCGCCAGCCGCCAGCTTGCGATGCCAGTCGGCGGTCCAGGCCAGTGATTCGTCCAAGTTAAGCAGCGACCTCCACCCGAGGCGTGTGCGCGCTTCTGTCGAATCAATCAGGAGGCTCGGCGCCTCCGGCTCGGCCGCACCTTCTGCGACAGTCCAGCGCGCCCAATCGCCACTGGCAATGACGTTGCCTGCACGCACCAACGCAATTCGTTTCGGCGCCTCCATCCTGATGCGCGCCGTCCTGCGTGCCGTCTCGCGGTAACAGATTTTCGCGCACGGAACGGCATCACCGAGCCCATGGATGAGATCGACCTGAGCGGCGTGTTCTGGCGAAAAGCTGCGTAGCCGGTTGAAAAACACGCTTTCCGTTTCTTGGCTCACAAGATGGAACAGGATGGAGGGCGGACGCCCGCGTCCGGTTATCTCTCAACGGAAAGCCGACGGCCGATCCGTGAATCCGTGACGGACGAAACTAACCCTAGTGTCCTGAATTTGAAATTCCTTTATACTTGGCGACCTTCCGTGTGTGCGAAACTGGCCGTGAGGCACGGTCTTGATCTCTCGATGGACGGGAGTGCCCGCGGGCTGCAATAGTGGGC
>VFSW01007025.1_pt1 | contig 16432 bp, 19 predicted proteins | sample 5358111 | NCBI WGS metagenome assembly VFSW01 (sample SAMN11554181, study PRJNA540505) | mine drainage metagenome | isolation source: sediment from site ElyBrook_90M | place: USA: Ely Copper Mine, Vershire, VT | collected 2017 | reverse complement strand
ATGAGGCCGCGGCGGAGCGCTACTCGATGCTGCAGGAGCGCTTTCATGCGTTAGACGGCTACGCTCTGGACGCGCAAGTAGGCGGAGTGCTGACCGGACTCGGCTTCACCAAACAGGATTGGGCGCGGCAGACGGATGAGTTCAGCGGCGGCTGGCAGATGCGCATCGCGCTGGCCAAGCTGCTGCTGGCCAAACCCAACCTGCTGCTGCTGGATGAGCCCACCAACCACCTGGATCTGGAGACCCGCAACTGGCTGGAGGATTACCTGAAGAACTATCCCTTCGGCTACATCCTCATCTCGCACGACCGCTATTTTCTCGATGTCACCATTGACCGTACTGTGGAGATCTGGAACAAGCGGCTAACCATCTTTCAGGGCAACTACACCAAGTACCTGGCGCAGAAAGATGAGCGTCGCGCGCAGCTTGAGGCCGCATACCGCAACCAGCGCGAGCAGATCGGGCACCTGGAGGCGTGCATCAGCCGCTTCCGCTACCAGGCCTCCAAGGCCAGGCAGGTGCAGAGCCGGATCAAGGAGCTCGAGAAGATCGAGCGCATCGAGATTCCCGAAGAGGAGCCGGTGATTCATTTCAGGTTTCCCCAGCCGGCGCCCTCGGGACGCATGGTGGTGGAGGCCGAGGGACTGACGAAGAGCTACGGCGAAAAACAGGTGCTCGGGAACGTGCGCTTCTCCCTCGAACGCGGCGACCGAGTAGCGCTGGTGGGTGTGAACGGAGCTGGGAAGTCGACGCTGATCAAGCTGATGACGGGCGTTGAGTCGCCCACCGCGGGCACAGTGCGGTTGGGGCACAACGTGCTGGCCGAGTATTTTGCGCAGGACCAGTACAAGGAACTGGACGGCGAGGCACGCATGCTGGACGACATCAGCCGCGCCGCGCTGAAGGCGCCGGAGAGCGAACTGCGCTCGCTGCTGGGATGCTTCCTGTTCTCCGGCGACGATGTGTTCAAGCCGCTTGGCGTGCTCTCCGGCGGCGAACGCAACCGCTACGCGCTGGCGCGGATCCTGGTGTCGCCTTCCAACTTTCTGCTTCTGGACGAACCTACCAATCACCTGGACATGCGCGCCAAGGACGTGCTTCTGGAAGCGCTGGCGGCGTTCTCGGGGACAGTGATCTTTGTCTCGCATGATCGCTACTTCATTGACCGCCTGGCCACGCGGGTGTTGGAGGCGGAGAACGGGACGGTGACGGCCTACGAGGGCAACTACGAGGATTACCTGCGGCGCAAGGAGACCCAGGCTGCCGCTGCGGCGGATGCGGATGGAGACTTGAAGGCAAAGGCGCCGGAGAGGGCCCAGCCGGCCACTGCGATCGTAATGGCGAGCGGAAGTCTGGAGGCCGAGCCGGCGAAGGAGAAGTCGCGCCGGCTGAATCCCATTAGGCAGAAGCAGATGGAGGACCGGTGCGCGTTTCTCGAAGAAGAGATCCCCCGCCTGGAGGGGGGCCTTGCGCACACGGAGCAGCAGTTGGGCGTTTACGTCTCCTCGGCGGAGACGCAGCGGCTGGCCACGCTGGCCGGGGAGCTGCGCGAGCAGCTGGCCGCGCTGACCAGCGAGTGGGAAGAACTGATGTTGCAGCTCGAAGGAGCGTGACGCATGGGACTACTCCGTCATTGTCGGTCTCGATCACTGCCGAGCCGTGCCGTCCTGATCGTTGCGCCTCGCCGCGCTTAGGGCAGGAATGAGTGCGCTCAGGCCGATGAGTTCGCAGGCGATGGCGAGGCCGAAGAGCAGGCCCTGAAAGAAATCGAGCGTTTCCCGCGAGAAGTGCGCGTGCAGGCTCGCAAGGCGCGGAAAGGCCACGGCGGTCGCAATCATCATGAGGCCGATAACGACGAACGACATGGCTGCGGGTACGGCGAGTTTTTCAGGGCGTAGGCGGTTAAAAAGCATGGATGGTCTCCGGATGGGAAGGTTGGTTGATTCTGTCGGCGCTTAGCCCGGGCCTTTGCTTCCGCTACGGGCGGAGCGCATGGCCCAGAAGTTGAGCGGAATGGCCAGGAAGACAAGCCCAAAGCGCAGGCCGTTATAGAGTGCGTGGTGATGGCGCGCGAAATCGTTCGCCAATAGCGAGAAGGGCAGGCCGGAAAACAGGCACAGGTTGCCGAGAGCGAGGACGATGCGGGAGCGAGTATCGAGGGGGCGGCGAGGGCACATGGTCTATCTCCAGCAAATCAGTCGTGCTTGCGGTACCAGGCGAACAGGCTCATTTTCATTACGAGAAAAGCGACTACGACGGCGAACAGATCCCATTCCCATGCGCCGTAGCGGAAATAACGGTATTCGAGGAGACAGGCGGCCAGGATCACAGAGACAATTCCGGCAAAGCTTGTTGCGCGGCGGCGATGCTCGAGGAAACGTTCGTCGACCAGCGTGCCGAGAAAGGGAACGCGGCTCAAGGGATGGGTCACGATTGGCTCTCCATTTGGTTCTCCAGGTGAAAGATCTCGTCGGTGGTGCACTCGAAGACGCGGGCGAAGACCAGGGCCAGCTCCAATGACGGCACATAGCGGTTGCGTTCGATGGAGTTGATGCTCTGGCGGGAGACGCCGGCGGCAATGGCAAGCTGCTCCTGGGTCCATTCGCGGGTCAGGCGCAGGTCTTTGACCTTGTTGATGATCCGGTATTGAGGAGTCCCGCCCATGTAAAGTTGACTTTACGAATCATCGTAATTGGGGTGCATGGCAATGTCAAGCGCGCTGTACATTTTCGACTTAAATGACATTTGCATGAAGATTTGCCCGCAGGTGCGAATTTCCGGCATCACAACATAAGCGAATCTCTATCGGCACTTCGCGTGTCTTTCCTCTTGGTGCATCGCGAAGCGGCAAAACACTCTTCGACTGGTTCATTTCCCTGTAAGCAGAAGGCCATTCCTTGTAGAAGGTGGACTCCTATGCTGGGCAACGGCAATCTTGGCCGTTATGAGCGGCACCATCCTATGTCCCTCGGAGACGTTCTTGCGGCGCTGTTTCGCGGCAAGCCGCAAAAGGCGCATCCGGGGAAGACCCAAACCCTCCTCGGAATGGGCAAGAAGCCGGGACCTGCCGGTCCTGAACCCGCCGTTCCGGCAAAGACGAATGTGAGCCGCGAGACGGTTCGGCCCGCGCGTGTTCAAGTATCTGACGCCTCCCTAGCGCGCCCGGAGCCATTTGCGTAGCTCCGCCCAGTCCTTCTCGGTCTGGTCCGCATAACCGGCGCCGAACTCGGCCAGCGCCTCGGCAAAGCTGTCTCCGTTACCGATGTAGCCGGCGAGCGTGAGTGGATCGCCGGAGCGGGCATGGCTGCGCGCCAGCAGTTCTCCGCAGACTTCAGCGAACGCGGTGAGTCCCTTGCCGGCCAGGTCCGCAATCTCGATCGAACCCTTGTGGTCGTTGAGCTGGCGCACCAGATAGTCACGGCCGCCGATCTGGGTCCAGCCCAGGAACGGGTCCGACTGCACCTGCAGGTCGCGCTGGCCCTCGACCACTCGCTGTCCGTTGTGGTGCGGGGAGTGCGCGTCGGGGAGATACGGCGCATAGGCCGAGCCGGGCTCCTCCTTGATCTGCAGGAACAACGGATCTCCCGCGCCATTGCCTTCGAAATAAACACAGTAGTCGCGCAGTCCCACCGAGCCGGTGCCCACCACCTTGAACGCCACATCGACCGGCCGGTAGAGCGAAAGCAGGTGTTGTCGCTGCGGCTCCAGCATCTGGCGGTAGGGTGTGAGGCCGGCGAGCACCTCTGTGGCCTGCCGCCCTGTTACGCGCGTCAGCATCGGCTTCTCTTCACGGAATCGTCGCGCGCCTCCTTCGCCGAACGGCTCGGTGAGCCGCTCCAGCGTGTGCAATGGAGTTGATCGCTCGGCCTTGAGCAGCGCCTCGTGGATGGGTTGGACCGACTCGATGCGGTGCACCAGGAACCGGCACGCTTCAATTGTCGGCATCTTCGCGAACATCCTCATCATCTCCGCGTAGTGGCCGATGCACCGTTCCGCGGCCGCGCGCGCCGAAGCTTCCTTGTGACCGGATTCGCGCCCTGCCAGGACAAGCGACGCTGCCATGCGCTTCAGATCCCACTCGAATGGCCCGCGGATGGTCTCATCGAAGTCGTTGATGTCGAAGACCAGGCGTCCGTCTGGCGCTGCGAAGGCGCCTACGTTGCGCACATGCGCGTCGCCGCAGATCTGCGTCAGGATGCCGGTCGAGGGTAGCGCGCTCAGGTCTGCGGCCATCACCGGCGCCGCTCCCCGAAAGTACCCGAACGGCGCCTCGGCCATGAGCTGAAACTTCAGCTTGACCAGCGAAGGCACGCGCCCCTGCGCGGAGCGATGAAGCAATTCCAGCGCCGGCGTGCGCCGCACTTTCGGCTTCAGCTCACAGTGTTCCTGCCGGCCAACCTGCTTGCGCCGCGCCTGGCCCAGCTTGCGGCGTTCCTCCGGGGTTGCCCAGTGCATTCCCGCACCATACAACGGTAGGCGCGTCTACGCAAGGATGTGGAGGCGAACCATTTCGGGGGCTTTGGCGCACGCGGGCTCTGCCTTCAGTGGACCGCGTGAGATGGTGGAGCAAAACAGCCTCAAGGCTCTCGACGCTCCAGGTGGTCGCCGCGGACCGCAGCCTCCTATTCGGCAGAGGTCGCGGCCGGGGCGTTTGTTGGGGCCGGAACAGGTGTGGTCGAGCTGCTCGGCGAGGCAGGCACCTCCGTCGCGGCGCTGGAGACGACAGGCGTGGCGCCGGGGATGTACGTATCCACCTGCTTGACAGAGACTCCAAGCCTTGATGCGATGATGGACGGCGACAGTCCCTGATGGTGCATCAACTTGATGTTGGCAGCCAGGGAAAGCTTGACCGTGTCGTCTTTGAGCGTGCTCGCCGGCTGCGCAAGGGAAGCGGCCGCCGGGGTGACACTGGCCGAGTGAAACCGGCTGACCGCGGAAGCCGCGCTGGCGTTGCTTACTGCCACGTTGGAAATGGCTCCTGCCATGAGAACCCTCCCGATAACTATGGCACTCATCGGCGAAGTTCCGAATGGCACGAGAAGTGCCTGATTTCGATACAATCCGCAAACATCTTCAAGATCCCCACGGCGCGCGCGAGGGATCGGCCTTGCGATTCCGATCGTCGTCTGAGGAAAACAACCTCCGCGGCATTCAGCCATCCTTAAGGAGCATTGACGTACCCTCTTCTTTGACTGCCGGGATTGGCAGCGAAGGAGGAATCTGCAAATGAAACTGACTCTGAAGCTTTCCGCAGCCGCTCTCGTTAGCTTGTACCTGGCGGCAGCGGGTTATGCCGCCGAGAAGAAGATCCCTCGATCGGATCTCCCGCCAGCAGTGCAGAAGACCGCGCAGGAAGAGGCCAAAGGCGCAGCCGTCAGAGGCTATACCGAGGACAAAGAGAACGGCCAGTTGGAATACGAAGTGGAGATGACGGTAAACGGACACTCCAGGGACGTGACCATCGGACCCGACGGGAGGGTTCTGGAAGTGGAAGAGCAGGTTGAAATGGCCGCGTTGTCCACGAGCGTTCAAGACGGACTCAATGCCAAGGCCGGCAAAGGCAAGATCACAAAAATCGAATCGATCACCAAGCATGGAAAGATCGTCGCGTATGAGGCCCAGGTGACAACGATGGGAAAGCACTCGGAAATCCAGGTGGATCCGGACGGCAGACGGCTCAACCATGAGGAGTAGGCAAGGGCCCGCATCGATTCCTGCCCGGCGCCGCGTATGAGGGCTCCTGTAGGGTGCCCCGCAACCATATCCCAAATGTCTGCGTCATCGGTTCTTTGGGAGATCCACGACGCGATTCTCTCCAGGACGAATGCACGGGTCGGAATCGGTGCGGCATCTCCTCCTCTATTTCCCTATCCATTCGCAGCTCCCGCTTACGCCGCGCGCACCATGTGCACAACCTGCTCCTGATCTGTCTATCCCGTGGCCATTTTCTCAATCGCGGCGGCGCGCACCGGCCTCTACTACACTACTGACAGCTAGCATGAGCGCCGCTTCGGCCGACGCCCGGCCACTTCCCCTCTCCGCGACCCACGCCGTCTGGAAGCCCAGGCGCAATCCATGGCTCATTGCCATCACCGTCACGCTGGCCACCTTCATGGAGGTCCTGGACACCTCCATCGCCAACGTGGCGCTGCCGCACATTGCGGGCGGCCTGGGCGCCAGCGAGAATGAGGCCACCTGGGTCCTGACCAGCTACCTGGTGGCCAACGCCGTAATCCTGCCCGCCTCGGCCTACCTGACCACCTTCCTCGGCCGCAAGCGCTTTTACATGATCTGCGTCATGCTCTTCGGCATCAGCTCGGCGCTCTGCGGTCTGGCTCCGTCGCTGGGGCTGCTCATCTTTTTCCGCGTAATGCAGGGCGCCGGCGGCGGTGGCCTGGCCCCCAGCGAGCAGGCCATCCTGGCCGATACCTTCCCTCCCGAGAAGCGCGGCCAGGCCTTTGCGCTCTACGGACTTGCCGTAGTCTGCGCACCGGCCATTGGCCCCACTCTCGGCGGATGGATCACCGACAACTTCGACTGGCGATGGTGCTTTTACATCAATATTCCGGTTGCCATTCTTTCGCTCTTCCTCACCAACCGCATCGTCGAAGATCCGCCTCACATAGTTGAAGAAGTGAAGCGCGTGCAGAAGCAGGGCCTCAACCTCGACTTCTTCGGCTTCTCTCTGCTCGCTATCGGCTTCGGCTCGCTTGAGCTTGTCATGGACAAGGGCCAGGAGGACGACTGGTTCGGCTCGCGCCTCATCACCACCTTCGTTATCCTGTGCGTCGCCTCGCTGCTCACGCTCTTCTTCTGGGAACTCAACCAGATTCGCCGCAAGCACCGGCCCATCCTCGACCTCACCCTCTTCCGCCAGCGCAACTTCGCCGTCTCCTTCGTGCTCATGTTCGTGCTGGGCGTGGTGCTGTTCGGCACCACCGTCATGATTCCGCAGTTCGTCCAGACGCTGCTGGGCTACACCGCCGAGCAGGCCGGCCTGGTCATCTCCCCCGGCGGACTCATGGTCATGCTCATGATGCCCGTCGTCGGCTTCCTGGTTACCCGCGTCGATCCCCGATGGATGATCATTTACGGATTCACCATCTCTTCAGCCGCGTTGTTCGCCATGCTCACCCTCGATCTCCAGGTGAGCTACAGCTACATCGCCTGGCTGCGCGTCTTCCAGGCCGCGGGGCTGGCCTTCCTGTTCATCCCCATCAACACGCTCTCCTATAACGGCATCCCCATGACCAAGAACAACGACGTCAGCGGGCTCACCAACCTGGCGCGCAATATCGGCGGCAGCGTGGGCACGGCGTTCGTGGTTACCATGCTGGAGCGGCGCCAGCAGTTCCACCAGAGCCGTCTCGGTTCCGTCATCGCCCCCGGCAGCCCCAGTCTGCAGGGCATGCTCGACCGCATGGGACGCTACCTCATGCACGGCGGCCTCGCCTCCACACTGGCGCAGGGCAAGGCGCTGGCCCAGGGCGACCTCTATGGCCAACTCGTCCGCCAGAGCACCATGCTCGCTTATCTCGACGTCATCAAGGTGCTCGCCGTCCTCATGGTGCTGCTCATCCCCCTGGTCTTCGTCATGAAGCGGCCTCCCAAGGGTAAAGGCCCCGGCCCCGCTCACTGAAAAACTCCAGCGCCCGCTTGATTTAAACTTTCGCTGGAACCCTTTCTCCTGCCAGTGTGAGCTCGCCGCGGCGAATGTCGGGGTTCGAACTGGAGGAATTCCGTGACGCGTGCAGCCGGAGCTCTGCTTCCTGCTTTCCTGCTTCTATCTCTTTCCGCCCCGGCCCAATCCAACGGTATTCCCCTCACTGTGGAGAAGATTTACGCACACGGCCAGCTCGCCGGTACCCCTCCCGTAGGCCTTACGTGGTCGCCGGACGGCAAGCACCTCACCTACCTCGATGGCGGCGAATTGATCGATCTGGATCCCGCCTCCGCTCGACCGCATGTGTTGGTCAGCCGTGCCAAGCTGTCCGCGCTTTCCCGCGGCACGGAAAACGAGCAGGACCGAGACCATCGCGACCGCTACAAGATGGCCAGCTACATCTGGGCTCCGGATTCGCGCCATCTGCTCTTCGACTCCAACGGGCGCCTCTGGCTCTATGACCTCGGCAACGGCACCGGCCTGCAGATCGGATTCACTGACACCGCTTCCGGCGACGATCCCAAGTTCTCGCCCAACGGCGAGAGCATCTCTTTTGTGCGTAACAACGGCCTGAGCGAGGTGCGCCCGCACGATCTCACCGATAGCGCTGTGTTTCCCCTCGCACCTGCTCCCAACCCGGCCACCATGAACGGCAAAGTCGACTGGGTCTACGAAGAAGAACTGGACGTACGCAGCAACTACTTCTGGTCGCCCGATTCGAAGAGCATTGCCTTCCTCCAGATGGACGAAACAAACGTACCCCAGTATCCCCTAACCGACTGGATTCCGGTGCACGCCACAGTCGATCTGCAGCACTATCCCCAGCCCGGCGACTCCAACCCTGGGGTGCGCGTCGGCGTGGTCAGCCTCGGGGCTGCCCGCATGGGCTGGGTCCGCCTCGCCAACCGCCCCGGGCAGGAGTATGTGCCCCGATTCGGCTGGGTCGACCGTCACACCGTATGGGTGGAAACTCTCTCGCGCGACCAGAAGCAGCGCGACCTCTACTTCACCGATTACGGCAGCGGCCAGTCCCGCCTTGTGCTGGAGATTACCGACGACAAGTTCCTCGATGAAAACTACGATGTGGATGTCAAGGCCGGCGCCATCGTGCTGACGAGCTGGAAGGACGGCCACAACCACATCTACCTCTATCGTTACGACGTCGCCAACCCCATGGCGGCAACCGCATCCGGGAGCGAGGTGTCGCAATTGACCAGCGGCGATTTCGATGTGGATGCCGTCTCCCTGGTGGACGCCGCCCACAAGGCGGTCTACTACACCTCCAATGAAGGCAACCCTCTGGAGCAGCAGGTTTGGGAGGTGGCCTTTGACGGAAAACGGAAGCAGATCACTGCCGGTGCCGGCTTCCACGAGGCCAACTTCTCACTCACCGGGGCGGCCTTCGTCGATACCTGGTCCACGCGCCTGGAGCCGCCGCGCCTGAGCCTCTGCCAGACGGGAGGCAAATGCACTCTCTTCTGGTCCAACCGCGGGCTGGAACCATACAAGCTGCGCGCGCCTGAGCCGATCGAGGTGAAGGCAAAGGACGGATCGCCGCTCTACGCCACGCTTCTGCTCCCAGCCAACGCCGCCGGAATGGCGAGCGTGCCCCTCATCGTGAACCCCTACGGCGGCCCAGGCCCGCAGACCGTGGTCAACAAGTGGGCCGACGGGCTGCTCTTCGACGAGTTGCTGGCGGAGCATGGCTTCGCAGTGCTCCATGCCGACAACCGCGGCTCGGGCCATCGCGGGCGCGACTTTGCCCAGGCCGCCTGGCACAACTTCGGCCCGGTGCAGTTAGAGGACCAGCTCGCGGTTGTGGATGCCGCCCTCGCCGCGCATCCCGAACTCGATCCCAAGCGCCTCGGCTGGTGGGGCTGGAGCTGGGGCGGCACCTTCACCCTTTATGCCATGACCCACTCCGACCGCTTTAAAGCCGGCGTAGCTGTTGCGCCCGTGACCGATTGGCGCGATTATGATTCCATCTACACGGAACGTTACATGAGCCAGCCGACAGACTTTCCCGAGGGCTACAGGAGTTTTTCGGTGGTCAACTCCGCCGCCGAATTGAAAGGCCGGCTGCTTCTGGTGCATGGAACGGGCGACGACAACGTGCATATCGAAAACACGGTACAGTTCATCCAGATGCTGATTGAGGCCGGCATCCCCTATGACCTGCAGATCTATCCGCGCAAGACTCATTCCATCGCCGGCCCCGACGTACGCACTCATCTCTATGACCGTATTCTCAGCCAATTTGAGCGGTATCTGAAACCCGAGAGCGCGCAGGAGAAATGACCAACCTGGATCAATCGGCAACAAGAGGATCGGAACGGGCGTCGGCACAACTGCGCCGGCTCGAGGAGAGTTTGCTTGATCCCGTGGTCCGCCGCGACGGAGAGCGGATGCGCGCCATGCTGGCCGAGGATTTCCTGGAGTTCGCCTCGTCGGGCCGCGTGTGGACCCGCAAGACCATCATTGACTTTTTAGCCACAGAGACAAACTTCTTCCCCCCGAAGATCGAGGACTTTCAATGTTCGCTCATCTCGGACAAAGTGGCGCTCGTTACCTATCGCACCTCGCGCAACGACAGCAAGACCGGCGAGCACCTCGAGAGCCTGCGCAGCTCCATCTGGACGCGCCACGACGGGGAGTGGCGCATGCGCTTCCATCAGGGCACCCGCAGAGGCTGAGCGGATCGACCTGCAACATCTTGAAGCCTGCGCTTCCGTTGTTTGTTGCGTGTGGCAACCGCCTGCTTAAACCTCGTGGTGCTTGAAGATTTCGTCCTTCTCGCGGCACGGGCATCTGGCGCAGCCCAGGCAGCAAACCAGAAGAACAGCCACCCCCGCCGTCGCCACCAGCGCAAGAAGGCTTCCGCTCTCCATCAGCCATCGAATTAAGCTATGCATAATCGGTTCTCGTTTCCGGCGGACCCATTTAATAAGATGCGGATGCAGCTGCACCCGCAGTGTCCGCAGCCATATATCGTCCAGGGAATCCGATGGGAGCAAGTGTAGCAGATGTCCGCCCCTTCCAACCCGGACTTTTCTGCCTCTGTAGACGGGGCGGCGAGCGAATTTGTCGCGGCCCAGGATACGCAAAAAATGGCGTCCGACACGCACCTGAACTGGCTGTTTGTCGACCTGAACTCCTACTTTGCTTCGGTGGAGCAGCAGGATCGTCCCGAGCTGCGCGGCAAGCCGGTCGCCGTGGTCCCCATGCTCGCCGACACAACCTGCTGTATCGCCGCTAGTTACGAAGCCAAGGCCTTTGGCGTCCGCACCGGCACCATCGTCGCCGACGCTAAGAAAATGTGCCCCGGCATCGTCCTTATTGAAGGCCGGCATGAGCTCTATGTGCAATAACACCATCGCGTTATTGAGGCCGTGGAAAGCTGCCTGCCGGTCACTGCCGTCTGCTCCATCGACGAGATGGCCTGCCGCCTTCTGGGCCGCGAGCGCCCGCTGCTGGCCGCGCTCGAGCTCGGCCGCAAGGTCAAGGCCCGCATCCGCGAACACGCCGGCGAAATGCTTCGCAGTTCCGTCGGCCTGGCCACCAACCGCTACCTGGCCAAAGTCGCCAGCGACATGGAAAAGCCCGACGGCCTCGTGGCGCTCACCCTCGACGTCCTCCCCGAAGCCCTGTCGCGCCTCACCCTGCGCGACCTGCCCGGCATCGGCGCCAAAACCGAAAAGCGGCTGAACGAGCGCGGCATCCGCTGCATGGCCGATCTGATGGCCCTCGATTCCGAGCAGTCCGGCCAGGTCTGGGGCTCGGTCTGGGGCGAGCGCCTCTTTCATTGGCTGCGCGGCCAGGACTTCGAGATGTCCGAAACCGACCACCTCAAATCCATCAGCCATCAGCACGTCCTCGCCCCCGAGCTGCGCACTCCGGAGAAGGCCTGGGCCGTCGCCCACAAGCTCCTCCACAAGGCCGCCATGCGCCTCCGCTCCAACCGTCTCTGGGCCTCCAGCGTCCAGCTCGCCGTCGGCTTCTCCGCCGGCCGTGACGGCGCCGCCCCCGTCCCGGTCAGCCGCTTCGGCGTCCCCGCCAAAGGCTGGCACGGCGAAGTCCGCGTCACCGAGTGCCAGGATAACCAGACCCTCATCGCCGCTCTCAAGCATCTCTGGGACTCCCAGCCCAAAGGCTCCGAATACCAACATCCCTACTTCGTCGGTGTCCAGCTCGGCGGCCTCGTCCCCGACCGCCTCCATTCCCTCGGCCTCTTCGACGTCCTCGATACCGAGAAAAGCCGCGCCCGCCTCCAGGCCGCCATGGACCACCTCAACCACAAGTACGGCGCCGGAACCCTCGCCTCCGCCGCCATGCTCGCCGCATACAAGGCCGCCCCCACCCGCATCGCCTTCCACAGCATCCCCGAGCTCTTCTGACGCATTTCTGCGAACTGTGAACTGAAACGCGGTCCATCCATTCGCGCGGCCTTTCGGCGCGAAAGGGCGGGCAAGCGGCGCCGCAACTCTCGCCTCCGCGAACTTTTTTCTTCTATCCACGTAGTTCTCTGCATCCCCGCCTGCATTTCCCTGCGGAATAGAGAGTAGAAGCGAAACCAATGGCCCATGATTGGCAACCGGATTTCGAATCTCTGGTGGACGAGCATCAGGCCATGGTCTACTCGCTCGCGCTGCGCATGACCGGAGACCGCGGGCTGGCCGAAGAGATTGCCCAGGATGTATTTCTGGAGCTCGATCGTCACCTGTCGCGGATTGAAGGCCCCGAGCACGCCTGCGCGTGGTTGCGCCGGGTCGCCATGAGCCGGTCAACCGACGCGCTGCGCCGCCGCCGGGTGCGCGGAATGGACCTTTGGGTGGAACTTGAGGAACAGCACGGCCTGCCGGTGGACCAACCCGCATCGCCTCTCTCCGCGCGGCTGGAACATCTGCTGGCCGCGCTGCCTGAGGCGCAGCGCTCGACGCTGATCCTGCGCTACCAGGAGGACCTGCTGCCCGAAGAAATCGCCGTGCTGCTCGATTCGCCGGTCGCCACGGTCAAAAGTCAATTGCAGCGCGGACTCAAACTGTTGCGCGCACGGGCATTCAGCCAGTTGAAGGAGTTTATCCGTGGAGCATGAATCGATGGACCCGCTCAATCAGGAATTCGATCATGAACTTGAAAGGGAACTGAGGCAGGCGCTCGTGCGCCGTCCCGCGCCGCCGGGACTCAAAGCCCGGATCATGGCCGGGCGCAGGCAGCGGCGGCTGCAGAGCCGGCACTCGCACTCGATCTTGTGGATGCGCCTCGCCGCCTCGCTGCTCATCGCCGCGGTCATCGCCGGCGCGGTGCGGTGGGACTACGAGCGCAATCTCGCGCGGCGCCGCGGCGAACAGGCCCGGCAACAGGTTCTCCCCGCCCTGCCCATCCCTTCACACGCGCTCGACCTGGTGCAGCAGCACTTAACCGCGCGCAACCGCGGAAATGGAGACTTGGCAAAATGACGACTCAGATGACCATCAAGACGATACCATTGCGATGGGCCGCGCTGGCGCTGGCTGCGGCGGCGCTGACGGTCGCCGCTAAGGCGCAGGACGGCCTGCCGTTGCCGTCCCCCGTCGAAAAAGAGCTGGCCGCGCGCGCCTCGGACGTGACCGAAGTGACGCTCGACAAGAACATGCTCGGCTTTGCCGCCAAATTCCTGAACGACAAGGATGAAGACCAGGCCGGCGCGCGCAAGCTGATCTCCGGCCTTCAGGGAATCTACGTCCGCGAGTACGAGTTCGATAAGGAAGGCCAGTACTCGATGGACGACGTGGCCAGCCTGCGCAATCACTTTGAGACCAGCGAGTGGTCGCCCATGGTTCGCGAGCGCGAACGCAAGACCGGCGAAACCACCGAGGTGATGGTCAAGCTGGTCAACGGCGAGCCTCACGGCATGTTCGTTCTCGCAGCCGAGCCCAAAGAGCTGACCATCGTGCTCATCCTCGGCCCCATCCACATGGAGGACCTGAGCAAACTGAGCGGCATCGGCGGTCTTGGCGGCCTGGGCGCACTCGACGGCACTCATCATGCCCCGCACGGCAGTGGCAACGACCAGACCAAAGACAAGAGCAAGGACAAGACCGGCGATAAGAAGGGAGTCGACGAATGAGGCGCTTCGTATTCTTCCTCGTTTGCTTTGCCGCGCTGATGGTTCCGGTCGTGGTACTCGCCTCAGGCGGCGGCTCCGGCTTCGACGGCGTGGTTCACTCCATCGAGCGCACCTATCGCGTCCGCGCCACCCGCATTCCCTTCATGGGCCTGGTCAGCTTCGTCTCCGGCAAGGCTACTGGCGACGGCGTCGGCAACCTCCATCTGGCCGAGTTCGATAACTTCTCCGCATCCCTCGACGGCGAGGAGCTGAACCGGATGGTCGAGGTGAAACTCGGACCCTCCTGGGAGCGCGTCGTCCGCGAAACCTCTCGCGAAGGCCAAGGGAAGAATCAGGAGCAGACCCTGGTCTTCATGCGCCCTGAAGGCGCGCGCATGGGCCTCTTCGTGCTCGACGCCGACGGGCATGAGCTCGACGTCGTCCAGGTCTCCGTCAATCCCGATCGTCTCAACCAGACCATCTCCCGCTACAGCCATCACCACGACGGCGGCGAAGATCATCCCGATTGAGTAGAGCCAATAAGATCGCTGCCTTCCCGAGCGCAGCGAAGGAACCGCGGTTGCTTTTCTGATCTCTGATCCCTGTTCCCCGGCGAACCACGGGAGTCAAGCATCAAGCGCGCTATACTGCCGGCGCTGGCATCTCAATAGAATTGGTGCCAGCATGGCGAGTGTTGCACCTTTGCGCAATTCGGACTATCGCGGGCGGCTTGCGCCATCGCCCACCGGCTATCTGCACGTCGGCCACGCGCGCACCTTCTTCGCCGCGTTTCAGCGCGCGCGCGACGCCGGCGGCGCCCTGGTCATGCGCATGGAGGATTTGGACCCGGAACGCAGCCGCACCCAGTTTGCGGAGGCCGCGTACGAAGATCTCCGCTGGCTCGGCATCCGCTGGCAGGAGGGCCCCGATCGCGGCGGCCCGTATGCGCCCTACGTGCAAAGCAGGCGCATGCCCGTCTACCTCGACGCTTGGCGCAACCTCTACCGCGGCGGCGTTCTGTTCCCTTGCAAATGTTCGCGCAAGGATCTGGAAGCCGCTCTCGGCGCGCCTCACGAGATCAGCGTCGCCGGCGTCCGCTCCGGCGGAAAATTCGAGCCCCTCGACGATGAGCCCATCTATCCCGGCACATGCCGCAAGTACCTCGGCTACTCTCCGCAAATGCCCGCGGCGAACGAAACCGGATTCGACTCGCCCTCGGGACTGAACTGGCGCTTCAAGGTGCCCGACGGCGAAGTCATCGAGTTTTGCGACGCAAACCTTGGCCCCCAGCGCTTCGTCGCCGGGGTGGACTTCGGCGACTTCGCCGTGTGGCGTCGCGACGGCACCCCCAGCTTTCAGCTCGCCTGCGTGGCCGACGACGCCGCCATGCGCATCACGGAAGAAGTGCGCGGCGCCGACCTGCTCAAGTCCACCGCGCGCCAGATCCTGCTCTATCGCGCGCTCCGCCTCACCCCGCCCCAGTGGTTCCATTGCCGCCTTGTGCTCGATCAGAACGGCCGCCGCCTGGCCAAGCGCCACGACGCGTTAAGCCTCCGTGCTCTGCGCCAGCGCGGCACCACTCCCATGAACATCCTCGCCGCCGAACTCCCCCTGAGCGCCTGACCACTCTCCACTGGTCCCAGTCCCTGCCTTCTACCTCCCTGCGCCCTTTTCTCTGACCACTGACCCCTGACCACTGACCACTGTCGCCCTCCCCTTGACATTCTACCTATCACAGGCGTAATAGGTAGAGTGTCTAGGAGAGAGCCGTGGCGTCCACTGAAAAAACCGACCTGCTGCAGGGAACCCTCGACCTGCTCATCCTCAAAGTCGTTGCCCTCGGCCCCGTCCACGGCTACGGCATCGCCCTGCGCATCCGCCAGATATCCAAGGACGTGCTCCAGGTCCAGCAGGGCTCGCTCTACCCCGCACTGCATCGCCTGGAAAAGCGCGGCTGGCTCGCCGCCGATTGGGGCGAGTCGGAAAACAACCGCCAGGCCAGGTTCTACCGGCTCTCAGCCAGGGGCCGGAAGCAGCTCGCCGCGGAAGAGCAGACATGGAATCGACTCGCGCAGGCGGTCGCGCTCATTCTCAAAACCGCGCAATGAGGAGGTCGCAATGAACTGGAGTCGGCGCAAATCCAATGCAGGGACGTCTCCCGATCCCTTCGATCGCGAGATCGGCTTTCACATCGAGCAGATGACCGCGGACAACATCGCTAGCGGCATGACGCCGGAAGAGGCTCGCCGCCAAGCCCTCATTGACTTCGGCGGGCGCGATCAGGTCCGCCAGCAGGTCCGCGAGGTGCACTTGTCCGCCCTGGCCGAAGCCCTGCGCTTCCATCTGCTCGCCGCCTTGCGCTTCCTGCGCAAGTCGCCCGGCTTCTCCCTCGCCGTCATCCTCACCCTCGCACTCGGCATCGGCGCCAACAGCGCTGTCTTCTCCGCCATCGACGCCATCGTCCTCCGCCCGCTGCCGTTCCCCCACGGCGACGAACTGGTCCGCATCTACCAGCATGACTCCAAAGGCCGCGACGCCAACACCTTCGTCGCCCCTCAGCGCCTGGAAGACTGGAACCGCATGTCCACGGCGCTCTCCGGCGTCACCGGCTACTTCAAGGACGATCTCTCCGAGCTTTCCGGTCCGCTGCCGGAAAAAATCACGGAAGCGCTGGACGCCCCGCG
>VFSW01007024.1_pt1 | contig 16432 bp, 27 predicted proteins | sample 5358111 | NCBI WGS metagenome assembly VFSW01 (sample SAMN11554181, study PRJNA540505) | mine drainage metagenome | isolation source: sediment from site ElyBrook_90M | place: USA: Ely Copper Mine, Vershire, VT | collected 2017 | reverse complement strand
AGCTAGGTCTGCTGCTAGGGCTTTGCTACATGAATTCTGATGGCGGAGTACTTCCCCTGACGTGCGTGCCGCCCAAACCCTAGACCTGTGCCTGCACACACCAACGCTTCCACATCGCGAACTTAACCACAGAGCACGAAGGAGCTCTACCCTATGCAGAACACCGTCGTCGTCACACCATTCACTACAGCGCAGCGCGCCATGGCGTGTCAATTCGTAAGCATGCAAACGCAGACTTTGTTTCGCGTGACCCTGCTTCCACCCACGCCGTTTGCCGTCTCGACAGAACAGGCGCAGGCGTTCACAAAAGACGCGCTCTGGCAGACCTACCTGGCCGCATTTCCCGAGGGGACTGATCCGCTGTACAAGTCGCACACGGAACACGACTGCCAGTGCTGCAAAAGTTTTGTGCGTACCATGGGCGGCGTGGTGTCTATCGAGAACGGCGCGATGACGACCATTTGGGACAATTGGAACACGGGCACCTTCTACGACACCGTCGCAGCTGCCATGGGCGCGCTGGTGCGTCGTGCAACTATCGACAACGTGTTTTTGCACACTGAAAGTGCTGTGGGTGTAGAGAACAGCTTTCAGAAAGTGTCCTCTTCTACGGCGTCTGTGGTCTCACTACGACAAGAAGAGTGCGTCGTGACGTGGGCGCACTTCTTCGTGCGCTTGCCAAAAGTTGCTATGGAGCAAAAGGCCGTTGTCGGCCCTAGACTGTCGGAGCACCGCGCCACGCACGACGTACTCAAGCGTGGCCTAGAGGAGCTGACGCTGGACGCCGTGGACACCGTGCTGGAATTGATCGCGCAAAACTCACTGTATCGTGGTGAGGAGCACAAGCATGCACTTGAAGCTTTTCGGTCGATGAAGTTGGCGTTTGACCGCCACGAATACGATGACGACCTATTTGTGTGGTCCAACGTCGACGCACGGCGCACGCCAACTTCGGTAACGCGCATTCGCAACACGGCTATTGGCGCGCTGCTCGTCGCGCTTTCCGAGGGCGAATCTTTGGACGCTGCGGTGGGCAAGTTTGAAGCCATGGTCGCCCCCGCCAACTACAAGCGGCCCACGGCACTCGTAACCAAAGCCATGATAACGTCGGCGCGCAAGGTCATCGAAGAGCTAGGCTACGCGAACGCGCTAGAGCGCCGGTACGCGGTGGAAGAAGACCTAACGGTCAACAACGTGTTGTTCGTAGATCGCGCGTCGCAACCTGCCACGTTTCCGCGGACCACGGAGGGCGTATTTGCCGCACTGGCCGCCGATGTAGCGGAGAAGACGCGCACTTTCGACAAGATAGAAGAAGTGCCTGTCGAAAAGTTTTTGCGCGATTTGTTGCCCAAGGCAGCGACCGTGGAGCTGCTGCTAGAGAACAGGCACGCTTCCAATCTGGTTAGCCTGGTGGCTCCAGCAAACTCCGACGCGCCATCTTTGTTCAAGTGGCACAACAACTTCTCTTGGTCGTATGCTGGTGACTTTGCCGATTCTCTCAGAGAAAAAGTGAAGCGTGCCGGTGGCGCGGTGACCGGTGTGCTTTGTTGCCGGTTGGCTTGGGATTACACAGACGACTTAGACCTTCACATGCGGGAGCCAGACGGAACACACATCTTTTACGGCAGTGTGCGCAAATTGTCGGCTTGTGGCGGTATGCTGGATTTAGACGCCAATGGTTGCGACGGCATGAAAAATGAGCCTGTGGAGAACATCTTCTACGGCGATGCGAACAGTCTGCGCGAGGGCGTCTACGAGCTGTACGTGCACAACTATTCGCGCCGCAGTTTTGGTGTCGGATTTGAGGCTGAGGTAGAGTTCGACGGACAGACGTACCGCTTCTCTTGCGACAAAGTGCTGCGAACTGGTGACAAACTCAAGGTGGTCAAACTCGCGTACTCGCATGCTGGCGGATTCAAAATTTTAGAGTCACTGCCGTTCAGTCAAAAGTCTAAAGAGTTGTGGGGCTTGCAGACGCAAACTTTCCGTGCTGTCAAGGCAATCACGCTGTCGCCTAACTACTGGGTAGAAGAGGACAGCGCTGCGTTTACTGGCGTTGGCAACAAGCACTACTTCTTCTTTTTAGAAGGCTGCCGCAACGCCGAGGGCGCGCGCGGATTTTACAACGAGTTCTTGGATCAGCGGCTGAGTCAGCATCGCAAGGTGTTCGAGTTGGTAGGGTCCAAGATGCGCACGGATGAGGCAGATCGACAGTTGAGTGGATTGGGCTTCTCTTCTACGCAAAAGGCGTCGTTAGTGTGTCGCATCACGGGGTCGTTTACTCGTGTCGTGCGCGTGTTGTTTTAAGGTGTTTAGACGTTCGCTGTGTGTTCTACACAAAAAGGAGAATTACCATGTTTGAAAGAGCATCGCGCATGAAACTACGCTTCGAATCCACGCGGGGGTTGTTGACCGTGGAGGACCTTTGGGACCTGCCACTCACCGCGCGCAGCGCCAGCCTGCCCAGCCTGGACGACCTAGCACGAACGCTGGCGCGTAAACTCACGGACACAGCTCACCAAGTGAGTTTCGTGCTGCCCACCACCACGGCTGACGAGTCATTGCAGTTGCAATTCGACGTCGTTAAGCACGTCATCGAAGTTCGCATGGCGGAGCGTGCCGCACGCGAAACGCAGGCCGCCAATCGCGAAAAGAAGCAGAAGCTGCTGTCGCTCATCGCGCAGAAGCAAGACGCGCAGCTCTCTGACAAGTCGGTCGAAGAGCTGCAGGCCATGGTCGAAGAGTTGTAACAGCGAAGCACGCTCAGCCTGGCAGACTGGGCGTGTAAGCTTTGTACTAGCAAAGGTGGACAACTATGCGAGTAATTATTGATGGGCAGGTGTACGTGCCGCAGTGCGACGTCATGTCGCAAGAAGTAAGAAATGCTTTGTCGTTTGTTTATGGGCGGCTGTGGACCGAAGCCTATTACGACCCTCGCAACAAAGCGACGTGTGAGTTCGCGCAGCCGCTGGCGGACAAAATGTGCGAGTTAAACGGCATTCTAAAATTCAAAACTTAAACAGGAGCATGCGATGCCGCAATTGTTTCTAGACTGCGACGGAGTGTTGGCCGACTTTGACAGATATGCCGAGCGCGTGTTCGGCTTGTCGCCTCACGACCACGAAGCGACCGTAGGCGCTGGTCGCTTTTGGGCTGACCTACAAAAACACCCAGACTTTTTCTACAAGCTGCCGGTGTTGCAGGACGGACGCGCGTTGTACGAGGCCGTTAAGCATTTGCGGCCTGTCATTCTCACGGGCCGTCCTTCGCACGCTGGCGGGTTGTGGGCCGTAGAGCAGAAGCAACGCTGGGCCGCCAAGCACTTTCCAGGCGTGGAGATAATCGTGTGTCTGTCTAGAAACAAGTGCCACCACATGAGAGCCGCTGGTGACGTACTGGTCGACGATCGCGCGAAGTACCGTCCATTTTGGACGGACGCAGGCGGCGTGTTCGTGCTGCATCGTAACGCCAGCACCACGCTTCAAGAATTGAAGACGATAGGAGTACTGTGACTAAAATAGACAAACTTTTGAAGCATTGGTGGCAGACGCAGTGCGTCATGCTGGAGGGCTTGGCATGACACCATACGCCGTGTTGCTTGTAAAGCCTTCGGATGGTGACGAACTCATTCGCAAAGCATACCACGCTGTGGCGCGCATGGAGCACCCCGACCGCGAAGTGGGTCAGAAGATGGCAAGCGAACTTTGGTACGAAGCGACAGCAGCCTACGCAGCTATTAAAACTTTCGAGTTGCGTCGCTCGTGGTCTCGACAACAGAGCCTGCATGCAAAATTGTGTGCGCAGTGTGAAGGTTTTGGCGTAGTAGGGACACGGCTCTTTAAGAGCAGCGTGCGCGTGTGTGCTTCGTGTGCTGGCAATGGGCGCGGCGTATAATACTGTTAGGAGGATTGTTTATGTCTAAGAAAAGAAAAGCGCCGACGCAAGTTTTGCCGAAAGTCAGCCAAGAGCGTGCCCCAAACTGGGATGTGTTCTTTCACTACCAGCGCAATCCGCTTCTGCGCAGTCAGCTGATCACAGCCTTGTTGTCAGGACATCAACTAGAGGTGGAACGCCTTCCAGCAGCTACCCTGCTAGATGCAGTTCTGTTGTCGATGGCGGCGCGAAACTACGCAGAGTCTGAGGTGATCGACGACTACAGTGCTTTGCTGCGCAGAGTTGACGAAGCGTGGAAGAGCCCGCTGTGGACGCGCCGCGTCTTTGACCAAACACACATGGGTACAGCGGACTTTATTTTGCGTGGCACCAGTGAGTTCACTTGCCACGAAGACGCATACATACCAGACTTCGTTACTTGGCTTCTGGAGCACGAAGTGCCTAATTACTTTGCCGAAGAGCTGGCAGCGTAGTGCACACAGCGGCGAAGCGGTGTATAATGTTGACAGGCAGTACCCAACTCTAGCTGGAAAGGAATTTGAACCGCAATGTACGCATCGACCGACTTCGCCACTAAACGAGAATTCCGCCGCGCCGTTCAACAAGGGCTTCCTGTCATACTTTACTCGCCGACGCTGGGTACACCCGCCATCAACGGTAAGGCGACCGTTACCGGCCCCTGGCCCACCACTCCAACGCGTAAGTACGAACCCTTGATTGGACCCAAAGAGCGTCGCAACTCGCGAGGTGCTACCACTTGGATTGCGCAAGCTGAAGTGCGCGACATGCGCGCTGTAGCCGTGTACTAGATCAGTTGGAGTGGGCGCCGCCTGTGTAAGTTGTACGGCGGCGCCAGCTTGTACTATCAGCGCCGCGCTTTTGTTGTTCTGCCAATCCCAACGCGGGTTGGATAGAAGGCCGACCAGCCCCTTTCCCGCCTAAGTGACTGCAAGAGCGCGGCGCTGATCGTACAATCTAGAAAAGACTTTCAATGGCCACAGTTATCGTCAAACGATTCAATGTCGTCGGCAACGGCTTCGACACAGAGAACGCCGCCGTGTTCAGCGTGCGGCGCAAATTTTGCCCGCTTTACTCTAAGAATGGAAGTGCTTTGAGAGAGTTCTCAGGTGCTGCTCTAGACGGCACCACGGAGCCCGAGGTGCAGGCCATCGCACGGTTGAATGGCGTGGTCAGCGTGGCTTCTTTCTCGCATGACAGCCTGTACGACCTGCACGTTAAGAAGGCCGCTGCGTACAGCTGGGAGGAGTTGGTGCCCACCATCGAAGCCCTGCTCACCGCTCGCGACGAACGTCTCACGGCCAGCGAAGTGGCGGAGTTGGAGGCTCTTCATGAACAGTAGACCTTTGTGCATTTACCACGGCAATTGCATGGACGGCTTTACCGCCGCGTGGGTCATGTGGCTCAAGTATCCCGAGGCGGAGTTCGTCCCAGGTGTGTACGGCGAAGCGCCGCCGGATTGCACCGGACGCGACGTGTACTTGTTAGACTTCAGCTACAAGCGCGACGTGCTGAAAGCCATAGCGCGTCAGGCGCGGAAGCTGGTCGTGCTGGACCACCACAAAAGCGCGGAAAAAGAATTTCCCAACTTTTGGGACGCCAACGAGACAGAACCGCACGCTAATGTCGCAGGCATTTTTGACATGGACAAGTCAGGAGCACGGTTGGCGTGGGAGTGGTTCTGCCCTGCCGCGATGGTGCCGTTGTTCGTTCGCTTGGTCGAGGACCGCGACTTGTGGCGCTTTGAGTTGGCGAACTCTAGAGCGCTCAATGCCGCGTTCTTCAGCCATGCGTACGACTTCGCCCAGTGGACAGAATTGGCCAAGGCGTGCGCCACGCAGTCCGCAACGCTGACCCTCGTTTTGCAAGGTGAGGCCATTTTGCGCAAACAAGACAAAGACGTGCGCGAATTGATAACCGTTTTGCGTCACGCGCGAAGATTCACTCGCCTCGAGAGGCTTCGCGCCCTGGATATTCCTTGCGCCAACTTGCCGTACACGCTGGCCAGCGACGCGGCAGGTGCGATGGCAGAGGGGTGCCCATTCGCCGCCACGTACTACCAAGACGCTAAGGGTTGGTACGTCTTCAGCCTGCGCAGCCGCGAAGGCGGCGTAGACGTGAGCGAGGTGGCCGCCGTTTACGGTGGTGGAGGACACCGCAACGCGGCGGGCTTCCGCATTGCCAGTTTGGAGGACCTATGAGCGAGTTGAAAGTCGTCGTGACCGACGCGCTATCCGACGCGCGTAGAGCTTTGCGCTCTGCGTCCGTGTACCGTCACGCACACTACGCCAGGGAAGAAGAGCTAAGACGTGTAGCGCTCGCGCTAGAGGCCATTGCTCGTGCTGTAGACGCACACGTTTGTCGTGCAGAGCTCGTGCCTGCGAGCGAGTAGTTCTAGCAAAGTGCGACATTCGAAGGGTAAGAACGTGAGTGACTTGATCTTGTTATTCGCCGTGTGCGCCGTGGCATACTGGCTGTGTTGTAAGAAAGGAGCCTGAGAGTGCATAAGAATGAGGACAAGTTTGTAGGCGTAGAAAACGTGCAGCAAGCGTGGGTCGGCAGTGGTGGTTCTTTGAGCGGCGTGTTGCGATGACCAAGACACTGTGGCGCTGGAGCCACGCGCGCGACGACTGGGACTTCGTGACCACGGCCACAGAAGACAAAACCAAGGCGGTGTTGCGAGGCTACCGTCGGCGCGACGCCAAGGGCGTACGATTCAAGTGGACGGACGGCGACAAGCCGAGACGCTTCAGGACAAGACGCAAGAAAGGCGAGTAAGATGACGACAGAATTTGAAGTGGGCGATTGGGTGGCGCGACGAGCTTGAGAACCACCGGTCAGGTCGTGTGCTGGCCGTTACGCAATATGAGTACGCCGTGGCTTTAGATGCGACGGCTTGTCCTGGAGAGCCATCCGTAACATGGGTGTACAAAGAGCGAGTCTGTGCTCTGTAAGTAAGGAGGAACAATGCCTGTCAAGTACTCAGCCGTAATTCGCGCGGAAGCGGCGTTGCGTAAAGCTCTCGCCGCCGAACTAAACAAAGAAGTGGCGCGTGTGCGGCGCTCTAAAGTAGACGCGGAACTACGCGCAAAGCGCAGCGCAGAAAAAGCAGCCGCTGCAGAAAGCCGCAAATTGTCGCGCATAGTCGGGCTCACGGTCACTAAGACAGAGTTCTTGCCATCTAGCGAAGGCGTCGTGCGCATCACATTCACTGACGGTACAGTGTTTGAGTTGAGCGCGAGCGGTGACGACGCCACCTACGTCACCTACAGTCTTAAGGAGGCGCGATGACCGACCGATGGGAGATTCGCAAGTACGTGCTAGCTTTGAACTTTAAGCCGCAAGCACTTCACATTCCGGTGGGCGCACGCTTTTTGCAGTTTGCGTCGCAACACAACGAACCTGCGTTGTGGGTGCTGGTAGACACCACTGCGCCAAAAGTGTGGCGACGATTTGTCCTGTGCGGCACGGGCCTGGTTCCGGAGTCTGTAGCCGTCGAAGCGCCGTACTTGGGCACGGCGGCTTTGCATGACGGTGACTTAGTGCTGTACCTATTCGCGCTGCCATCGCTAGTAAATTCGCAAGACGAGGAGCCATCTGATGCCAAGTAAGCTGTTCAAACCCATGCTTGCCGCCAAGCCCGACCCTTCCGCTGTCGACGCAGAGTTGGCTAGGTTGCCATTTCCCGCGTTGTTCAGCCCCAAGCTAGACGGAGTGCGCGCCATGGTGCAGAATGGACGACTTTACACGCGCAACTTGAAGCTGGTGCCCAATCTAGAGATGCAGAAGTTGTGGGGTTGCGAAGAGCTGGACGACTTGGATGGCGAGATCATCGTCGGTTCGCCCACCGCCGAAGACTGTTTCAACCGCACCTCTTCGGTCGTGCGCGCTGTCGGTAAGAGCGCCGAGGGTGCGACGTTCTACGTGTTTGACAAGTTCGGCACTGACAGCTTCGAGGAACGCCTGCAACACGCCAAAGAGGCCGTAGAAGGCGCGTGCGTCGGGCAGACGACCAAGCTGGTACAGCACGTGTCGCTCCACTCGTTCGCCTCTCTGGCTAAGTATGAGGCGCGCCAGCTTGCTTTGGGCTACGAGGGCGTCATGTACCGTCGTCCTGGTGGCTGCTACAAGCAAGGTCGCAGCACCCTGCGCGAAGGAGGGCTAGTCGCCGTCAAGCGTTTCGTAGACGCTGAGGCCGTGGTGTTGGCCACATATGAGCAAGAAGCGAACAACAATGTCAAGATGATGAACGAGCTGGGGCAAATGCGCCGCTCTTCGCACAAGTCCGGCAAGTCTGGCAAAGAAACGCTGGGTGGGTTCGTTGTGACGATGTTAGAGTCCAAAGAGCCCAACAAGCGCGAACTCGAGCTGGCGGTAGAACTCGGCAAGTCCGCCGAGGCGCGCGCGGCCATGGACGCCTTCAACATTGGAACGGGCGTAGGTTTAACTGATGCAGTGCGCAAAACTTTGTGGAAGCAGCGCGCAACGCTGCCTGGTCGCATTATCAAATTCCGCTATCAAAAAGTGGGCACGAAAGACGCGCCGCGCATACCTGTATTTCTAGGATTTCGTGACCTCAATGACCTGTAGCCGTGTAGGCTATAATTTAAGTTACACCGACTAACTTAGAAAGAGACCTAATCGATGCCCACTGCAGTCCCCAAATTAGAGCTGACTACAGAACTTACAAGTGCGATTAAAGTGTTGTCGCCTGCGGTAAAGCGCTTCACCAAAGCACTTAAGACGTTAGACCCTGCTAAAGTGCCTGTGGGTGCACTAGCCGATCTGTTGTACGACCTACGGCAAGTCAGCCGCACGTTGTCAACTTTGACAGCACCGTTCGAAGACGTGGTAAATCCCACCATAAAGCTCATAGAAGAACACTTTGTGCAGACACTCTCGGTAGACGAGTCCAGCGGCGTACAGGGTCACAAGTCGCGCGTGCAGGTTACGGCGAGCGTCGTGCCTGTGGTGGAAGACTGGGAGAAGTTCTACGCTCACATTGCCAAGACGAAGCAGTTTGAGCTGCTCAATCGCGCGGCCAATCGATCATCGATCGTAGAGCGGTGGGACGCTAAGAAGCAGGTGCCTGGCATTGGCAAGTTTACAGCCAAAAAAGTGTCTTGTACCAAGCTGAGCGGGAAGTGAGGTTGTGTGCTGGACACGCAGCCTGTACTTACAGAACGTCAAACACAGGAGATGCTATCGATGGACACCGGAGATGTTATACTGCACAAGCCGACCGGTGAGCGCTGGGTTGTGGCCTACGTGAGTGGAAGACACTTGTTCTGTTGCGGCTGGCCTTTGTCTGCTGCACTCGTCAACGACTGCGAGTTGGTACACGCAGCCACCCCAGAAGACAGGCTTAGATTATTGGAGCAAATGGCCTCCATGTCAGGTTCTGACAGTCGTAAGCAGTACGCACTGCAACGACTGTCTGATGCGGAAGTAATACTGCCGAAACTGTACTAGGCAGAACTGTTAACGTAGTTCTACAAGGAGAGTATTGCAATGGCAACAAAGAAGGTTACTGCCAATAAGTCTCAGACGACCGCACTTGTGCCGTGGTCTGAGAAGTTTGCGAAGTACGCAAAAGAAACCAAAGAGCAGGTCAAGAACATTGGCACTGGCGGCGTCGGTGTAAAGTTCGGACGTGGCTCCATCACCATTGGCGACACACCGGTCAAAGGCGGCAAGCTGGAGTGTGTCATCATCGGCAGTTGCGCGCTCAACAAGTGGTACGAAACAGACTACGATCCGACGGACAAGCAACCGCCGGACTGCTACGCGTTCTCCGTCATAGCAGACGATCCTGACATGGCTCCGCACGCCGCAGCAGCACACAAACAGTCAGACAAGTGCGCCGACTGCGAGAAGAACCAGTTCGGCACAGCCAAGACAGGGCGTGGCAAGGCGTGCAACAACACCATTCGTCTTGGTCTGCTGACCGCCAAAGACGCAGAAGATGCTGATGGTGTTGCCAGCGCAGAGTTAGCCACTGCAGGAGTCAGTCCGACCAATCTGGGGCACTACAAGACGTACACCGACATGCTCGAAGAAGAATATGGTCGGCCACCATGGGCCGTCGTCACTGAGATTGCCAGCTACGATGACCCCAAGACACAGATTCGTCTGGAGTTTCGTATGGTGGAGCTTATCGAAGACGACAGCGTGCTTCAGGCTCTTGAGAAGCGCTTCCTGAAGATACAAGACTTGCTGCAGAAGCCATTCGCAGCGCCGACGGAAAGGCCGGTGCCTGCCAAGGGCAGCGTCAATAAGCGCTTCGCGCCGAAGAAGAAGACAGCGAAGCGGTAGTCTGCAGCACACAGCCCGCTGGCATACCGGTTTGTAGTATGCCACACAACAAAGGTGCATTGTGAGAGTACTGTTGCTTGTAACAAGAATGTTTATGTTCGTGTGCTTCGGATTTGCAGCGCTGTTGCTGCTGGCAACTCCATCAAGAAGTCGGAGGTTCTTTTGATACTGTCAGGAGACGCTGTACGGCAGTACATCCAATGGGGCGGCCTCAAGTTTACGCCCGCTCTTGGTCCTGAGCAGATTCAACAAAACGGCGTCGATCTGATTGTAGACGCTGTGCACAGTGAACTGCTAGTCCCAGGTGGGTTCACGCTTGGCGTAACCCGCGAAACCATTACGATGCCGAACGACCTGATGGCTTTTGTACAACTGCGGTCTACGTGGGCGCGCAAAGGCTTTATCATGGCGGCCACTGTGATCGACGCAGGTTTTCATGGCACAGTGACATTAGAGATTGCGAAGTTCGGTGAGCCAGGCTATGTTCCTGTGGGCCAGCGATTTGCGCATATCATATTTGCACGTATGACCACGCCTGCGGAACCTTACATGGGTAAGTACCAGAACCAGAGTGGCATTACGGGTGCACGGTGAGGTGATTGTGGAGGCTTGCGGATGGACAGACGTAGACTTTGTGCCTTGCGTGCTAGAGCGCGGGCACGGAGGTATGCATCTATTTAAGAAGGTGTGCAGCGCAGGTCATCTGCTGACGGAAAAGACGATGTACGTCACTCCCAAGGGCTACCGCCACTGTCGCCGTTGTCTCTCACTGGCAGACGCAAGATACAGAGCTAAGAAGAGGGCTTCATGACCAAGACACCACCAGTAATCACAGTAGACTTCGAAACGCACGGGATAGAAGGTCGCCCAAACTATCCACCAAAGCCAGTATCTTTAGCACTAAAGTGGCCAGACCAGCGAGAGTACAAGCTTCTGTCTTGGGGTCACGAAGCTGGCGACAATAACTGTAGCGAGAAAGAGGCACGCGCAGAGTACTTAAAGGCGCGTAACAGTAAGTATCCGATGCTGTTTCAAAATGGTGTTTTTGATCAAGACGTGGCAGAGACACACTGGGGCGTGCCGCTGCTGCCCTGGGACAAAACGCACGAGACGATGTATCTGCTGTTTTTAGACAATCCGCACGCGCCGTCATTGGCTCTAAAAGAGAGCGCGCATCGACTTCTAGGCATCAAGCCTGAAGAGCAGGATAAGTTGCGTGATTGGATTTTGAGTAACGTGCCTGAGGCACGACGTAAACCCAGCAGTTGGGGCGCTTACATTTGGAAGGCACCCTACCGAATTGTGCGGCCTTATCACAAAGGCGATCTCGTCCGTACAGAAAAGGTGTTCAATTTTCTGTACCCAAGAATCGTAGATGCAGGCATGTTAGAGGCGTACCAACGCGAGCTTCGCTTGATGCCCATACTGCTGCGTAATGCGCGCAAAGGTATGCGTGTTGACTACGACGCGCTAGAACGTGATTTGCCGGCCATGAGGCTCGGCGTACAGCGTGTCGACGAGTGGTTGCGCAGACGGTTGGGTGACATCAATCTAGACAGTGACAAGCAGCTAGGCGAAGCACTGTACGACAAAGGCATTGTGTCAGACTTTCGACGCACACCCAAAGGACAGCTCAGTGTCAGTAAGAAGTATCTGACAATCGACAAATTCACAGACAAGCGTGTATACCAGGCGCTTACTTATCGTGGACAGATGAGCACGTCAATCAGCATGTTCGTAGAACCCTGGCTAGAGCTGGCTGGAGGCACAGAAAATCGAGTCCTGCACCCAAACTGGGTGCAAGTTCGTTCGTCAAAAACAGGCGGCGATTCGCAAGGTGCGCGCTCGAATCGCATTATTTGCGCACGTCCTAATCTACTCAATATACCGAAAAAGTGGCGTCGCTCCATATCTGCAGGGTTTGTGCACCCTACGTTCGTCAAAGTACCTGAGCTGCCATTCATGCGCACGTATGTGTTGCCAGACAAAGGCAAACAGTGGGGACGACGCGACTACAACCAGCAAGAAGTGCGGTTGTTTGGCTACTTTGAAGAAGGTCCTGTGCATGAAGGTTTTATTGCAGATCCAAGGTTTGACATTCACGAAGGCGTGCGTGCTGAAGAAGAGGCGGCGCTGGTAGCTGCTGGGTTGCGCGACGTGTTTGAGCGTGATGACGCCAAAACAACGGTGTTTGGTGCATTTTACGGACAAGGTTTGTCTGGTTTGATGGAGTCTTTAAAACTGAGCGAGGAGGATAGACATGTTGGGCAGTTGATACACAAAGCTTTGCATAGAGCTGTGCCGAGCATTAAAGAGCTAAGCAATCAACTAAAGGCTTTGTCGCAAGAAGGTCTGCCCATCCGCACGTGGGGTGGTCGTCTGTACTACGTCGAACCTCCTATGTATGTAGAGAAGTTTGGACGCAACATGACTTTCGAGTACAAGTTGATTTCTTATCTAATTCAAGGCAGTGGCGCCGACGTCATGAAAGAGGCGTTGGTGCGGTACGACGCACATCCCAAGCGGACTGAAGACTTAATTGTGACAGTCTACGACGAAGTGAACATCAACCTGCCAAAAAGCGAGAAAGGCGCCAGACAAGAAATGACAACGTTACGTGACTGCATGCAGTCGGTAGAGACAGATCCAATGCAAATGTTGTCTGATGGTGAGGTCGGGCCTAGCTGGGGTAAGTTAGCGAAGTATCCTGTATGAAGCTGCCGCCATCATCTCGTCGTCCCAAACGTACGACAGAAAGCTCTGCATGTTACAAGCGTAATCATGCAAAGTGCAGAGGCTTTGTCAATCTCAACCATGGACTCAAGAGCATTTGTGTCTGTGCCTGCCACAAGAAAGAACAGAGGCCGCAGTAGACAATGGCAACGACGAAAAGTGCAGCACCCTTGGCGACGCTTACATCCTGGAGCTACAGCGTGTACACAGCGTACATGAAGTGTCCTATGAGCGTCATGTTCGACAAGATCAAGCGTATTCGCATCGTCGAACCGCCGAACCCACATTTTGAAAAAGGCGACCGTGTTCACAAAGCTGCGGAGAAGCACATCGTGACTGCAGGCAAAGTGCCTGCGCTCATTCCAGAACTGAAACTTGTCAAAGAGCGCTTGAGTGTGTTTCGCAAGTTGAAGGCTAAGGCAGAACTAGAGTGGGCGTTCACAAAGCAGTATTTGCCCACTAGCTGGTTCGGACCAGAGGCTTGGTTGCGCATCAAAGTAGACGTCTGCGCAGAATCACCTGCTCTTGTACAAATTACAGACTGGAAGACTGGCAAAGTGTACGACGACCATAAGCAGCAGCGCAGCTTGTACGCGCTGGGTGGGCTGCAACTTGTAGAGTTGGGTGTTCTTGCTGGCGGCGACAAGGCTACTAAAGTTGTGGCAGAACACTTGTACACAGACACAGGCTACCAAGCTACTGAAGAGTTTGTCATGAAGGATTTGAAAGCACTAAAGAAAGAGTGGGCTTTGCGCATCAAGCAAATGATGTCTGACACGCGCTATCCTGCTAAGACCGGATTTCATTGCCGCTACTGCAAGTACCGCAAGTCGAACGGCGGACCTTGTCCGGAGGATCAATGACGTGCCAACACCCCACCATTTATCGTGAAGGTTCACTTGGTTGGTTCTGTAAGACGTGTCAAGTGCCGATCGACAATCTAGAAGACTATGAGGACGACCAATGAGACTTGACTGGAGTTGCTTTAACGAGCTGTCTGGTACAGGACTGCGTCTGCTAGACGATGTTGGAGGTTCGGTGTTGCTGCCTTCCGCAGCTACACTGCTGGTTGTTCAAGGACGGCAGGAAGCACTGCTGCTGGGAGGCAACGGAGACGTGGTGGTGCGCGACGTCGAACCGACACGCGTTACGGTCGACTTTATTGGCGGTTCGCTGACGCTGGAGCTACCACTTGGGGCGTCGTGAGGCTGCACTAGAGGCGTGGTGTGTGCGTTGGGCCAGAACGCGTGGTATTGTCGTCGCCAAACTAACGCAGGTAGACGGCATTCCTGACCGCATATTCTTCGTGCCAGGAGGAAGCCCTGTCATCGTTGAGTTTAAGGCACCGAGTGTGCATGGACGAGCACTGCAGGCGCTGACACAACCTTGGTACGCTGCCACACTAATCGCAGCAGGGTACGTCGTCCAGCAGTGCGACAGTAGAGCGCAGTTTCTCGAAGTCATGAAGGAGTACGAGCAGTGTCGAATCAACGTGTTATCCAAGATAAAGAAGTCAAAGACATGATCGCGTTCTTGCAAACTTCTGGCATAAGCACACTCGTTGTAGAAGATGCTTGCGCAATGCTAGCAGAGCTGCTAAAGTTGAGAGAGAAGGTGCGCCGTGCAGATTGATTTAGTGCCAACCAGCTTGGCGGTTAAGATGGCAGAGTGGCGGCGTGGTGCCAAAGCATGGAAGCCTTGGCCATATCAAGAGCGTGCATTGAAGTTTTTGTTACAAAACGCACAAGCCGGACTGCTACTCGATCCCGGCATGGGCAAGACTTCTGTGTCTTTGGCTGCGGTGAAGATTCTGCTACAACAGAAGTTGATACGACGTGTGCTTGTCACGGCTCCACTGCGCGCTTGCTACGACACTTGGCCTGCTGAAGTGTGCGACTGGGTCGACTTTAAAGATTTGCGTGTAGCTCTGTTGCACGGCCCAAACAAAGAGCGGGTGTTGCGCGCGCTTACGCCTGAGCATCAAATTTGCATCATCAACCCTGAAGGCGTGCAGTGGTTGGTGGCAGACAAAGCTCGTGTAAAGCTGCTAGGCGCAGACATGCTTATCGTCGACGAGTCCAGTTTGTGGAAGTCGAGCACGACGGTGCGGTTTCGTTCAATGCGCAGACACTTAAGCAGCTTTAAGCGTCGTGTCATCCTGACTGGAAGTCCGCGTCCGCGGCATTATCTGGACTTGCACGGACAGGTGTACCTTATGGATCGCGGCGTGGCGCTAGGCGAGTACTTGACGCACTATCGCAACACGTTTTTCTTTCCCACGGGCTATCAGATGCGTGAGTGGGAGATTCTGCCGGGTGCTGATCAAAAGATAGACAAGTTAGTGGCTCCGATGGTGCTGCGGCTAGACGCTAAAGACTACTTGCAGCTGCCGAAAGAGTTAGAGCGGACACACCGCGTGGAGCTGCCGCCCAAGGCGCGCACGGAATACGACAACATCGAGCAAAATCTGCTAAGCACTTTGTTTACGACGCCCCTAGTTAACTCTGCCAGTGCGCGTTCCAAATGCTGTCAGATAGCGAATGGCGCTGTGTATCTTGACCCGACGCCCGAAGAGCACTGGGGAAGTAAGTCGCGCGCCTTCAAAATAGTGCACGCGGCCAAGGTAGAGGCTGTGGTCGATCTGGTGCGCGAGCTGCAAGGCGAGCCTCTACTGTTGGGCATCGGCTTTCAACATGATGTTGCGGCGTTGCGTGAAGCACTGGGAAGCGAAGTGCCTTGTATCAATGGACAAACTACACGCGGGCAAGCTGCTGACTATATCGAGCGCTGGAACAAGGGTCTGATACCTGTCATGCTGGGTCATCCAGCTTCTATGGGGCACTCGCTAAATTTGCAAAAATTTAACGCGCGTCACGTCGGCTTTTTTGATATACCAGACAATTTTGACTATTACGACCAGTTCTACAAACGTGTCAACCGGCAAGGTAACAAAAGTGCTTTCGTCATGAAACACCACTTCGTCACTATGGCTACGGTCGACGTGGTGAAGATGCGCAATCTACGCGCTAAGAACACTGGACAAAAAGCGTTCTTGGACGCGATGAAGAAGTACAGTGAAGAGCGAAGAAAGGACCGACTATGAGCAGTCAGTCGTACTACGTGACTCCCAGTCCGTTTTGCGTGCGCCTGCGCAACTTGCTAGAGCGCGTAACGTACAAACCAGGCTGGACGTTCGAGGCTCAGGACTCCGGCGCGACAATGGTGACACTGACCGCCACTTGGTCGGCGCCCGACGCGAACGACGCCCAGCGCGCAACCCTGTTGAGTAGGCCAATCACTTTATCGTGGGACACCTTAACTTCGTGCACAGACGCAGAACTCGTAGACCGTTGCGTGTTGGGGTTGGTGCGCAGTTGCGAGCTGCACGAAGTCGCGGAGTGGCTGCGGTTGGACGGCACCCACGTCAAGGAGCCGCACCCCAAGATCGTTATGTCGCACTTTGCAGGAGCGC
>VFSW01007023.1_pt1 | contig 16432 bp, 11 predicted proteins | sample 5358111 | NCBI WGS metagenome assembly VFSW01 (sample SAMN11554181, study PRJNA540505) | mine drainage metagenome | isolation source: sediment from site ElyBrook_90M | place: USA: Ely Copper Mine, Vershire, VT | collected 2017 | reverse complement strand
GAGGTCCAGCCGTCGATACCCACGCGCCTGGCGCGTCTCGGGGAGCTGGCCAACGATCTGCTGTTCAGCTGGGACCGGACGGTGCGCGGACTATTCTACCGCCTCGACCCCGATCTGTGGGACGACAGCGGCCACAATCCCAAGGTGTTTCTGCGCAGGGTGTCGCAGGGCCGGCTCGATGAGGCGGCCGAAGACCGCGTATTCATCGAGGAGTACAACCGCGTACTCTCCGCCTACGATACTTACAGCCAGCGGCGTGTTGCTTCGGGCATCGAGCACTACCTGGACCCGAGGCAGGATCTGGTCGCGTATTTCTGCGCCGAGTTTGGTTTCCACGAAAGCTTCAACATTTACTCCGGCGGTCTCGGAATCCTTGCCGGCGATTACTGCAAGGCCGCAAGCGACCTCGGGATTCCGTTCGTTGCCGTGGGCCTGCTGTACCGCCAAGGCTACTTCACCCAGACCATCGACACCCACGGCAACCAGGTGGCCCACTATGTACCCACCAACTTCGACGATCTGCCGATTGTTCCGGCGCTTGGCCCGGACGGGGTCGAGATCCATGTACATGTAGAACTGCCGGGAAGGCGCGTGGTACTGAAAGTCTGGAAGGCGAAAGCCGGCCACATCAACCTTTACCTGCTGGACAGCGACCTGCCTGACAACGCCGATGCCGACCGCTCCATTACCTATCAGCTCTACGGCGGCGACGTACACACCCGCATCCAGCAGGAGATCGCCTTGGGCATCGGCGGCGTGCGGGCGCTGTCGGCACTCGGCCTCGCGCCGAGCGTGTGGCACATCAACGAGGGCCATGCCGCGTTCCAGATCCTGGAGCGCTGCCGAATATACACAACTCAAGGGATGGACTTCGACAGCACGCTTGAGCTCATCGCCTCGGGCACGGTGTTCACCACGCACACACCGGTTCCTGCTGGACACGACATCTTCGAACACAGCCTGATGAGCGGCTATTTTGGTGATTTTGTGAAAGAACTCGGGATCGACATGGATCGGTTCCTTGAGCTCGGAAACAGCCCAGCCAACCTGGACGGATTCAACCAGACCGCCCTCGCGCTGCGTGGCTCGCGCTATCACAACGGCGTAAGCCGCATCCACGGCGAGGTTGCATCACGCATGGAAGGCTACATCTGGCCGCAGATTCCGCCGTCGGAAAACCCGGTCGGCTATGTAACCAATGGCGTGCACGTGCCAACGTTCCTGGCGCGCGAATGGATCAATCTGTTCGACATGCGCTTCGGCAGCGGCTGGCGCAACGAGCTGCTCAACGATGACTACTGGCAGTGCATCGACACCATACCCGACCACAGTTACTGGAGCACCCTGCAGTCGCTACGTGCAGAGCTGTTGTTGGAAACGAAGCATCGCACCACCTCCCAGCTGCGACGCAGCGGCTGCAGCGAGGCACTGATCGAGCGGCTGACGCAGTACCTGACTCCGCACCAGGCCGACATGCTCATCATCGGATTCGCGCGACGTTTCGCGACCTATAAGCGCGCTACCCTGCTGTTCTCGGATCCGCAACGCCTGGCGCGCCTGCTCAATGACCCGGACCATCCGGTGCTGCTGATCTTTGCCGGCAAGGCCCATCCGAGCGACAAGCCGAGCCAGCAGTTCATCAAGGTGATTCACGAATTTTCGCGCCGCCCAGAATTCGAGGGCAGGATCATCCTCCTCGAGAATTACGATCTGGCGCTCGCCCGCAAGCTGGTAACCGGGGTGGGCGTGTGGGTCAACACCCCGGAGTATCCGCTGGAGGCAAGCGGGACCTCAGGTCAGAAGGCCGGCATCAACGGTGTCATCAACCTGAGCGTGCTCGATGGCTGGTGGGGCGAGGGTTACAACGGATCCAACGGCTGGGCGATTACTCCCCACGGACCGGAATTTGAACCCAGCTATCGCGATCGCGAGGAGGGCCAGGAGCTGCTGGAAATACTCGAGAAGCAGGTCATTCCGCTCTACTACAAGCGCGATGGCCATGGTTTTCCGGAGGGCTGGGTCCGCAAGTCTAAGGCATCCATGAAATCTCTGCTTCCCCGGTTCAACGCGGAGCGCATGGTCATGGACTACATGCGCAAGTACTACGGGCGCGCAAGAAAGCAGGCGCTGGTACTGGCGGCAAATGGATTCGCCCGCGCCAAGGACGTAGCCGAGTGGAAAAAGCGCGTCAGGCGCTGCTGGCCACTCGTGACAATGCGCCGATTAGATATCGCTCCGACCGAAATACGGGCGGGAAGCTTGATCAATATCCGCATCGCAGTGGAGCTCCATGAACTCGGCGCCGACGACGTGCTGATGGAATGCCTGGTGGGAATCGAGTCCGAAGAGGGTGGGTTTGTCACCCGTCACAGTTACATCTTTACTCCCGAACCGTCTCCAACTGTGGGCGAAACCCTTTTCAAGCTCGACCTGCGGCCGACCCTGGCCGGCCTGCAGTGTTACAAGATACGCCTATTCCCGTTCCACCCCGCGCTGGCGCACCGCTTCGAAACCGGTTGCATGATCTGGCTGTAAGCGGGTCCAACGAGCGAAAATCCCGCTGGGCCGGTCGCATCAACTCAGTCCTGCCGCGCTAGCGCCCCACCGCCTGCCTGCCGTACAACTGCGCCAGATGCCGCAGCTTGCCGATGGACTGCGTGGTCAGCTGATCCCAGTTAAAGCGCCATCGCCAATTACCGGTCGTGGTACCCGGAGTGTTCATGCGGTGTCCGGCGCCGAGCGCCAGCACGTCCTGCATCGGCAGTATGGCGAGGACCGCGACCGACGCCAAGGCGGCGCGCATGAGCGGCCAGGGCATTGCCTCGGCCGGGCCACCGAGGTAGTCCATGGCATAGGACTTCCTGTCGACCGGCAACGCATTGTACCAGGCGAGCGTGGTGTCATTGTCGTGAGTCCCGGTATAGACTACGGTGTCGACCTCGTGGCGGTGAGGCAGATATGGATTGTCGGATCCACCGTCGAAGGCGAATTGCAGCACGCGCATGCCCGGCAGGGAAAACCTTTCACGCAGGGCACGGACCTCATCGGTGATAAGTCCCAGGTCTTCGGCCACCAGCGGCAGCTTGCCGAACTCCTCGCGGAGAGCGCGAAACAGCGCCTCGCCCGGTGCCGCCACCCAGTGTCCCGCGACTGCCGTGGGCTCGTGTGCCGGAATCTCCCAGTACGATTCGAAACCGCGGAAATGGTCTATGCGCAACAGATCGAACAGCGCGAGCTGGGTACGCAGGCGCTCGCGCCACCAGCGGAAACCGTCAGCCTGCATTTCCTTCCACTGGTAGAGCGGATTGCCCCAGCGCTGGCCGGTCTCGGAAAAATAGTCCGGCGGCACGCCCGCCACGGTACGCGGCTGGCCATCATCGTCAAGAGCAAAGTAACGCCTGTATACCCAGACATCGGCACTGTCGTGCGCGGCGAAAATCGGTGCATCACCGAACAACAGTATGTCGCGCTGCGCGGCATGCTGCCGCAATTCCTGCCACTGCCGGAAAAACACGAACTGCTCGAAGCGCACCAGGGCCACAGCCGTGGCGAGGCGATCACGCACCAGTGCCAGCGCCGCCGGGTGCCGATCGCGCAGCACTTCCGGCCACAGCCACCATGGCCGCCCGCCCTGCTCCTGACGCAGCGCTTGATACAGCGCATAGTCCTCGAGCCAGTAACCGTGCGCGCTGACAAAGTTGTCCAAGGCAAGCTGCTCAGCCGCGCCCGACGCTCTTCTGAACTCCGCGTGCGCCTGCGCGAGCCAGCCGCCAGGCCGCGGGGAAGTGCTGCGGCTGAGCCATCCCCACTCCTCCAGGCGCGCACGGCTGATTAGACGCGGATCCCCCGCATGCACCGACAGACACTGATAGGGTGAAAGATCGGCATGAGTGGGCCCTAGCGGCAACGTCTGCCATACCGACATGCCGCACTCGGCTAGTACGTCGAGAAAGCGGTAGGCGTCGGCACCCAGATCGCCATTGGCGCCCTCACCGGGCAGCGAAGTCGGATGCAGCAGCACACCGGCACGGCGCCGGTCGAGCAGCGGACTCCGATTGCAGGCTTCAGGTTGCGGATTCATCAGGCGCAACGATCCCCGCCCCGGCCGGCATCATGTTGCAAACCCCACAAGCAATGGGACACAAGGCCGGCAACTAACTTTGCTTGCCCGGTCGCATCGCACCGCCGTGCCGGGGGGTGCCGCCGCCACGGGTAAAGGACTGCGACAAATACTGGGGTGGTTCCTGGCCGATCAGCTGGTACAGGTTGGCGAGATGCATGCGATACAGACAGTCGAAATCGGTCACGGTCTCCGCCGGATTGTCGTCGCCGAACCACCAGAACCAGTCCGATCCCTCGCATACCGCCAGCTGCTGCTCGGCGATCCGCAGTTGCTCGCCGCTCAGCCGCCGTGCCGAGACTGCTGCGTCGAAGGCGTGCTTGGCGTCTCCGAGCATGTCCCAGCCCCGGTTCTTCTCAGCCTGCCCGATCCAGGTCGAGAAAGTGCCGTAGACCCAGCTGCCTGCCGTAAGACCCGGCAGCACGACCGGCGTGGCCGCTTCGTCCAGGCAAGCGGAGAAGGTGGTCAACTCCAACTGCGGATGCGAGGACAGGCGCTCATACAGCGCACTCAGGAAATAATATCCATTTTCGGGATAATGCTCCCAAGCGTTCTCGCCGTCCATGATGATGGACACCACGGCGCCGGAATCGGCACGGCAGGCCGAAGCGATGTTTTCCAGATGATGCACCAGGTTGGCAACTGCATCGTCTGCCGCCCAGTCGGAATAGGTGAATCCAATGAGGTCCGACAGTCCGTCGTCGCGGAAGAAACAGCGGATCGGAATGGCTCCGAGCTGATAGCTGCGATGCAGGCACGGTTGCGGAGCTTCCGCAGCGTCCATGGCCTTATCGGTCGCCGCATTCGGCGCGGCCTTGGACAGGCTGTTGCGCAGTACCCCTTCACCACTCGCTGTCCAGCGGAATCCCGCGGCAGCCAGCAGTTCCAGCGTAGCTGCACTCACACCGCCCTCGGAAGGCCAGCAGCCGCTAGGCCGGAATCCGAAGTGCTGCTGGAACGCCGCAATCGCCTGATCAATGTGCCATCGCGCCCGCTCGGCGCCACCGGGGTAGCAATCGAGCAGCGGCAGATGCGCCTCCGGCATCGCCTCGCGCGCCACATTGAAATCCAGCAGCAGTGGAACCATCGGATGCGCATAGGGCGTCACTGATAGCTCGACACGCCCTGATTCCGCCAGGCGCCGGTAGCGCTCAATAACCCCGGCCAGCAGCCCCGAAATGATCTCCAGCAGCTGGCGGCGATCGTGCAGCGTAAAACCTTCGGGCTTCGCCATCAGGCGCTGCACGCGCGCGTCCTTGCGCCGCACGTTCTCTGCCAGCCAGCCGAGGTGATACCAGGTAACGATATCTGCTAGAAACTGGTCGCTCACGTAGCCGATCGAACCAGCGTGGGCCACCAGCCACTCGCCCATTTCGGCCAGCCGGTAGAACGCTGGGAAGCGCTCGATAATGCGCTGCCGATTGGCACGCAGCGCCGCCTTGACCAGACGCAGGCGCGAGTCTGCGTCCGCAGGCAGGGCCGCGGCTCCGAGCGCCGCCAGAATCGGATCGCGAATCGCCAGCCCGTTATTCAGGAACCCGTCAACCTGCCGCGCATAGTCGCCGATCTGCTCGAGAACAAGCGGCGCGAAGTTCACGACCGCACGCGCGTTGGGTATGGCTTCCAGGTGGGCGGCCATGTCGACGTAATCCTTGATGGCATGCAGATAGGTCCACGGTAGCCGGTACTCGCCGCTGATCAGGTCGCGATACTGGGGCTGATGCATATGCCAGCAAAGCACTACCCGCAGACGCGGTTCAGCGGACATGGTGCTGCCCTTGGCCCAGCATCTCGGCGCTGACCAGCGTAATTCCGCCGGGCGTGACGTAAAAGCGCGCCTTGTCCTTCTCCGGGTCCTCGCCGACAATGGTACCCGGCTTGATGCTGCATCCCCGGTCCACGACCACACGACGCAGACGGCATCCTTCTCCGACTTCCACGTCCGGGAGCACCACTGCGTCCTGAAGGACGGCACCAGTCTCGACATGAACGTTGGAGAACAGCAACGAATGCCGGACCGTGGCGCCGGAAATAATGCATCCGCCCGAGACCATCGAATCCACGGCCATGCCGCGGCGGTCATCGAAGTCAAACACGAACTTCGCCGGCGGCAACTGCTCCTGGTAGGTCCAGATCGGCCATTCCTCATCGTACAGGTTGAGCTCCGGCGTCAACCCGATCAGCTCCATGTTGGCCTGCCAGAACGCGTCCACGGTTCCGACGTCGCGCCAATAGGCCTGTCGTCCGTTCTGCACGTCACGGAACGGATAGGCGACGACACGATAACGTCCAATGACCGCCGGGATGATGTCTTTGGCGAAATCATGGCTTGAATCCCGGGTGTCGGCATCGCGAATGAGCTGCTCGTAAAGAAAATCGGTGTTGAATACATAGATTCCCATCGACACTAGCGCCGCATCGGTGCGCCCGGGCATAGGTTGTGGATCCGCCGGCTTCTCCAGAAAGCGCGAGACTCGGGCATTGCTGTCGACTTCCATCACGCCAAAGGCACTGGCGCGCTCCAGCGGCACCTCGATGCAACCGACCGTCATGTCGGCGCCGTGTTCGAGATGCCACGCCACCATCGGGCCGTAATCCATCTTATAGATGTGATCACCGGCCAGTATCAGTACGTAGCTCGGGTTGTGATTACGGATGATGTCCAGGTTCTGGTACACGGCGTTGGCCGTTCCCAGATACCACGACGCTTCAATGCGTTGCTGCGCCGGCAGCAGCTCGACGAATTCGCCAAATTCACCGCGCAGAAACCCCCAGCCTTTCTGAATGTGCTGGATCAACGAGTGGGACTTGTACTGGGTAAGAACACCAATGCGGCGGATGCCGGAATTGATGCAGTTGGACAGTGGGAAATCAATGATGCGGAACTTACCGCCGAAGGGCACGGCTGGCTTGACGCGCCATTCCGTCAACTGCATGAGGCGGCTGCCGCGCCCGCCCGCAAGGATCAGTGCCAGCGTGTCACGCGTCAGCCGGCTGACAAACCGCGCATTATTCTCTTTGGTCATCCGGTCAATTCCCTATATATGGTGTCTGACACCGGCGCACGGCACGCCAGCGGGTCAGCTTCCCGGTCGCGCTGCACACCCTGCCCGGTCTGCGCGTCGCAAATGGGTCAGGCCAAGACGTATTGAAACACAAATACGGACTCCCCGCGTGTATATCAAGGGACAGAAAAGCCCGCCCGCCTGGACCTAATGCACCACCACCCTACACCCGGGACGCGTGAGCACCGAAGTGCGGCGTGGATTACCGAACGCCGCCTCGGGTAGACTGCACGCTCGTTCACCGAGGTCGTTCCAGAAACATCCAATGCTAAAAGTCCTGTTCGTCGCCAGCGAAGCGCACCCGCTGATCAAGACTGGTGGCCTCGGCGACGTCGCCGGCAGCCTGCCCGCCGCGCTGCAGGCGCAGGGCTGCGAGGTACGCCTGCTCCTGCCTGGATATCGTGCAGCGATCGAGCGCGCCGGCCCCGTGACAACCGTGGCGCGGATCGCCTCGCCGCAGCTTGCAGGGCACATCCACCTGCTTGAATGCCGCTTGCCGGACACCGAGGTCACGGCCTGGCTGGCCGACTATGGTCCGGCCTACGACCGCGCCGGAGGCCCCTATCTTGATCCGCTGGGCCACCCATGGGAAGACAACGCTGAACGTTTTGCCCTGCTCGCGCACGTCGCCGCCGCCATTGCGCTCGGCCAGGCCGGCGTCTCCTGGCAACCGGACGTGGTCCACGCCAACGACTGGCAGACGGGTCTGACTCCGGTATTCATGATGAATGCTGCGCAACGGCCCGCGACCGTGTTCACGATCCATAATCTCGCTTATCAGGGCCTGTTCGATCAGGCCATGCTGGCAAGACTGGGGCTGCCTGAATCCCTTTGGACACCGCAGGCGCTCGAATTTCACGGCCAGCTTTCGTTTATCAAAGGGGGGTTGGTCTTCTGCGACATGCTGAGCACCGTAAGTCCCACGTATGCGCGAGAAATTCAGACTCCGGATCTGGGCTTCGGGCTCGACGGCCTGCTGCGGTACCGCACCGACCGGCTCGTCGGTATCCTCAACGGCATCGACGACAAAGAATGGGATCCGGCGCATGATCCGCAGATTTCCCGGAATTACGACTTCAATCGGATCCGCGAGAAGCTTACCAACAAGCGTGCGCTGCAGGTCGAATACGGTCTTACCCCGGATCCACGGGCACCCCTGATCGGCATGGTCAGCCGCCTGGTACGGCAGAAAGGTGTCGACCTGGCCCTGGCTTCCGTACCATACCTGCTGCAGGGACCAGCGCAGCTCGTGTTCCTGGGACTTGGCGATCGCGACTACGAAAATACCCTGCAGGCGCTCGCCAAACGCCATCCCGGCCGGGTGGCAGCGCGCATCGGCTATGACGAAGCCGCGGCCCACCGTATTGAGAGCGGCGCCGACATGTTCCTCATGCCGTCCCGTTTCGAGCCCTGCGGCCTCAATCAGCTGTACAGCCTGCGCTACGGCACCGTGCCGATCGTGCGGCGCGTCGGGGGTCTTGCTGATACGGTGGTCGATGCCACCGAAGAGAACCAGCGCGCAGCCACGGCAACCGGGATCGTATTCGACGGCGACAGCCCGGCCGCGCTGGTTGCCGCACTGGCCCGCGCACTGTCGCTGTATCGCGACCCGAACCGCTGGGTCAGCCTCATGGTCCGTGGCATGCAGCAGGACTTCAGCTGGCGCGCGAGCGCGCAACGCTATATCGATCTGTACCACTCGGCCCGGCAACTGCACCACTGAGCGGTGCCGAGTTTCAGGACCCGACTGCGTCGTCGCGATAGTGCGCATCCACCCAGCAGCGCGGCAGCGCCTCCCCCGAAAGGAAGACGAGTTCCGGCTTCTTGAACATCATTGGATCCTGCATTTCCTCGCCGGCATGATAGCGCCCGGCAACCCGGTTCTTAAACGGGTCGAACAGCGCATCGAGGTCCAGGATCTCGACGATATCATGGTTAACCTTATGTCTCAGAAACACGAATCTCCTCCTGCCACCGGGATCGCACGCAAATCAGCAATTCGCCGTAGTGATGGCCAGATCATTCTCGACCACCGTATCTAGTGCATCATGATGCCGGCACGGCGCTTTGCAGACATTGACGCCGATCAACCGGAGTCTGCGTCTGCCGTGCCGACAATGGACTTGTTCACTCCGACCCAGCGACAGAACGGCCATCCTCCTATACAATTCAATTGCAGGATGGGAGGATTATTGCGTGGGTTTCGAGACGGCGTCCAGGCGGTTTGGCCGCGGGAAAGATAGAGGATGCCTGCGGTATGACAGCACAAAGACAGCGTGATGCAAAATAAAACACTAGAACAACTACGCGCGATCGCCCGCAAGCAGGGGCGCAGCGGATATTCCCGACTGCGCAAGAAGGAGCTGCTTCGCCTGCTTGCGCAGAAAATGTCCAACCGTACCAAGCCGAAGCCGGCGGCAAAACGCGCCAAACCCAAGGCCGCTTACCGCGGGTCCGTAAGGCGGGGCACGAAATCACGGAAACGCGCTGCCGCCGGTGTGCGCCGGAGCACCTCGACCGTCGCCGCGAAGAGACCACGCCGTACGTCGCCAAGCACCACGTCCGCACGCAAGACTGCGTCGCATGCACACGTCCAGACTCCGAAGGACCGCGCTGGCAAGCTGCGCGGCAACACGGAAAAATATGCGCCCATACCGCCCGTCGTGGAACTACCGGTGCCTTTCGTTGCAGCCGACCTTGATGAAGATGGCGATCTGCCACCGCTTCCCGACGCTCTGATCGGATTGTTGCCGCAGAAACCGGGTATCCTGCACGGCTACTGGGCCCTCGAACCCGGCACGCTGCAGCGCCAGCCGGATCTGCGTATTCGACTGTGCCGCATCCGCGATCGCGTGCTGGAAGTACTCGATGAGATCCCCCTGCCAAGCGACAGCGGCCGGTGGTATTTTCATGTCGGCGACCTGGCGTCGGAAGCGCAGCTCTATACCCAGCTAGGCTACTACCACACAGACGGGACATTTATCACCCCCATCGGCCGCGGAATTGCGCGCCTGCCATCGCCGCAAGCGTCGACACACACAGACACGGACTGGTGGATCAGCGAGGCCGAATTCCGGAAAATGTACGTTCGCACTGGTGGCCGCATCGACGGCCCTCGCCTGGTGTGGTCGGCTTCCGTCAGTAGCCGCTGATCCGCGCTTCTTGATTCCGAAAGGCTACCTCGCCCTCATACTGCACGCGCATCTGCCGTTTGTGCGTCATCCCGAGCACGACCGTTTCCTCGAAGAGGACTGGCTGTTCGAGGCACTCAGCGAGACCTACTTGCCGCTGCTCGAGGTGTTCGAACAGCTCGAGCGCGACAGCGTGCCTTATCGCATTACGATCTCGCTTTCGCCTACCCTGCTCGCAATGATGACCGATGTGCTGCTGCAGCGCCGGTATGTGCGTTATCTCGATGAACGTCTGCTTGCGCTCGCGGGCGAACGCACCCGGACACGAAGGGATCACTGCTTCCATCCGGTGGTAATTTTTTACACGCAACGCTATGAGCGGCTACGCCAGCGCTTCATCGGGCAGGAGGACGTGACTCAGTCCTTCCGTCGGCTGATGGAATCGGGTCACATCGACATCATCACCTGTGGCGCGACCCACGGCTACCTGCCTCTGCTTGCTGCCCAGCCGGACAGCCTCTACGCCCAATTGGCCATGGCGGTACGTACTCACGAGCGCATTCTGGGACGCCGGCCACGCGGCATCTGGCTGCCTGAATGCGGCTATCTGCCTGGACTCGACCGCATCCTGGACGAGTTCGGTTTCGATCACTTCTTCCTCGACTCCCACGGAATCCTGAATGCCGAACCGCGGCCGCGCCACGGCGTGCACCGGCCGCTGCGCACGCCTGCCGGGCCAGTAGTCTTTGGGCGCGACTTCGAATCATCGAGACAAGTCTGGTCAGCCGACGACGGCTACCCGGGGGATTTCCTGTACCGCGATTTCTACCGTGACGCCGGCTTCGACATCGACGCGCCGCACATGCTGCCGCTACGGCACGCCGGCATGAAAGGTTTCACCGGCCTTAAATATCACCGCATCACCGGGAAGGGGGAATGGAAGGAACCCTACCATCCTGGATGGGCACGCGACCAGGCTGCGCAGCATGCAGGAAACTTCATATTCAATCGCCAGAAACAGGTGGAGTGGCTGGCGCCATCGTGCGATGCGCCACCGATCGTGGTTGCGCCCTACGACGCCGAACTGTTGAGACACTGGTGGTTCGAAGGTCCGCAATGGCTCGATTTCCTGCTGCGCAAGATCGCATGCGACCAGCCGGAGATCGAGACCATAACTCCTGCCGAGTATCTGGATCGCCACTGCGAGCGTCTGCAAACAGCCACGCCTGCGGAATCCAGCTGGGGCTCCGGCGGCTTTCACGAAGTATGGCTCAACGGTTCGAACGACTGGATCTACCCGTACTTGCACGCCGCCGTCGAACGTATGAGCGCGCTGCGGCGACGCTTTCCGGACTCATCCGGCATGGCACGCCTGACTCTCAATCAGGCGGCGCGCGAACTGCTCTTGGCCCAGGCAAGCGATTGGGCTTTCATCATGAAAACCGGCTCCGCCGTGGATTACGCGGTCCACCGCTTCAAAACACACATCCACCGCTTCCATCGGTTCGCGGACATGGCGGAACAGACGCGCTATGACGAACGCTACCTGCGCGAAGTGACAGCACGCGATAACCTGTTCCCCGACATGGACTACCGGGTATTCCAGGCACGACGCTGGCCGTAGCCATCGGCGCACCCTGCAGCTACGCCGTCGCCCCGTTTATCCGACACGGTCTGCGAGAGCAGGCCCGTCAGCGGGCAGCTGTCTGATCCTCTTTGGTCGCCGGGAATAGCTTCTCACAGCCGGCTTGCCGCAAGCGCGGCGCCAATGATCCCAACCTCTGGGTTCATCACCACACGCACTGGCATGGCCACCGTCAATGCCGACATGCGGCCCTTGTCATTAAAGGCGCGCACAAATACCGGTTCTCTCAACTTGGCGATGATCTTGGGAGCGATACCGCCAGCGATGTATACCCCTCCGCGTGCTAGACAGGTCAGCGCAAGATTGCCGGCCTGGGCGCCATAAATCTCCGCAAACAAATCGAGGGCGCCGACGGCAAGCGCGTCGCGCTGCTCGTGTGCGGCATGCGTAATGGCTGCCGCCGGGTCCTGCGCCTCCATCACCGCGCGCAGGCTTGCAGTTTCACCGGCGCCAGCACATAGAAAGGAGTAAATGTTGACGAGCCCCGGTCCAGAGAGCAGGCGTTCATAGGAAACACGGCCGAAGCGGTCCATCAGGCTGCGCAACAGATCCATCTGCAGCGGGCTCGTCGGCGCGAAGTCCGCATGCCCCCCCTCGGTCGGAAGCGCTTCATAGTGGTCATGCTGCCACACGAGGATGCCGACACCGAGGCCGGTTCCAGCGCCGATCACGGCCCGCGGTGCCCATCGTACTTCGCTGCCCTCCTGCAGGACCGCCAGGTCCTTGGACGCCAGCGCCTCGATGCCGTAGCCCACCGCCTGGAAGTCATTGATCAGCCGTACGTTCCCGGCACCAAGTCCATGCGCAAGGACCGCGGTATCGACCTCCCACGGCAGATTGGTCAGCCTGGCGCACTGCCCGGTGCCAACGTCAACAATCGGCCCGGCAACTCCGAAACACACGCCATTCAGGGGGGTCGCAACGCCAGCGCCGGCCGTGCCCAGAAACTCCCGGATCATCGGCAGCAGGCCGTCGTACGCAGTGCTTGCATAGCGTCCCTGCGCAACGACGCGGCGCCCACCCGCAGTGACGTCCACAATCTCAAGCAGCGTTTTGGTGCCACCGATGTCGCCCGCCAACACTCGCATGCCAACACCTCTTCAGCTTACATGCAACTCGCGCCCACGTGCAGTCACATCCAATGTGGCAATGAGTCTGAACGAGGTGGGCCGAATTCCGTAGCCGGACAGCGGAAGTCCCGGGCGCGCCGAAGAAACGAAACCACTTCGCCCGATCGTCATTGAGGCGGTGAGTCATTTAATTATCGCCCATCACCACGGCCATTGCATCCGGTTGTTTCGTATTGATGCGGATTGAACGTCACGCCGGATCCGGTCTTGACGCCGCGGGCCCTGCAACTCGCACCCGCTATTCGCATACGGCGCATGCCGGGTCCCGGCAGTGCCTAGACGCTGCTTGGCCGACATACATAGACGTTAAATGTTTACGGCCGGCCTTTCTTGACTCGTTTCAATATTTCAATTATATATGAAACATGGAAATACAAACCGCTGTTACTGCGCTCTCCGCCCTTGGCCATCCGTCGCGTCTGGCGGTATTCCGCGCCCTCGTCCAGGCCGGGCCTGTCGGTCTGGCGGCCGGCAAAGTCGGCGAGATCACCGGCATCGCACCGTCTTCGCTATCTTTTCATTTCAAGGAATTGGCCCATGCCGGGCTCATCAGTGCCCGGCATGAAGGGCGTTATGTGATCTACGCCGCAGTGTTCGATGCGATGAATGATCTGCTGACCTACCTCACCGACAACTGTTGCGGCGGAAATCCCTGTTTACCGATGTCCACTCCGCCCTGCTGCGTCGAATCGCCTCCTGCCACCGCCCAGGATGGTACTGAATGACGCCCAAGACTGTTCTGTTCGCTTGCGGTTCGGCTGCAGTCGAACGCGGTCTTTTAGGATCGAAGCGTTGATTCCATGTTGGCCCTCGACAACTCCCCCATGGGGTATCCCCCACAAGACTCATCCTGCTGGTGAACGCCTGCCCGCATTTTCGTCAAGCACCCGCTGGCTGGGATTCCCGGTTGCGGAACTGGGGCATGCTGACCCGCGCTGCGTACACCATCCTTAAATTACGCAAGATCGTCCGATGAATCCGATAACCCTCAACGTGCTGTTCCTTTGCACCGGCAATTCAGCACGCAGCATCCTGGCTGAAACCATCCTTAACGTCCTAAGCGACGGACGCTTTCATGCCTACTCAGCCGGCAGCCAGCCAGCGGGTGAGATCAATCCGTTCGCCCTGGAGATCATTCGACGTATGGGCTGGTCCGATCATGGACTGCGCAGCAAATCCTGGGACGAGTTTGCGCAAGCCGACGCACCGCAGATGGACCTGATCATCACAGTCTGCGACTCAGCCGCGGGCGTAACCTGCCCGGTCTGGCCGGGACGACCGGCAAATGCCCACTGGAGTTTACCTGATCCGGCAGCCGTATCAGGCAGCGCGGAGGACAAGCGCCGCGCTTTCCTGGAAGCTCTTACGGTGCTGCGCCGACGCATCGAAATGCTTGTCACACTGCCGCTGGAGAAATTGGATGCGGTTTCACTCGGGCGTGAATTGCAGGCGATTCCCGCGCGCGCCGATAAGGCCCAGGCCACGCCCGGCCGGTTGGGGGACTACCGGTGAGCGTGCAATGCGAAGTAGCCAACCGTGCCGGCAGTGGGACGATGTCTCGGTTCGAGCGCTATCTCAGCCTGTGGGTGGCCCTGTCCATTGTAGTTGGGATCGTTTTGGGCAAGCTCGCTCCGCAGGCCTTCACCGCAGTTGCGGCGCTCCAACTAGCCCAGGTGAACCTGCCGGTGGCAGTACTGATCTGGGTGATGATCATACCAATGCTGGCCAAGGTGGACTTCGGCGCGCTGCACGAAGTGCGCCGCCATGGCCGCGGCATCGCAGTGACCCTCGCAATCAACTGGCTTGTCAAACCCTTCTCCATGGCGCTGTTTGCCTGGCTGTTCATCCATCACGTCTTCGCCCCCTTGCTACCGGCGGGGCAGATCGACAGCTATATCGCCGGGTTGATTCTGCTGGCTGCCGCACCATGCACCGCGATGGTCTTCGTCTGGAGCCGACTGGCAGGCGGCGATGCGCTGTTTACTCTCAGCCAGGTCGCGCTCAATGACACCATCATGGTGTTCGCCTTCACCCCCATCGTAGCCGTGCTGCTGGGGCTATCATCGATTTCCGTGCCGTGGATGACGCTGACAACATCGGTGATGATCTACCTGCTTGTTCCGCTGGCCATTAGCCAGACCGCGCGCCGCATCCTGCTGGCACGTGGTCCTGCCCGCTTCGACTCTGCGATGCGCGCGCTCACCCGGCCTTCGATGGCCGCGCTACTCGCCACCCTGGTACTGCTGTTTGCGTTTCAGGGAACGCAAATACTCGCGCAACCGCTGGTCATTATCCTGCTCGCTATACCCATCCTGGCTCAGGTGGCGCTCAACGCCACACTCGCCTACTTGGCCAATCGTGCCTTGGGCGAATCGCACGCGGTGGCTTGCCCCTCGGCACTGATCGGCGCTTCCAACTTTTTCGAACTCGCGGTAGCCGCGGCCATCGGTCTGTTCGGCCTGAACTCCGGCGCTGCATTGGCGACAGTGGTCGGGGTGCTGATCGAAGTGCCGGTCATGCTTGCGGTCGTGTGGGTGGTGACCCGTACCCGCGGCTGGTACGAAGCCGGCAGCAGTGTATCGGCCCACAGCAAGACCTGAAATCTAGCATCGGCCAATCCCGGTTTTTCGTGCCGGGCTGCACGCTCTCGACTTTCGAAACAGCGCCATCGCTTCGCTACCGCAAACTCCAGCCGCAGACGTAAGCTTCCTAGCCTTCGAAATTGCGGTTTCCCTGCCTAACGGATACCGGGCCACGCGCGGCGCCCCCAGGGAACGATAACGAGTTTTCTATCTAGGTGGATGTCGCGCCTCATTGTCGATGCGAGGATACCGAGACTTCAGTGCTGATACCCAGCGGACTGGTCACCGCTGGTTGAGATACTAGACCTACCCCGAGCCGACCGCCAGCGGCAATGAAGTACGAATTGAATAAAAAGCCCAAACACTAAAACTCAATCGCAGAAGAAGATGCCGTGAAGAACGTCGTTAAGGTGTGTGTGTTAGGAGATTCGTAATTTGGACGTCATGTGCGTCCACATATACGGTCGCATTTCAGGATCTGAACTATCCTGTCGCGGGCAGGAAATACGATACGGGTGTGGTGGCAATGATCGACCCCGAGACCTTGAGCAACACGGTCAGGATACGGTCGCTCACAGCGGGAATCGGCAACAGTTGGGAAGCGCAGCCGGGCAAGATGCTGAAGCAAGTCGCCGATGTCGAACTACCCCAGATTTACAGTTCCTACCAGTTCTCAACTGATTACCGGACACCGGATCAAGGCCGGCGTCGAGTCACGCTGTACATGACCGTGCCGAACTATGCATTCCGGGATTTCCA
>VFSW01007022.1_pt1 | contig 16433 bp, 14 predicted proteins | sample 5358111 | NCBI WGS metagenome assembly VFSW01 (sample SAMN11554181, study PRJNA540505) | mine drainage metagenome | isolation source: sediment from site ElyBrook_90M | place: USA: Ely Copper Mine, Vershire, VT | collected 2017 | reverse complement strand
GCCTTACCCGTGCAGGGCCGATGAAGTCACCCCATTTTGCGAACATGGCTGTGTTGGAAGGGAATATCACCAAATATCACCAAATCTCAGCAATTATCACCAAATATCACCTGTTTTTTGAAAAAATGGAGAAAATGGCGGTTCGCGATGAGCGCCGGAACAAGACCCTGTAGGCCGCGTGCCCTCACGCGGCGCTCCGATCCAAAGACGCTATATTTTCAAGGTAGGGACGCCTCGCCGAGGCGTCCGGCTGCGCGTGAATATGCCCATGGTTCGCTCGTGAATATCGCCTCACCCCGGCCTGTCCGCCGTAGCTTCAGCGAAGGCGGAACGCCTCGGCCCGCCTTCGCCAAGCTGCGGCGCGGTAAACGAGGCGTCCCTGCCTTGCGCGGTCTTCCCGCGCCTTGCCTTGGGTCGTGTCGCGGGTTACTAGTTAAATAATCGGTTGATTGAGAAATGACGAATTCATCTCCAGAAAGTGCCGCGGGAGCGGCTGCGCCGGCGCCGGCGCCTGCGCCTTCGGATTTTATACGCGACATCGTCGCGGGGCATGTCGCGGAAAAGCGTTATCCCAAAATCATCACCCGCTTTCCGCCCGAACCCAATGGCTACCTCCACATCGGCCATGCCAAATCGATTTGCCTGAATTTCGGCATCGCCCGCGAATTTGGCGGCGTGTGCAATCTGCGCATGGACGACACTAATCCCACCAAGGAGGATGTCGAATACGTCGATTCCATCGTGGCAGACGTGACGTGGCTCATTAGCGGCTGGGCCGATGACACGCTCGGGTTCAAACCGTCGGGCGCGACCCCCCAGGCGATTCAAGTCAACGGCAAGGACGATTTTTTGCAGGAATCGGTGACGAACGCGGATCCTTCGATTGGCGCGAGTGTTGAGCCGTTTTACGCCTCGGATTATTTCGACCAAATTTACGCTTACGCTGTGCGCCTGATTGAACTCGGCAAGGCTTACGTGTGCGACCTCTCGCCGGAGGACATGGATCGCTATCGCGGCGCGCCCGATCGACCGGGGCAGGATAGTCCGTTCCGCACTCGTTCGGTGGCGGAGAGCCTCGACCTTTTCCAGCGCATGAAGGCAGGCGAATTTCCCGACAGCGCGCGGACGCTGCGAGCCAGGATCGACATGGCTTCGCCGAACGTCTGGCTGCGCGACCCTGTTTTGTACCGCATCCGCCATGCCGAGCATCATCACACCGGCGGCAAGTGGCGCATCTACCCGATGTATGATTTCGCGCATTGCCTGAGCGATTATCTCGAGGGCATCACGCACAGCATTTGCACGCTGGAATTTGAAGTCCACCGCCCGCTTTACGATTGGATTTTGGAAAACTTGAGCCTGCCGCGCCCGCTGCCCCATCAATACGAATTTGCCCGCCTCAATCTCAATTACACGGTGATGAGCAAGCGGAAATTGCTCCAGCTCGTCAACGAGAAAATCGTGTTCGGCTGGGACGATCCGCGCATGCCAACGATTTCCGGTTTGCGCCGCCGCGGCGTGACGCCCGAGGCGCTGCGCCACTTCGCCTACAATGTCGGCATCACCAAATACAACGGCGTGACGGACGTGGCTGTTCTGGAGCACGCCATCCGCGAGGATTTGAACAAGCGCGCCCTGCGCCGCCTGGCGGTGCTGCGCCCGATCAAGGTGGTGCTGACGAATTATCCGGAAGGCAAAACCGAGGCATTGAACGCTGTCAACAATCCAGAGGATCCGAACGCCGGCGCGCGACAGATTTTATTTGGCCGCGAGCTTTACATCGAAGCGGAAGATTTCATGGAAACGCCGCCGCCGAAATATTTTCGCCTGCGCCCGGGCGGCGAAGTGCGTTTGAAATACGCCTACATCATCAAGTGCGAAGAGGTCGTCAAGGATGCGGCGGGGAAAGTTGTCGAATTGCGCTGCGCGGCGGATTTGGAAAGCAAAACCGGCGGCGCCACCGCCGGCCGCAAAATCAAAGGCACGATCCACTGGGTCAGCGCGGCCCACGCCATCGACGCTGAAGCGCGGATGTATGACCGTCTGTTCACCGTCTCCGAACCGGACGCGGCGGGCGATTTCAAAAAGCATTTGAACCCGCACTCACTCGAAATTCTGGCTGCCAAATGCGAACCGAGCCTGGCCGAGGCGGATCCCGAAACCCGTTTTCAATTCGAGCGTCTTGGATATTTCGCATTGGACACGGAAAGTTCGCCCAAGAAGCTCGTCTTCAATCGCACGATTTCGCTGCGCGACACATGGGCGAAGGAACTGCATAAGGGGTAAGATGATTTGCGGCGGCGATTTGTTTAAGGTAGGGACGCCTCGCCGAGGCGTCCGGGGTGAGGCGTTGTTGACACGCAAAGCGGATGCTTTGGGGAGCGCGGTCGTCTCGACCGCCGGTTTCGGCGTCTCGCCGAAAACTCTTCCGGCAAGCCGTAGAGTGCTAATTGGTCACGATAATATCGCGCTCAGACTGGCCGGCGAGACGCCAGCCAGAGCGACCGGGACGGTCGCGCTCCCAAATCCGCTTGAATCGCACGCCTCACCCCGGACGCCCCGCCGAGGCGTCCCTGCCTTTTCAACGGGCCGCTAGGCCGCATACTTTTAGGACATCAGCATGGCGCAACAGAAAAAACGCTCTCGCTGGCGGGCATGCCTTTGGCTTTGCGCCTGCGCGGCAACCATCCTCGCATTGTCCGGCTGCCAATCGGTTCGCTTTTACAGCCAGGCCGCCGCCGGCCAATACGAAATTCTCGCGCACCAAAAATTGGTGGCCGACCTGATTGCGGATCCCGCCACCGACCCGAAACTCAAAGCGAAGCTGGAGCTTGTCAATCGAATACGCAAGTTTGCCGCCGAAGAACTCAAATTGCCGGCCGAGAAAAGCTACCTCAAATACGTCGATCTGCATCGCCCTTATGTCGTGTGGAACGTCAACGTCGCCCCGCCGCTTTCGCTGGAGCCAAAGACGTGGTGGTTTCCAATCGTGGGCCGGGTGAGTTATCGCGGTTATTTCAGCGAGGAAGCCGCATCGAACTACGCTAAAATCTGGCAGAAAAAAGGTTGGGACACGTTCGTTGGGGACGTGCCCACTTACTCCACGCTCGGATGGTTTCGCGATCCGTTGCTGAACACGTTTGTGTTCGAACCGGAAGCCGAACTGGCCGACACGATCTTCCACGAATTGACGCACCAGCGGCTATTTATTTCCGGCGATACCGACTTCAACGAAGCCCTCGCCACGATGGTGGCCGGCGAGGGTGTGCGTCGATGGTTCAACGCCGCCTCCAATTCGCAAGCCTACGCCAAGTTCACGAAGGATGAAGAGCAGGGGCGCGATTTTGTGAAGCTCGTCATGTCGATGCGCGCCGAATTGCGAAAATTATACGCCGACGTCCGTCTTTCCGAACAGGCGCGGCTGCGGCGCAAAACGGAAATCGTGGATGACGCCCGCGCGGATTACGGCAAGCTCAAGGAAAAATGGGGTGTCAAGAAATCCGGTTACGACGGCTGGTTCGCCGAGCCGCTGAACAACGCGCAGATCAACACCGTCGCCGCCTATTACGATTTTGTCCCGGCGTTTCAAGCCGTGCTGCGCGCAGATAATGGAGACTTGGAGAAATTCTTCGCCGACGTGACGGCGCTTTCCAAATTGCCGCTGGCGCAGCGGCATGACGCGCTCAATGCCTGCCTCGTTCCAAAACAAAGCAAACTATGAAAACAAGCTCTTATTCTCAAAAAATCACCGCGCTCGCTTCCGTATTTTTGCTGTCAATAACACTTGTTTTGCCGCTTGGCGCGGACGTGCTGTATTTGACACCCGGCAAAACCGATGCCGTGGCCGTGCTGGCGGAACCGCCCGCGCCGGACTCGGAGGAGCAGGCCGCTGAATTGCAATTGGTGCGCGAGCTTTGCAAGGCGCGCACGGAATCCCAAACCGCGCGGGCCAAAGAGGACGCGAAATTGAATCTGTTTTATTTCGCCGGCGTCATCGGGACGAATTTCGCGCCCGGCAAATTTCCCAGGACCGAAGCCTTGTTCGACGAGGTGCGCAAGGAAGTGCGCCCGCCCGTCACGGCGGCCAAGAAACATTGGATCCGCAAGCGCCCGAATCAGATTGATGCGAGTTTGCTTTTCGACAAGCCGGAAAGCTCCGCCAGCTATCCCAGCGGCCACTCGACTTACGGAACGGTGGAAGCGTTGATCTTGGCCGAGCTTTATCCTGACAAGCGCGATGCCGTCTTGGCGGTGGGCCGGCAGATCGGCTGGGATCGCGTCATCACCGGGTATCACTACTTGTCGGACGTGGAGGCGGGGCGCATTTTCGGCCAGGCGCTTGTGAACGAAATGAAGACGAGCCCGTCGTTCCAGAAGGATTTGGCAGCGGCCAAAGCCGAGATCGAGGCATCGAAGAGTGTCAAATAAATACTTCGGCTGGTGGGGACGCCTCGGCGTAGCGCAGACTTCCAAGTCTGCTGTATCGCGGATTTCCAAATCCGCTTGCCGTATATATGCAAGCAGGTTTGGAAACCTGCGCTACGTAAATCTTCATTGAAACTCCGCCAATCTGCCGCAAAATGGAACTATGAATAGTGTGATTACAGGGCCGGTTTTTGTGGTGCGCGATAATATCGACACCGACCAGATCATTTCAGCGCAATACCTGAACCTGGTGCCCACCATTCCTGACGAATACGAAAAGCTCGGCAGCTTCGCGCTGGCCGGCCTGCCGGATTCCCTGTACCCCACGCGCTTCGTCAAAGCGGGCCAGCTCGACAGCGATTATCCGATCGTCGTCGGCGGGCGCAATTTTGGCTGCGGCAGTTCGCGGGAGCACGCGCCCATCGCGCTCGGTTCGGCGGGTTGCCACATTGTGCTGGCCGAAAGTTTTGCCCGGATTTTCTTCCGCAATTCCGTCGCCACCGGCGAGCTTTATCCCTGCGAACTAACGGAACGCCTTTGCGATGCTCTGAAAACTGGAGACGTCGTCACGGCGGATTTGGACAAGCTCACGGTCACCGTTCAAGCGACCGGAAAAGTCTATTCGATCAAGGATCTTGGCGATGTCCGCCCGGTGGTGGATGCCGGCGGATTGTTTAATTACGCCCGCAAGACCGGAATGATGGCGCCTGCCGAAACGGCTGCGTAATTGACACTGGTTATTTTTTCGCAGCCGGCGCGTTCGCGGAACGGGTCGGCAGCGGAACGTTTCCAATTTCAATTTTTCCCGCCGGGTTGAGAAACCATTCTTCGCGGCGATTGCGGCGCGCCTCGATCAAGTCGCGAAAGGCCGGAGTGTCCGTGCGCATGATTTCCAAATCGGTTCGCTCGGCCGTCGGAACATCTGCGGCGAGGCGAATCGCTTTGATGGGCACGTTCTCTTCTGGCTTCTCGTAGAATCCGAGCGGCCCCGTTCCGCGCGGCAGCGAGGACAGCAACTCCATCCCTTTCACCACCCGGCCCAGCAGTGTGACGTTGCGATCCAATTGCCGCGGCGCGTGGCCGATGACGACGTATAATTCCGTCCCGCCGCCGCTGTCAGCCGCATTGTCGCGCCCCGCGCCGACCATCCCGTAAGTGTGAATCAGCCACATCTTGCCGGACTTCGGATCGCGCGCCACCGGGAAGCCGCCGGAGAAGCCGACTTGCGGCGCGTAAACATCTTTGTCGGGCAATGGAGCGAACGGGAGCTTCGAATCAAGCGCACGGTCGAATTCGGCGGGAAGAGTTTTCTTCGCGTGCTCAATTTTCCGCGCCAAGTCGGGCTTTTCGGCTTCGGGATCAGCCCATTGCACGACGTAATTATCCTGGCAGCGAATAATCGCCAGTCCGTCGAAATAATGTTCCTTGACCAGCGCTTTGACGTTGGCGACGTGGTTCGGCGCGAATTGCGGCGCGAGCTCGATGACAACGCGGCCTGTGGCGAGTTCGAGATAAAGAGTGTTTTCGGGATTGAGCAGGCGCCAATCCCACGGCTTCGATGAGGAAACAATATCGGCCGTGATTGGTGGATTTGTCTTTGGCAGCGGAGCGCATCCTGTCAGTTGGAAAACTGAAAAACCCGCCACGAGAACCAGCAAATGAAACCCCATTTTCATGGCCGCATTCTACGCATATCCCAAGGCTCGGCAATAAGGTTCCAAGACTGGCAGAATCGGCGCGAGATATTGCGCGTAGGCGCGCCAGCGGGCGACCGAGCGTTTGTAAACGGGCTGCGTCACATCGCGATAGGTCGGCGAGTAGAGTTGGCGCGACTGGTTCGCCTCGTAAAATCGCTCCTGCGCCGGATTCCACGCCAGCCCCAAAAATTCCGTCACGCGGCGCCCTTCGCCGGGCATGTCGGCCACGATGTCTTCGTAGCGCGTTTCCATCCACGCGAATCCCTGCCACTCGCGCACAGCGAGCCAGGTGCCCATCAAGTCCGAATAATGTTTGGCCAGCCGCTCCAAGGTGAGGAAATTCACGTTGGCGGAATTGAGCGGGATGTTTTGAAAATAACAACTCAACACGACGTCGCGCGGATCGCGCAATGCGATTAACACTTTCAATTCCGGAAACACGCGCAGCCACACCGGCAGCCGGGCGGTGGGGGAAGGATTCTTGTCAATCAACATTTTGCCGCGCGCCTCGGGCGGAAGGTCGTCTTGCAGCGCCTTGATGTACTGGCGGCGCAGCGCATTGACCCGCGCGCTGGACAGATCCTTCGACTTGTGAAATTCAGGCTGCAACACTTCAAGAAACGCGGCCGGTTCGTCGAGCGCGGCGGTATCCGGATGCGCGTCAAGAATGCGTTCGAGAAGAGTCGTGCCGCTGCGCGGATGCCCGCCCAAAAAAGCCAGCGGCGGCATCGCCTCGCGTTTGTGGGCCGGAAAGTATTTGCCCCACGTCTCCAAAATATTCTTCGGTTGCGCGGCGGTGAAACGGCGAATGCTTTCAGCTCCTTGATCGTAACTGCGCATCAGCATTGCGGTGTCCGTCAACGCGAGCACGATCTCCTTGGCTTCCTTCAGCAGCGTCATCGCCTCGTCGAAACGGCCGCTGGCGTCCAGCATTTGGGCGAGTTCGTAACGCGTCGCGTAACGAACAAACGGATGACGCGGATCGGTGGCAAGCAAATCGCGCAAGCCGAATTCGGCAGCGTCCTTCTGCCCTTCGCGCCGGTCCAGCACCGCCTTGAAATAGCGGGCTTGCTCGTCGCGCGGATCAATGGCCAGGCATTCGTTGACAGCCTCGCGCGACTCCGCGAGCCGATGGTTCTTTTCCAACAGGACCGCCAGGCTGATGCGTGGATTGATGCCGCGCGGGTCGGCGGCGGCGGCTTTGACAAAACACGCTCGCGCCTTTTCCGGTCGGCGGGTGGCTTCGTATTGATGTCCGAGCAGGCCGAGAAGTTCGGCGTTGCGCGGCTCCGCCTCGGCGGCGCGGCTCCAGGCGCGATCCGCCTTGTCAAGTTGGCGGGTCTTCAGGGCGGCGTTGCCAAGTTCATACCAGATCGCCGCCACCGTCGGATGCTGCAGCGCGAGCTTTTCATAAATCGGCAAGGCCCGCGCAAAGTCGCCCTGGCCTAGAAACTCGCGGGCGCGCAAAAGATCAGTTTGGCTGGAGGCCGGCATGGTCGCGCCCGCAGAATGCTGTCACGCCGCCGAAGAAACAAGGACTGACTGGCCACAGATTTACACAGATGAAACACAGATGCTGACGGAAGGAAAACTCAGATTGGCGCGCGGATGGATAACATCGTCGAGTTGACGATTGTCAAATGAACGTTTCTTAAAATCTGTGTTGATCTGTGTCCATCTGTGGCTATCCGTCCCCTTACTTGCAGGCTTCGAGCAAGGCGGATTGAAAATGCCCGCTGAGATGCATGGCTTGGACGTCGCGGGGGTTCATTTTGTGGCTGGCCTCCGCGCCCTGATTCTCCAGGTCGGGGCAGCCGAGTTTCACCCAGCTTCCCACCCGGATGTCATTCAACACTTGCAGCAGCCATTCCAATTGCGCGCCCGAAAGCACAAGCCGCCGTTCGCCGGCAGCTTCCTTGAAATAGCGAGCCGGGTTGCGGAACAATTCCTCGAGCTTTTTCCTGTGCGCCATGCGCTGTTGGGAAATCGATTCCTCCAGCAACTGCTGCTCGGACGCAGCCACCAGGTTCGGATCCTTGCTCAGGCGATAGTGGCTTGCCTCCAAGACGGGGTACAAGTGCAGAATGGCGAGCAGCAACGCTTCCTCGCGAGCATCAAGCTGGAAAGTCAGGGATCGATCAGGCGTTTCCTTCCGGAATCCGGGCAGATACTTCATTCCTCGCGCTCCATCGTGGCGTGCAAGCTGTAACCCTGCAATTGGTGGACATAATGCTCGGCCTTCTCGAAGGTCTCGCGCACCAGCAGGCTCTTGCCGGTTTCGTGAACTTGCATCATGTGCTTTTCCGCGCGCGGCCGGGGCCAGCCGAACACCGCCTGGAAAACGTGGGTGACATATTCCATCAGGTTCACCGGGTCGTTCCAGCAGATGACCAGATATCCTCGATCAAGCCCCTCTTTCGACTTGGTCTCCTGCGCTTTATCTGTGTCCGGCACGATGGCCGGGGCCGATGCTTCTGCCATGCAGGAAGCATAGAGGAATTGCTTGTCCCGCGCCAGACCGGAAACGAGCTTTTTGACAGCCGAAGACCCGCCCGACCAAAGTTTAGGGAAAAACCCCACTTGGCGCGCGCCAAGCCCGAGACGACCTTTAGCTGGGAGTTATTCTATGATGAATGCCATTGAACAAAGAACGCGTCTGGCCGAAAAGATAGAATTCGCCATCGCGCTTCTTTTGGGCGCTATGATGGGTTGGGCAATCCTGGCATGACGCTCAATTGGAAGGAGTTGCCGTCGGTTCATTGATGCGAAATTATTTTATCTTCGCGCGCCCAAAGCAGCGAGCAGTTTATCGTGAATGCCGCCGAAACCGCCGTTGCTGAAAACGCAAACAACATCCCCTCCCGCCGCAGCCTGGCGAAGGTGCGCGACGATGGCATCGGCGTCTGGCAAATACACAGCCGTCTTGCCCGCCGCCTGAATCTCCTTCATCAACATCTGCGGATCGAGCCGCTCCTCGGGCTTGAGCAATTCCAAACGCGCGATCTGCGACACCAGCACGGCGTCCGCGTCGCGAAACGACTCGGCCAGCTCGTGCTGGAAAACATTGCGGCGGGGCGTGTTGGTGCGCGGCGCGAAGCCTGCCCAAATCCGGTGATTGGGGTAACGCAGGCGCAGCGCCGTCACCGGCTCGCGAATCGCCGTGGGATGATGGCCGAAATCGTCAATGACCGTAATGCCCCCGGCGATGCCGCGCACTTCCATCCGCCGCTTGACGCCCTTGAACGTGTCGAACGCCGATTGAATTTGTTTGTTTGACAGCCCGGCGTGCTTTGCGCAGGCGATTACCGCCAGTGCATTGCGCACGTTGATTTCCCCAACAAGGTTGAGATGAAATTTGAAACTTGGAATTTCAAACTCGCTGGCCGTCGGGCCAAAACGAAGATTGAACGCGTGAATGCTGTTGTCCGCGCCCAGGCCAAATCGTTTGATGGGGCAATGCGTCACATTCAGCAGCGGCGCGAGATTGGGATCGTCGCCGTTGGCGAACAATTGGCCGTTTCGCGGAATGAGATTGATCAACCGCTTGAAGGCCGTTTGAATCGCGCCGAGATTCTCAAAAATATCCGCGTGATCGAATTCAAGATTGTTGATGATGACGACCTCGGGAAGGTAATGGACGAATTTGCTGCGCTTGTCAAAGAACGCGGTGTCGTATTCGTCGCCTTCGAGGATGAACCACGGGCTGTCCGTGAAGCGCGCGCCCTCGCCAAAATTATTGGCCAGGCCGCCGATGAGAAAACTCGGCTGCAAACCGTTGTGCTCAAAAACCCAGGCCAGCAGCGAAGTGGTGGTGGTTTTGCCATGAGTGCCCGAAACCACGATGGAACGTTTGCCGCGAATGAAAAATTCCTTCAACAACTCGGGCAGGGAGCAATAGCGGATTTTCCGTTCCAGCACCACTTCCGCCTCGGGATTGCCGCGCGAAATGGCGTTGCCGATGACCACGAGGTCAGGCTTGCCGTTGAGATTGGCCTCCGCGTAGCCCTGCATGACATCGACGTTTTTAGATGCGAGGAAAGTGGACCTCGGCGGATAAACATTCTGGTCCGAGCCGGTGACCGTGAAGCCCTTTTCGCGCATGGCCGCCGCGACCGCCGCCATCGCCGTTCCGCCGACGCCGACGAAATGAACAGATTTGATTTCAGCGAACATGGCAACACATTGCAGCAATCCAAATTTGCGAAAAAGGAGGAAATGAAACGCGGTCGTTGCGCCAGCGCGCGCTCCGCGGGAAAAGCATGGTTGCCCGATGGCGGCGACGCGCAAACTTTCGGCGTTATTTCCCGGCGCTTTCTTCGACCCGATATAGAGCCGCCATTGAGCGCAGATAGAGAGCGCGCCCATCGACGGCGGGCGAAGCCATGAAACCAGCGGACAGTTGATTCGTCGCAAGCGAGCCGAAAGCTCGACCGGCTTGCAATACGACGCTTTTTCCATCCTGGCTGAAGGCGTAAATCTTGCCGTCGCCGTAGAGAATGGAGGCGGAATATTCGCCGCCGATGCGCTCGCGCCAAACTTCCGCCCCGTCCGAAGTTTGGAAGCAGCAGGCGATTCCACCTTCGTTGACAATGTAGAGCAGCCCGTTGTCGATGGTGCCGGAGGTGCGGCTGGGCGAACCGCGGGCCACTCGCCAAAGGACAGCTTCGGGGGCGACGTCGCCGTGAAAATCCGCCCGCAATCCCATGATCTCCGGTTTGCCGTTGCCGGAGGTGACGATGAGCCGCCCATCGTCGAACAGCGGGCGCGAGGCGGGCGAATATCCGCCGTGCGCGAGTTTCCAAATTTCGCGCCCGGTCGCCGCATCATAACTGTAGGCGGCCTTGGAAGCCGTCGTGATTATCTGTTTGACGCCGCCGGCATCAATCACGAGCGGAGTCGAGAACGCCTTGCGGAAGTCGCCGCCGCCGGTGGGTCTTCCATTGTTGTCGAGATCGTTGTATTGGGCGGTGCGCTCGGTTCTCCAGATGGTCTTGCCCGTGTTTTTGTCCAGCGCGACGACGTATTGCTGGTCGATGCCATCCATCGTGAGAATCAGCAAATTGCCGCACAGGATTGGCGAGGAGCCTGGACCGCGAAAATGGCGGCACGGAAGATCGTCGCGCTTCCAAAGCGTTTTTCCTGTTGACGCATCCAGGCACGCCGTCCCGTAGGCGCCGAAATGAACATAAGCGCGCCCCGGCTCCAAGACGGTCGAGGGCGAGGCGTAGCAATTGAAATTAACCGCGGCCCCGAGCGATTCCGGGTTGTCGCAACGGAAGATTTTGTTGTCAAACCGAAGTTTGCCGGTCGCTTCATCCACGCACACCGCGAAAAAATCGTGGCCGTCAATGGTCGCGGTGGTGAGCCAAATCTGGCCATTCATGATGACCGGCGTTGACCAGCCGCGATCATGAATGGGCGTTTTCCATTTGATGTTCTCGGTTTCGCTCCAATGAAGCGGCAACCCAAGAGTGGCCGTTGAACCGGGAGGGTTTGCGCGCCCATTGAACCATGGCCCGCGAAAATCCGGCCAATCAGCCCGCGCAGGCGCAGCGAGTCCCCAGAGTGACGCAACCAAAACGGCGGCAAGTGTGCGCATAGATTTCGCAGGCTACCAAACCGTGGGCGGACTTGCACGCGCAAAGGTCCTGCTTCTGTGACGCAGGATGTGATCAAAGGTAGGTGAGAGGCGCAAGTGAGATTGCCGCCGATTTCGCTTTGAGCGGAGCGCGGCTGTCTCGAAGACCAGCCGCGCTCCGCCTGTCGGCCTGCGTCAATCCGGTGGAATGCCGTAGGCGAGATTCATGAGATCCTTGTAAGCCTGGGCGAATGCCGCGGCGTTGACCTCGTCCATGGCGCCGGGAGCAATTTCTTCAATGAGTTCAATCCGGCTCCAGATTAACGGAATGTCCTCCGGGGTGGGATTCTTCGGATCCGACAGACCGTAAACAGTCAGATCCTCGATCAAATCTTTGCGCATTTCCGCGGGTGTCTCCGGATCGTTGATGGTGGAAAGCCAATACGCCTCCGCCTCGGCATCGGCGCCAACCAAGCTTAAAGCTCTGCGCGCGACGGGATCCAATATCGGCGCTTTGATAGTCGAGGGCTGATCTGCCAGCGCCTCGAATTCCGGTTGGTTCGTGGCGGGATTTGCCCCGGGCTTTGGCATTTGGGGCTGAGGAGCAACCGCCGCTGAGTTTGTCACCGCCTGCTGAGGAGGATCCGTTTTCGAAGAACCGGGCGCATGGGCAGCTCGCGAAGGCGCGGATACTTCCGGCCTATCTTGAGAATATCCCTCGACGATCCGGTCAGCGCCGCGACGGCTGTCGAGTAATCCGGCCACGACCGCTCCGATCGCAGCGGCCAAAACAATTCCGATCACTCTCAGCGCTCGCATAACAGAAGGTTAGCACGTCGCGGCGACCACCGCCAGCGTGATCCCGATTCGCTGGAAACACCAGAATTGCTAGGCAACCGACGGAGAGAGTTGCGGCTTCGGATGCGCGAGGAAGGCCATGGCGATAAACGCCGTCACGAAGCAAAGCCCGGCGCAGACCAGGAACGGGATTGTGGCGTGAATCACAAAAATGCTCGCCGCGAAGACCGGTCCCACGATGCGGGCCAAACTTCCCACACCCTGCGCGACACCCATAGTTGCTCCCTGTTCGGTCGAGGGCGTAAGCATGGAAATCATGCCAAATACAGGCGGACGGGTCAGGCTTGATCCAATTGCAAAAACACCCAGGCCGACATAAAGCGTCCACCATTTCAAAAGAAACGGGAGCACTCCAATTCCGACAGCGGCGAGAAACAAACTGGCCGCAATCAGTCTTCCCTCTCCGATTTTTTTGACTGACCGCCGCACGCCGCCTTGCGACAATGCGCCCAGCACGCCGCAATAAAAGATCAGCCAGGCTGTCTTCTCCAAGCTTTCTTTTTGATCAATGCCGAAGTTCTTAATCACGAGCAGGCCGATGGTTGTCTCAAAGCTGCTGAAACAAAACGTGGCCAGAAAGAAAATGAGCACCAGCAAATTAAGCCGCGGCGTGCTCAAGACATGCAGCCATTGCTGGAGATGCGGCCGCTGAGTCACCGAATGGGCGGAAGGTTTCCAACTCTCCGCCAGCCGGATGGAAGCCCAGGCGAAATTCAACGCGCACAAGCTGGCGGCAGTCCATCCGGGGGCCGGCACTCCGAGATATTTGGTGCCAAGACCCGCCAGCACCGGCCCAAGCACAAAGCCCAGCCCGAACGCCATCCCAATTAATCCCATTTTGGCGGAGCGTTCCTCTGGCGGCGTAATATCGGCGATGTAGGCCTGCGCGACAGTGATATTCGCTCCGCAGATTCCGGCGAAGACGCGGGACAATAAAATCACGACGAGCGCCGTTTGGCCCGCAAGCCCCGAGCCGATGGCGAAAATCACATAGGACAAACAAGCGCAGGCCGTGCTTCCCAGCAACACAGGCCGCCGCCCGATTCGATCCGACAACCTTCCCCAGATCGGCGCAAATATAAATTGCATCAGTGAATAGGACCCCATGATCGCGCCAATCATGAATCCGCTCGCGCCGAAGTTTTTGGTGTAAATGGGAATGAGCGGCAGGACCAGCCCGAAGCCGATCAGGTCGATCAGGACTGTCAAAAATATAATTGAAACGGATGCTTTCTTCATGAGATGCGGCCGCCACCACTATGCAGCAGGGAGGAGGGGCGGGCAACGGCAAAGCCTACTTTTGAATGATCTCCATGTCGTCGCCGAGGGCGCGCTGGAGGCGGGCGCGGGCCACCGCGTAATCGTGCAGCGCCTGCACTTGCGTTGTGCGAGCCTGGGTCAGCGCGGTTTGGGCGCTGAGGACATCCAGTTGCGTGCTCGTGCCGGCCTTGTGCCGCGCTTCCGCCAGCCGCAAGGCTTCCTGCGCCTGCTCCTGGACTTTCTTCTCGGAATCCAAAAGTTCCTTCGATTCAATGTAGGTGGAATAAGCGGTGCGGACATCCAATTCAATCTGCCGCCCGGATTCGTCAACATCCAATTTGGCTTTATCGTAACGCGCCTTGGCTTCGACCACCTTGCCGTGGGTTAGCCGACCGTCAAATATATTCCACGTCAACTGCGCGCCCGCGATCCAGCCGTATAAATTGTCGCTCAGGTTGTCTTCGTAGGGCGGGCTTTGCCATTGGTAGCCGCCGTAAAGCTGCGCGGTCGGCTTGTAATTTGCCTTCGCCGTCCGCACATCCTCGCGGCGCAACGCTTCCGCTTTCCGCATCGCCGCCAGCTCGGGCCGTTTGGCCAGCGCCTTGGTCATGGCGCGCGACAAATCAATTTCGTAAGGCCGTTCGTCGAGGGTGTCGGTCAAGGTTAGCGGAACGTCAGCATCGATGGCATTCGGCAAATGCACCGCGAGCAAATTCAGCAATTTATCCTTCCCGACCCGAAAATCATTCTTCGCCTGGATCAGGCGCGGACGCTCGTTGGCAAGTTCAACTTGCGCGCGCAGGACGTCAAATTGCGGAACCGTTCCCGCGGTGAAACGGCGTTGGACGTCTTCAAGTTCGTTTGTCAACAATTGCACCGAAGCTTCATGCACGGCCATCTGCTGAATGGCTAGCAGCACGTCGTCGTAAGCCACCCGCACGGAAAGCAGGGTGTCGGCCAGCGTGGCTTGGTAATTCAGCAGCGCTTCCTCGCGGGTCAGCTTGGCCGAGCGGATGGCGGAGACAATGCGCCCCCCGGCGTAAATGGATTGCTGCACTTTGACATCGGCGTTCCAGTTCTGGTCGGGGAAATGGATGTAATTGTCGAACGGCGCGGGCAGCGGAAAGTTTTCGATCAGGCTCGATTGCTCCGCGTTGAAAGCGCCGCCAGCGGTCATTTGTGGATAGGCAATGGCGCGCAATTGCATTTCGATGCCGTAGGACGCGCGCAAGTCCGCCTTGCCCTTCAGCAGAGACGAGTTTTGCTGCAGCGCGATGGCGATGGCATCGGTGCAGGAAAGCGGCCGGCCCAGAAAATTGGTCGCGTCATGCGGGTTCGTTTGCGCGCGGGCCCACAGCGGCAAAAAGACCGCCAAGGCCAGGATCGCGGGCAAGATTCTTCGATTCATAACGATTGAGCGTTCAACGCCAGAGCCACCATGTCAACAGCGGCGCGAACAGCAGGCTGGGAAAGTAATCGGCCACTTCGATTTTTTTCAAGCCCAGGATGAGCATGGCCACGCAGAAAATCAGCAGCCCATCGGTGATATTGAGCATGTCCAGCAGCGGCCACGGGCGCTGATGCAGCCACAAATCCACGAACTGAAAACCGCGCGTCATGGCGCTCTCCACCGCCAGCACCGGCACCGCGGAAAGAATGACGCCTGCGCCAAAGGTCTGGCAGAAAGCGAAAGTGGCCAGGCCATCGACTGCCGCCTTGATGACGAATACGGGCGAAAATCCACTCAACCCTTCCTGAGCGCTGGCCAGCAGCGCCAGCGGCCCGATGCAGAAAAGGCCGGTGGCCAGCAGAAATCCCTGATTGAGTTTGTTGTCGGGCGAAGGTTTGGTGAGCGCTTCCGTCGCATTGCGGCCGATGGCGTTCGAGAATCTTTGCAGCCGCAAAAGTTTGCCGGTGAGCTTTCCGAGCATCATGGCCAGAAGAACAATCGCCAATTCCTTGACGACCAGCCGAAAACTGCCGTTGATGTTGGCCCAGGCGAGCTTGATGCCAAACCACATTGTGAAAACGCCCAGCAGAATTTTCAGCGAAAGCGCGTAGTGGCCTGGAATTTGTTTGCGCGCGGCCATTCCCCAGGCGCCGCCGGCGATGATGCCGAGCGCGTTAATCAATGCGCCTGTCATGGGAATATTACGCCCGCTCCGGCGCGGCACGGCTTCCGCTGGCTCAAGGCACTCATTGCAAGCATCCGCATATCAATACCGGGACGGCAAGAGTCCTGTCGAACCCGGAATCGCCTCGAATCCGGGCAATTTCCAGCGCAGGTCTCACTTGGGAGCGCGAGCCTTGACTTCAATGGCGAGAGCGCAAGCATGGCTTGGGTAAAGCATGGGATGTTCATAATCTCGATTTCAGACCCGCTCCGAGCCTCAAAAAACACAAAGTGCAATAGGGTGCAACAGGGTGCAACGCTTCATCCGGCTGAAAGCGTTGAGCAACCCGTGTGGGAAGGTGATGGAAACTCCGTCGCCATGCCCCCGATGACCGGGCACCCAGACCGCAGCGAATGAACACGAAGTGGCGCGCTGCGCTGCGTCCCTCAATATGAATATGACCTTGCATAGGCATGACCGCACTTTGCCACTGCTGGGGCG
>VFSW01007021.1_pt1 | contig 16434 bp, 16 predicted proteins | sample 5358111 | NCBI WGS metagenome assembly VFSW01 (sample SAMN11554181, study PRJNA540505) | mine drainage metagenome | isolation source: sediment from site ElyBrook_90M | place: USA: Ely Copper Mine, Vershire, VT | collected 2017 | reverse complement strand
CCCCCGAGGACGGCCTGATCCATTGGGATGCCGATGCCCGCGCCATCGCCGCGCTCATCCGGGGTCTCTCCCCCTCCCCCTCAGCCTACACATTGCTGGAAGGAAAAAAGCTGAAGATCATTATGGCAACGGCCGAGACAGCCGCGGTGTCAGACGCGCCGGGAACGGTAGTCGGGGAGACCGCCCTCGGCCTCCCCGTCGCGGCCGGGAACGGGTATGTCCTGCTCCGAGAGGTGCAGATCGAGGGCAAGAAGCGGCTGGCCGCCCGTGATTTTCTGCGCGGCGTCCGGATCGCGCCGGGACGTGTTCTGGGCTGAGGAGGCAGGGTATGAAGAAATCCACCCCCCGGCGGATCGCCGTCGAGATCCTGTGCCGGATCGAAGCGGACGGCGCCTATGCGGAGCCCCTTCTGGACGCCGTCCTTTCCGCGACGGAGCTGGCAAATCCCGCCGACCGGGGCCTTCTCACCGAGCTCGTCTACGGCACGCTCCGGACGCGGGGCCGCCTGGACTGGATCATCGGGGAGCTGTACCGGGGGGATGCGGCCGCACTGGAAACCGCAGTCCTAAACATCCTCCGGTCGGGCCTCTACCAGTTGCGGTTCACCGATCGGATCCCCCCCTTCGCTGCGGTCAACGAGGCCGTGCTCATCGCCCGTGATCTCGCTCCGGGCGCCGCAGGGCTGGTGAACGCCATTCTCCGAAACTCCCTCCGGAAAGGGCAGGCCATCCCCTGGCCCGATATGGCAAAGGACCCTGAGAAAGCGATCGCCGTTCTTCATTCCCACCCCCCGTGGCTGGTCAGGCGCCTCATCGCCGGCTACGGTGTGGAAGAAACCGCCGCGATCTGCCGGACGAACAACACCATCGCGCCCCTCGCACTCCGCGCCAACTCGCTGAAGGCATCGCGCGAACGGGTGATCGCGTCACTGGCAGAGGAGGGCATCGCCGCTGAAGAGACCCTCTTCTCTCCCGACGGCATCACCATCTCCTCCCCCGCAGCCGCTCTCAGGAAGAGCACCTGCTTCAGAGAGGGGCTGATCCGGATCCAGGACGAGGCCTCGCAGCTTATCGCCCGTCTTGTCGCTCCCAAACCCGGTGAACGGCTCCTCGATCTCTGTGCCGGTTCGGGGGGAAAAACCCTGCATCTGGCGGCGCTGATGGAAAACCGCGGGAACATCATAGCCCTCGATCTCCAATCGGAACGACTCCGGATGCTCCGTGATGAGGCGAAACGCCTTGGGGTGACGATAGCGGAGACGCGGATGGGTGACGCCGCAGCACCGATTGACTCCTTTCGGGAGACCTACGACCGGGTGCTTCTGGACGCTCCCTGTTCAGGGCTCGGCACGCTCCGGCGAAACCCCGAGATCCGTTGGCGGATAGCCCCGGCCGACATCAACCGGTGCATGAAGCTCCAGAATCTCCTCCTCGCAAGGGCCGCAGAATACGTCCGCCCGGGCGGCCGCCTCGTCTACAGCGTCTGCACCGTCACCCCGGAAGAAAACGAGGTGGTCATCGGAAAATTTCTTAAAAATCGTATCGATTTCAAGTTGATATCTCCCAGAACGGTCCCCCCGGTCCTTGTCGACGCCGAAGGATTCTTCCGGAGTGCACCCCACCTCCACGGCACAGACGGCTTCTTCGGCGCGGCCCTCATCCGCGCAGCCTGAAGGACAGGCTCCCCCCCCATCCTGTGAAGCTCCCAGCCCACAGGGCGGGGCTTGCGGGGTTTTGCGCTTCCTATCATCGCCATCCGGGGCGGCAGGCCGAGAACGCGAATCCCGTTGACTTGAGAAGCGAAAAAATGATAGGAGCATCCGGTCAACTTCATTCGGAAAGGCAACAATCCAGGGGCGGCGGGGCGGATAGCGGCCGGGTGCCCCGAAGAGGGAGGAAGCATGATCATTGAACAGCGGCAGGTCGGTCAGATGGCGGTGTTCGCCTACCTGGTGGGCGATGAGGAAAGCGGCGATGCGCTGGTCATCGATCCGGCTGCGGATACGGATGGGATCATGGCGGCTGCCCAGAGAAACAAGGTCAGGATAAAATATATCGTCAACACCCACGGCCATGTCGACCATACTGGCGGCAACGTGGACATCAAAACAAAAACGGGTGCAGAAATCATCATCCACGAGGAGGACGCCGATATGCTCATCTCTACACCGGCCGCCGTGTTGAGGATGTTCTGCGCAAAGCAGTCCCCCCCCGCCGATCAAACGGTACGGGACGGCGATTGCATCGCCTTGGGCGGGATCAAACTCCGGGTCATTCACACACCCGGTCATTCCCCGGGTAGCATCGTCCTTTATACCGACGGTTATGCCTTTACCGGTGACACCCTGTTCGTAGAGGCCGTTGGAAGGACCGACCTTCCCGGCGGCTCCGGTGAGGTCATGTTCGACTCCATCCAGCGGAAGCTCTGCACCCTTCCGGATGAGACGGTGGTCATGCCGGGCCACAACTACGGCGGTACGCCGACCTCCACGATCGGCCACGAGAAGAAGTACAATCCTTTTTTGAGATAATCTGAGCGAAGGAGGCATGCCATGACCCGTTCCGGTCTTATGAACACCAATTTAGCGGGATTGACGCTTGCCAGCACCGGCAAAGTCCGCGATATCTATGCCCTCGATCCGTACCTGCTCATCGTCGCTACCGATCGGATCTCCGCATTCGACGTGATCATGCCGAACCCGGTCCCGGGGAAAGGCGAGGTGCTCACCCGCATGTCGGCCTTTTGGTTCGAGAAGATGGGCGATATCATCCCGAACCATGTCCTTTCGACCAACCCCGATGAATACCCCGCAGCCTGTGCGCCTTACCGGGAGATCCTGCGGGGACGGAGCATGTTGGTGAAAAAAGCGAACCCTCTCCCGGTCGAGTGCGTCGTCCGGGGCTACCTGAGCGGCTCGGGATGGAAGGATTATTCGCAGGGAAAGCCCGTTTCGGGGATAACGCTTCCACCGGGCCTCAAGGAATCCTCCCGGCTTCCCCAAACCCTCTTCACGCCGTCCACCAAGGCGCCTGACGGCGAACACGATATGCCGATCAGCCATGAGCAGATGGTTGGGATCATCGGTACTGAACTGACCGACCGGATCATCCGGGCCAGCCTTGCTATCTATGAACGGGCTGTAGGGATCGCCGCCGCAGGAGGGATCATCATCGCCGACACCAAGATGGAATTTGGGCTTTTTGGCGGCACGCTGATCCTCATCGACGAGCTCCTCACCCCCGACTCCTCCCGGTTCTGGCCGACGGATGATTACGCGGAGGGCAGACCGCAGAAGAGTTACGACAAGCAGTTCCTGCGGGATTACCTCCTATCGCTCAACTGGAACCAGCGGCCGCCGGCACCGGAACTCCCCGACGAGATCATCGAAAAGACCGGGGCGAAATACCGCGAGGCCTTGACCCGTCTGGTACGGTAGACTCACCGGTTGACAGTCAGGGAAAAATGGTTATGTTAGCACCGCTTAAGAGGCCCGTCGGGGCGGTTGAACAGACCAAAGAGAGATGAGGAATCAATTGCCCGACTACCGAGAAAAACAGAAAATCCTCTATATCGACCGGCGATCGGCCGAGGAGCTGATCGCCTGCGGCGACCGGTCTCTGGAGGCGAATCGGATCTTCGATGCCCTTGAGTTCTATCAAAAGGCAAAACACCAGCCGGGGCTGGAAAAGATGCTGGAGACGGCGATTTCCATCGGCGATGCCATGCTTTTCGAGCAGACCGTGAGGGCTTTTCGCCGGGAATATACCGCAGAGGAGTGGAACCGGCTCGGCCAGCGGGCCTTCGCGCTGAAGAAATACACCTTTGCGCGTCATGCCTTCGAGCAGGCCGGCGACAACGCCATGCTGGAGGAAATCAGGAAAATAACCACACAAGGAATGAGAAAGGTTGATGACGACAAAACGTGATTACTACCGGATCCTGGGCGTGGAAACAAGCGCTTCGGAAGACGAGATAAAAAAGAGCTACCGCAAGCTCGCCATGCAGTACCATCCGGACCGGAATCCAGGAAACAAAGACGCGGAGGAGAGGTTCAAGGAGGCGGCCGAGGCCTACGAGGTCCTGAGTGATCCGGGAAAACGGGAGATCTACAGTCGGTACGGACATGAAGGGCTCAACGGCGCCGGCTACCGCGGCTTTTCCGGCTTTGAAGACATCTTTTCGAGCTTCGGAGACATCTTCGGCGATGTCTTCGGCTTCAACACGGGCCGTTCCCGATCGCGCACGGCAGCCAGGGCGGGGGCCGATCTGCGCTACGACCTCAGGATCTCCTTCATGGACGCCGCCCTCGGAGCTTCGACCGAGATCAAGCTGCGGAAACAGATCCTTTGCTCATCCTGCCGGGGATCGGGTTGTGCCCCGGGAACCTCCCCGCAGGTCTGCAGCCTCTGCCAGGGACGGGGGCAGGTGACCCAATCAAGCGGCTTCTTCAGCATCAGTTCGACCTGTCCCCAGTGCCGTGGTCAAGGAGGGATGATCACGACCCCCTGCCCGGAATGTTCCGGAGGAGGAAAGGTCGTGGTGGAAAAGACCGTTCAGCTCAAAATACCTGCCGGAGTTGAGACGGGGTCCCGTCTCCGGCTGCGGGGCGAAGGGGAAGAGGGCGAACACGGCGGTCCGAGCGGTGATCTGTACGTCTTCCTCGATGTTGAAAATCACGAAGTGTTTGAAAGAAACGGGGATGACATCTTCTGCCGCGTTCCCATCACATTCCTGCAGGCGACCCTGGGGGGAACGGTGGAAGTGCCGACGCTGGCGGGCTCGGAGAAGCTGAAGATACCGCGGGGAACCCAGCCGGGAAGGACCTTCCGGTTGAAGGGAAAGGGCATCCCCCACCTGCGGGGATACGGACGCGGCGACCATCTCATCGAAACGGTCGTGGCCGTGCCCACGAATCTGACCAAGAAGCAGGAGGAACTGCTCAAGGAGTTCGATAGGCTGAGCAGCGAAACGGCAAACACGGAGAACGGCCGATTGTAATCACTACAGAAAGGAAGAATCATGCGGAAGCAAACGTTTTGGATCCTTTTGGCGGTTATGGGTGCTTTTCTGATCTCCGGCTGCGCAGCGGTGCTGGTCGGCGGCGCAGCGGTGGGCGCCGGTTCGGGTACGTATCTCTACATCAACGGCGAAATGAAAACGGACTATTACTCCTCGTTCGACGCCGTCTGGAGCGCCTGCGAAAAAACCGTTGCAGATATGCACGGTCTGGATGTCCAGCGGGAAAAAATGCTCGCGAAGGGAACGATCGACGCAGTCATCGACGATGAGGATGTCCATATCTCGGTGACCTATAAGGCCAAAAACGTCACCACGGTATCCATTCGGATCGGCCTCTTTGGGAACAAGCTCTCCTCCCAGCTGATCCACGACAAGATCTTAGATAATCTGGCCCAAAAGTAGGCCTTTGCAGGATAATTCCGATATGGCGCTACGGTTCCCGGAGAACGGTACGGGCTGATGAAAAAAAAAGTGCTTGCAGGCCTGTTCCTCTCCGCTTTGCTGGTCTACCTTTCGATCCGGGGGATTCATCTTCCCGACGTGGCCGAGGGGTTCCGGACCTTCCGTTATAAATATCTCCCCGCCATTCTTGCCGTGATGCTTCTCATGCAGCTCCTGCGGTCCTTCCGCTGGGGGCTTATCCTGCGCCCGCTGGAGAAGATCGATCAGCTCTCGCTGTTCTCCGTCACCAGCGTGGGCTTTCTCGCGATCATCGCCATCCCGGCGCGTCTTGGAGAGCTGGCCCGCCCCTATCTCATCACAAAAAAGAGCCGCATTAAGATGAGCGCCGCCCTCGGAACGATCGTTGTTGAGCGGGTGTTCGACAGCCTGACCGTTCTGGTCATCGCGGTATGCGTCCTGTTCTTCACCCCACTACCAACCTGGCTCATCCGCTCCAGCGTCCTGTTCCTGCTCTTGACGCTCGCCTTTGTGTCTGTAATGATCCTGATGATCGTCAAGCGCGAGGCATCCCTGCGGGTTCTGGGACCGCTCATCGGGAAGCTGCCGGCACGCTATGCCGAAGGCGTGAACCGCCTTATCTCCCATTTCATCGATGGATTCCGGATCATGGTCGATCCGGCCCTCCTCGTCTCCGTCACAGGGTTATCGCTCCTTATCTGGCTCTTCGACGTTTGCGCGATCTACCTGCTGTTTCTCGCCGTCGGTTTCCAACTGCCGGTCGTTGCCGCTTTTGTCCTCATGATCATCCTGATCATCGGGATTGCCATTCCCACGGCGCCGGGTTTCATCGGTAACTGGCACTACTTCTGCATCCTTGGCTTGAGCCTCTTCGGCATCCCCAAAACGGACGCCCTCACCTTTGCGGTCATCTACCACATCCTCTCCATAGGGGTCGTGATCGTTCTCGGCCTTGCTTTCCTCCCCTTCAACCGCTTTTCCATCATCGATCTCCGCCGGCAAACACCGTTCTAGCGTCTGCCCGTTCTCGATTGAAGCTCTCCACAGCAAGCCACGAAAATAAGCTCGCCGCTGGATTCAGGAATCGCTCTTGACCTCGAGACCATAGCTCCTGATCTTCTTGTGAAGGTTGCTCCGTTCGAGCCCGATCGCCTCGGCCGTCCTGGAGATGTTGCCGTCGAACTCCCGGAGCTTGCGAATGATGTACTGCCGTTCGAAATCCTGCTTCGCAACTCGGATGGAATCGCTGACGATACCCAAATCACAAGGAATGGTCTCCATCTTACCTTCCTCAAACAACGGGGGAAGGTCTCTCTGGGAAATCACGTCGGTCGGTGTCATAATAACCAGCCGTTCGATGATGTTCTTGAGTTCACGAACATTTCCCGGCCAGTTGTGCCCCATCAGGATGGACAACACCTCCGCGGTGACCTGCTTTTCCGGCTCACCCTCCTTCGCGGCAAAGTCCTTGAGAAACCGATCTGCCAGGAGGGGGATATCCTCCTTGCGGTCGCGCAACGGGGGTATCCTGAGCGGAATGACGTTTAGGCGATAATAGAGATCCTGACGGAAACGGCCCTCTTCCATCTCCTTTTCCAGGTCCTTGTTCGTCGCAGCCAGCACACGGACATCGGTGGGAATGAGCTTGTTTCCACCGACCCGTTCAAATTTCTTTTCCTGGAGGATCCGGAGCACCTTCGCCTGCGCCTTCAGACTCATGTCGGCAACCTCGTCGAGAAAGATCGTCCCCTCATTGGCTAGATCGAACTTCCCCCGTTTCATGGCCGTGGCGCCGGTAAAAGCCCCTCTCTCGTGACCGAAAAGTTCGCTTTCGATCAAGTCTTCCGGAATCGCCGCACAGTTGACCTCGATGAATGGCTTCTGTGCTCTCCTGCTCTGGCGGTGGATGGAACGGGCCACCAGCTCTTTGCCCGTCCCGTTTTCCCCCATGATCAGGATCCAGGCATTGGTCGGGGCAACGATGCCGATCATCTCCTTGAGCTCCTGGATCGGATTGCTCGTGCCCGTAAGTTCGTATTCATGGCTGACTTTCTGTTTAAGAAGAAGATTTTCCTCTTCCAGGCGAACCATATCCAAGGCATGATTAACCACCAGAATCACTTTTTCAAGCGAGAGCGGCTTTTCGATAAAATCGAAGGCCCCGAGTTTCGTCGCCTTCACCGCTGTTTCGATGCTGCCGTGGCCCGACATCATGACAACGGGAATCTGGGGATGCCCCGCCTTGATCGCCTTGAGAACCTCAATCCCGTCTACCCCCGGGAGCCAAATGTCGAGCAGAACCAGACTTGGCAACTCCTCTTCCACCAACCGCAGGGCCTCCTCACCACTCGCGGCTATGATTACCGCATGCCCCTCGTCGGTGATAATGCCCCCGAGGGTCTGGCAGATGCTCTCCTCATCATCAACAATCAGAATCGCCTTACTCATCGTCATCCTTCACTCGTTACAGTCCTGCCTCTCCGGCGCAAGGAATCCTTTTCTTCCATCCCCATCGCCCCTATCCCCCGTTCGGAACGGGCAGTTCGAAGGCCACAACGGTTCCCTTGGGATGGTTGTCCATCACGCTGACCCGGCCGTGATGATCGTCGATGATCGAACTGACGATTGCCAGCCCCAGCCCGGTCCCGGATCTCTTCGTGGAAAAATAGGGTTCAAACATCTTTATCTTATCGTTGGGCGGAATGCCACAGCCATTGTCTGCCACCTCTACCGTCGCCTTCCCGCCGCTCCTGTCGTAGGCGGTACTGATTTCGATTCTGCCGTCCCGTTTGTCTACCGCCGCCACGGCATTGTCCAGCAGGTTGACCATCACCCTCCGGATCTGTTCCGGATCGAGCAGCACGTTCGGGATGTCGACACCCGGCTTGAATTCAAAGTCAATCTCTTTATGGGCGTCCTGGAAGAGGATCACGGAATCTCGGATCACCCCGTTCAAATCATTGATCGCTAAACTCGTGACCGGCAGCCGCGCGTAACGGGAGAATTCATCCACGAGGTTTTTCAGGACATCAACCTGATCGATGATCGTCTTTGTACACTCCTGAAAGACGGCACCATCATCCTCCATCCGATCGCCGTATTTTTTCTGCAGCCTCTGCGCGGACAATTTTACCGGGGTCAGGGGGTTCTTGATCTCATGGGCCATCCGCCTGGCCACTTCCCGCCAGGCCGCCGCCCTCTCCGCCCGCTGCATATGGGTCAGGTCCTCGAATACGACTGCCATCCCCATATTACTCCCCTCGTCGTCACGGATCACGGTGATGGTCATGAGGATGGTCATCGCCCGGTCCGGGAGGGTGAGATCGATCTGCTTTTCGATGAACCCTTCGCCGCGTTCGCCCATCTCCCGGAGAACCTCCTCAGCCAGCATCCGGTGGTCGGGGATGAGCACCTCATCGACGCGCCGGTTGATCACCTTGTGTGTCCGGATGCCCAGCATCCGCTCGGCGGCCCGGTTGATCGTGGTGATGACTCCGTTTCTGTCCACGGATATGACGCCCGCCGAAACGTTACGCAGGACCGTTTCCGTATACTTTCGTCGCTGTTCGAGGTCCAGGTTCGCCTGTTCAAGCCCCTGCTTGCTCCGTTTCAGATCTCTTATCATCTGGTTAAAGGAACTGACGAGAATGCCGATCTCGTCATTGGCAACGATATCGATCTGATGATTCAGATCCCCCTGGGCGATCCTCCGTGTCGCCTCGGCAAGGTCCTGTATTGGAACGGTGATACCCTTGGCAAGGTAGAGGCCGAACCAAGTGGCTGAAAAGATGATCAAGAGCATGACGATGAACAGCGTGATGATATACCCGAACTTGATCGGTGTTTTGAGCAGCGTTAATTGCCGGTACTCCTCCGATGTTTTTGAAATAACGGAGAGCTTGTCGACAAGCCCGTCCGGAAAATAATAGCTGGCCATGACGAAGCCGATGACCATGTTCGGAGTCGCCTGGGAATAGATGGGTACCGCCCCGCGGATCAGATCGCCGCCCCCCCCTGCCTGTTCGATCGTGGCCACCTCTTTGCCGACGTACAGATCTTCAAGCGCAGTTGGAGAGAGCGGTTTGGAAACCATCTGAGGATGTTCTTGGTCCCGGATGACGACATTTTCCTTCTGGTTCTGGATATGGACCTCGAGCACGTTGAGCTTGTAGGTCTTGTGCCGCCGTTCGACCAGGGCCTTCAGGTACAGAAATTTCCCTTCCTCATAGAGGCCGTTTTTCGAGATATCGGCGCTGAGCTGGCGCGCATAATATTTCGCCTGATCCGCCGACTGCTGGTAGTACAACTGGGCGACCTCGAGGGTCCGGTTCAGGGCATCGCCGATGCGGATGCTGAACCAGTTGTCGATACTGTAGGAGAGAAAATTAATCGAAACGAGAAATAAAAGGACGGTCGGAATGAGTGAAAGGCCGACGAACGCCGCAACCAGCCGAGTCCGGAGTTTTGACCCGGCCACTCCACGTCGCCGTTCGTATATCAATTTTACCACATTCCGGACGATCAGAAAGATGAGCAGGATGATGAGGATGATGTTGATATTGATCAGTCCGAATATCAGGGCATTGCTGGAGACGGGGAGAGGGATCATCTCGCCGCGGAAGACGCGGCTCTCCAGGTAGGTCACAATGGCGATGAGCACCATCGTTATGACGATGATGATCCGCTCCCGCCTGCGCCTTTTCGCTTCCCGCACATCGAGTACGACCGGCTGGCTGACCTTTTTCATCAGTAAAAGAATCCCTCCCGGTACCAGTCGGTTTCGAAATCCCAGAGCGAAACGAAGAAAAAGACATATTCCATATTGAGCGGCAGGCGGACTTTTTCAAGTTTCGCCTTGATCTGGACGTAGTAGTACTCGTTTCTTTGGAGTGATTTCATCGGCACCAAGGGGAGTCCGTTGATATCGGCCATTGCCCGTTTGGCGCTTTCATAATCCTGGAACAGTGTTGGTTCCTTTTCTTCGTCGGAGGAGACGGAAAAAAGCTTTTTGACGATGTCGTATTTTATCGTATGTTTGACGGTCAAACGGGTGATCCTTTTATCCAACCAATGCCAGCGTTCCCGATAGAGATCCATGAGAAAGGTAAACGTGGTCGGGACACCCGCCAGTATCGCGGCTTCCATATCCTTTGTGAAACAGTTCGTCACACGGGCGTAGAGCAGGACATGGGTCGTATCGTTTGTGACAAAGCAACTGATGGCCGCCTCGTCTGCGCGGAGACGAACAGGGAAAACAAGAAAAAACACGAGGATGAGACATATGGATACAAATCCGTTCCTTCGCTGCATTGATATTCCTTACCCAACCACAACATCCGCCAAAACACCGCAGGGATCAAGCCGGCCCACGGCGCAGTAGATCACTTTTTTTGTTATTCTGGATGCTTGGGAGGTATACTAAGAAACTGAAAGGTAAAAAGCAAGGCCTATTTGTGCAGGTTACCGGGAATAGATTCGGAGAATAGCCCCTTACGCAACCGAGGTGGACGCCGGTTTGGAATCCAGCACGCGGAACGAGGGTATACGTAGGGAAGAGAACTCCTTTAAGATTCCCTCGCGACTGACACGATTCACCATCGTCCAGCAATCCCTCCGGACCATCAGCTCCTTCAGGAGGAGGTTGTTCAGTCGGTGGCCCGATTTGAAGGCGACAAAGTGACCGATGATCGGGATGCCGAGGAGCGACAAATCCCCGATTGCATCGAGAATCTTGTGTTTCACGAATTCACCCGGGAAGCGCAGGCCGCCTTTGTTGATGACCCGGTGTTCATCCAGGACAACGGCATTCCTCAAAGACCCCCCAAGGGCGAGCCCCTTTGCTTGAAGGTACTCGACATCTTTCAGGAAACCGAAGGTGCGTGCAGCACAGATCTCCTCTTCATAGGATACGTCGGATAGTGTCATGTCATAGGACTGCATGCCTATCGAGGGATGGTTGAATTCGATCTTATAGGTAATCCTGAATTCCGGACAAGGCAGGAGCATTGCCGTGCTCTCCCCTTCGGTAACGGATACCTTCCCTTTGATCACAATCATTCGTTTGCACTTGCCCTGTACCTGCGTACCGACACTCTTCAGGAGTTCGACGAAGGGACGGGCACTGCCGTCCATAATCGGAACCTCCGGAGCGTCAACCTCGACCGTCGCATTGTCCACACCCATACCGTTGAAGGCGGACATCAGGTGCTCCACGGTGGATATGGTCACACCGTTGAGACCGATTGTCGTCGCGAGGGTTGTGTCCCTCACATTGTGCACATCTGCCTTGATCCGGTTGTTCCCCTGCAAATCGCTGCGAACGAAGACGATCCCTTCATCGACCCCGGCAGGTTTGATAACCATGCCGACCTTCCGTCCGGAATGTAATCCTATACTGTTGCACCCGATTTCGTGCTTGACCGTTCTCTGGAAAAACATATGCACCTATTTTCTCATCCGGAGCTGAATCAGCGTTCGTAATACCGCGGTATCATTTTCCCCTCAGCAATATCCATACCATCGCCATGGGGTGTCCCACAAAGCGCTTCCATGCTATAAGCTGCTGAAAACAGCGGAATGTTGGCAGGTCACCGTTACTTGCGGTGTGGCAAAGGCCGGCCATCAATTCGCGAACTGTGTCGGGAGCAACACACCTGCATCACTGTTAGTTCCGTGAGTCCATTCGCCTTGGTGTTTTCCAACCGGCGGAGGCTTCTCTCTCTGAACCCTTCCGGGGGGAGCGGCAAAACCTCTCCTTTTCGCTGTATATGCAACCACAATACGATTGGCGGTACATCCCGATTTCCTTAGATATCCTGACTCCTTCCGACCAGCCTTCGCGAAAATCCCGGTAGAGGAAGGGGATCCCCTGTTGCACGGCCGCGTTCTCGGCGATGTCCCGAATGAGGTCATGTTTCTGAAAGCGGCTGTAGAGAAGGGTCGTCGTAAAGGCGTCGAATTGACCTTTCCTGGCCATCTGTGCCGTCTGGGTGAGTCGCAGGGTGTAGCAGTACCGGCACCGCTCCCCCTCGCGGAAGGTGACCTGACGGAGGAACTCCTCCATGGGATAGGTCTCCTCCCGAATAATCGAGAGTCCCTCCTGAGCGGCGTACTTTTCGAGCGTCTCAAGGCGTTTTCGATACTCCTGGTAGGGATGGATGTTGGGATTAATATAAGTACCGGAAACCTTACCCCCCTCCTCTCTCAGTACTCGGAGAGGGTAGATGGTGCAGGGGGCGCAACAGATATGCAGCAAGATTCTCACGGCCAAATCACCGAACCGATCCCCGGGGGAAGGGATTTCGCAAAACCGCCCGTTCTCAGAACAACTCCTTCTGGCTGTTCCCCTGCCAGTGTCTGCTGAAATGTTCGTAGGCCCGCCTGGTCGCGACCCTGCCCCGCGCCGTCCGCTGGAGATAGCCCTCCTGGATCAGAAAGGGTTCATACACATCCTCGATCGTCTCCCTCTCTTCCCCGATCGCCGAAGCAAGGTTGTCGATCCCCACCGGACCGCCATCGAACTTATCGATCACGGACAACAGGATAGTCCTGTCCATGTGATCAAATCCCTTTTCATCAACCTCGAACATCTCGAGGGCGCCCACCGCCACCTCTCGGTTGATCCGTCCCCCGGCCCGGACTTGGGCGAAATCACGGACTCGACGGAGCAGACGGTTGGCGATCCGTGGCGTCCCCCGCGAACGGCATGCCATTTCAGCAGCGCCGTCCTCATCGATATCCACCGAGAGGATCTTTGCCGACCGGCGGATGATGATCCCAAGCTCGGAAGGGGTATAAAAATCGAAGCGGAAACTCATGCCAAAGCGGTCGCGCAGCGGGGATGTCAGAAGACCCGCCCTGGTCGTGGCTCCGATAAGGGTAAATTTCGGGATCTCCAGCTTCATTGAGCGGGCCGACGGCCCCTGGCCGATGAGGATGTCGATGTGGAAATACTCCAAGGCCGGATAGAGGATTTCTTCGACTACATGCGACAGGCGGTGGATATCATAGATGAAGAGGATATCCTGTTCGTGCAAGTTGGTCAGGATGGCCGCCAAGTCGCCGGGTCTTTCGACCACGGGTCCCGAAGTCACCTTGATATCCACCCCCATCTCACGGGCCATGATGTAAGCCAGGGTCGTTTTGCCGAGACCGGGAGGGCCGTACAGGAGCACGTGATCAAGGGCTTCCCGACGCTGTCTGGCCGCCTCTATGAAGATGGAGAGATTCTTCTTGATCTTATCCTGGCCGATATATTCGGCAAGGCTTTTGGGGCGCAGGGAGACCTCATATCCCTGATCCTCTTCGATTTCCTGCGGGACCGTCAGCGGGTTTTTTGCTGAGATGCTTACGGCATCGGTCTTTTTCACGGCAACCTGCCCTTTTTTTGTTTTTTAAAAACACAGCCGCAAACACGCTCAGCCGGCCAGTACCCGAAGCGCCTGTTTCAGGAGCCGATCGAGCGACGGGGGCTCCTGAGCTTCCCGGATGATCCGGTCGACCACCTCTTTGACGGCCGATCCCTTGTAGCCGAGATTGACAAGCGCCGACAGGGCATCATCTTTAACCTGCCCGCTCGCCTTAAACGTATCGGTTCCACCCGGAAGAGTTTCCCGCCCGATCTTGGCCATCTTGTCCTTCAGTTCGAGGATCATCCGCTCCGCCGTTTTTTTGCCCACACCGGGGATGCCGGTCAGGCGCTTCAGATCCTCTTCGGTCACGGCCCGGATGAGTTCCCCGGCGGTGATGCCGGAAAGGACATTGACCGCCAGTTTGGGTCCGATGCCACTGACGGATATCATGAGCTCAAAGATCTCCCGCTCCTCCTGGACATGGAATCCGTAGAGATGTATCGCATCTTCGCGGACATGGGTATGAATATGGATGACCGCGGGCCGGCCAATCTCGGGAAGCTCATAGAATGTGGTGAGCGGGATGACGACACGGTAGCCGACGCCGTGGACATCCACGACGCACTGCGTGACCGATTTTTCGATGAGGATTCCGCTCAGCCGGGCGATCATGTCAGATGGGTTCCATCTTCCTGAAATTGATGTGACAGATGGCTACCGCCAAGGCATCGGCCGCATCGGGAGGCGGAAGCTCCGCGAGATTCAGTATCGCCTTGACCATCATTTGAACCTGCGTCTTTTCTGCTCGCCCATAGCCGACGACTGCCTTCTTGATCTCCAGGGGGCTGTATTCGTATACCGCTATTCCCCGTTGCTTTCCCGCCAAGATAGCCACCCCGCGGCAATGGCCCTGTCTGATCAGGCTTCTGACGTTTTTCCCATAGAAGATATTCTCAATGACCAGCGCATCCGGTGCCGATCGGCGTATTACGTCATAGAGGTCAACATAGATGGACTGCAGGCATGCGGTAAGCGCGACCCCCTTTCCCGGCCTGATCTCCCCGTGAACGATGTGACAGAGAGCGCCTCCGACATTTTTTTCGACAACGCCGTAACCGGTCACAAGACTGCCCGGGTCTATACCCAGCACCCTGAACGTGCCGTTCCGCTTTGCGATAGTATCGTTCTTCGCGCTCCCCTTCAACGCTCGCATTCCGCAGTTCTTCCGGAGGAATGTTGCATCTACTGGTTCAACTTTTCCATGACTTCATCGGAGATGTCGAAGTTTGCATAGACGTTCTGCACATCGTCATTATCCTCAAGCTTCTCCATGAGCCGCAGCATCTGTTCGGCCTTGCCGGCTTCCAGTTTGATCGTATTCTGCGGTACCATGCCGACGCGTGCCTCAAGAGACTTCCACCCCTTCTGCTCGATCGTCTTTTTGACCGCCTCAAACGTCGTGGGCTCGGTAACAACCTCCCATTCTGTCCCCTGATCGCGGACATCATCGGCCCCCGCTTCGAGGGCGACCTCCATCAGTTCGTCCTCGGTAGCCGTTTTCTTGTCCAAAACGATGATCCCCTTTTTGTCGAACATCCAGGCAACACATCCGTTCTCTCCCAGGTTGCCCCCGTGCTTGGAGAAGGTGTGGCGGATCTCTGCCACTGTCCGGTTCTTATTGTCAGTCATCACCTCAACGATCACCGCAACGCCCGCAGGGCCGTACCCTTCGTAGGTGACCTCTTCATACGCGGCACCACCCGCAAGTTCCCCAGTTCCCTTCTTGATCGCGCGGTCGATGTTGTCCTTGGGCATGTTCTCTTCTTTCGCCGCCAGAACCGCCGCCCGCCGCCGGGCATTGCCCTCGATGTCCCCACCACCCAGGCGCGCTGCAAGGGTAATCTCTTTGATCAGCTTCGTGAAGATCTTTCCGCGCTTCGAATCAATGGCGCCCTTTTTTCTCTTGATTGTGCTCCATTTTGAATGCCCTGACATGACATTGTCTCCTGCCGTGGATTTTTGTCAAAACCGATTTGGCTACATAGCATATGCCTGAGTCCGATGTAAAACGAAAAAAAGCCCCCTCCTGACGGAGGGGGCTTCTGTTTTAAATTCCGGCGGCACCTACTCTCCCACACAGTCTCCCATGCAGTACCATCGGCGCTGGAGAGCTTAACTTCCGTGTTCGGAATGGGAACGGGTGGGTCCTCTCCGCTATAGCCACCGAAATATCTCTATGATAGCTACAACTGCATATTGTGAAGGTGAACTGAGTTGCACCATGATTATATCAAATTATGGTCAAGCCTCACGACCGATTAGTATCAGTAAGCTCAACACATTACTGTGCTTGCACACCTGACCTATCAACCTCGTCGTCTACGAGGGGTCTTCAGTCCTGATGTCTCCATCAGGAGGGATATCTTATCTCGAGGTGGGCTTCCCGCTTAGATGCTTTCAGCGGTTATCCCTTCCGAACTTAGCTACCCAGCGATGCCGTTGGCACGACAACTGGAACACCAGAGGTTCGTCCATCCCGGTCCTCTCGTACTAGGGACAGCTCCTCTCAAATATCCTGCGCCCACAACAGATAGGGACCGAACTGTCTCACGACGTTCTGAACCCAGCTCACGTACCGCTTTAA
>VFSW01007020.1_pt1 | contig 16434 bp, 15 predicted proteins | sample 5358111 | NCBI WGS metagenome assembly VFSW01 (sample SAMN11554181, study PRJNA540505) | mine drainage metagenome | isolation source: sediment from site ElyBrook_90M | place: USA: Ely Copper Mine, Vershire, VT | collected 2017 | reverse complement strand
GATCTGCGCGCATCTCTCTAAGCGCCTGACTCATAAGCCCTTGTTTCGTGCGAGTCTGCGCACTGCTAACTGGATTGAGGCCAGGGTTACGAAGGCAACGAGGGTGTCGGCGAGGTTTTCAAAATCCTTGGCCAGGCGTCGGTTCCGGCCAAACCATGAAAAGGTTCGCTCCACCACCCAGCAGCGCGGCAGAACGACAAAACCCTTCATGCCGTCGCTGCGCTTGCCCGGGTTTCCAAACCCCGGAAGAAGTGTTTAATGTCGAATATCGGAAAGCCGCTGTTGCACTTCAGTTGTGAGACGACCTATCTAAACTTTTTGTTTATTGGGCTTCAAGGCAGATCACCATGCGCAAGGTTGGCGGCCGGCAACGCTTCGCCGAAAGACCTTCCGGTCAAGTGAATGACTTCGCCGCATGCTCGGGTAATCTCATTGCGCTTGAGATCGGGCCGAAATCAATTCCAACACAAATTGCGACGGCTCCTCCGAAACCAATTCAACAATAATGCAGGTAAACGTCATGCATAAGTTTTGTGCCAACGAACAAGACTATCATCAATTCGTGATCAATAATTTGAACAAGTTCCACGATGCGTTAAAATCTCGGCCAGGCTTGCATTTGCTCGCCTGGGGACACGAGTTGGACTTTCATGATGCTGGTCGTGGGGGAGGAGATGGCGCGGCCGATATTCTGACGGTGGATGAGGAGGGAATGGTTTGGCTCATCGAAGCAAAATTCGGCAATACATCTGAACGTGGAAAATTCGTTTGGGGCAGCCAGCTAAGACGGTATAAAGGAGCGATTGCCAGAATGAAATGGCAGGACATATTGCCATATTCGGCTAGATTCCTAAGAGGATTGGAAAAAGTAAAACCGTCAATCAATTTTCCAACAAAAGTACAAACGTTCTCTAATATATTGGAGTTGTGGCAAAATTCGATTGGAAAACAATCAGTTGAGCCGAATGTCTTAAATGACATGGTCGCCGTTGCTCTGGAATCTGGCAAATATGGCCTCATGATCATGACGGATTTCTATGATAAGTCGTACGTCACGCACGGGGAGACTTTCTCGCACGATGGGCCGTTAGCATATGTGCGGGCGGACGTACTTCGGGATGGAATGCGATTTGAAGTCGTCTGGCAGCGCCCAGCTTCTGGTGGAATCTTACCGGACGAAAAGCTGCAAAACTATTCTTCGAATTTAGAGGTTCCCAAACTTCGGTGCGATCCAGAGACTTTTGCTACAACGCTATGCCCAGGCGCGCGAGACTTGTGGGAAGATGTTCTTAAACCGGGGTTGGAACAGCTTGGTGTCAAGAAATGGCATCGGAAGCAGATGTCATTCGACGCGAATTTCGAAATCAACGGAAAGCTATTACGTCTTTTGATTGTCGGCTGGCCGGAGAGGGATGCGAAAAATGTGCCACGAGAATATAAGTTGCACGGCGCTGCATCACTTCGAATAAACCCGGATATTAAGCGTATCTATCTGACATGTGAAAAAAACGTCGATCTGACGAATAAGTGGATTAAGCGGTTTTACGATCATGGTTGGAGAGGGCGTCCAATTCACGGAATGAGAGAAAAATGGGGAGTTGCGTCGTTAACCGTAGAAGAGTTTGAAAATCTATTCGTTAAGCACAGAATTGGTGGTATAATGCAATATGAGCCGAACAAAAGCACGCGAGATCATAATGGGCGATTGGGAGACCGACAAAGCATAATAAATTTATTGAACGCGTATCGAGAATTGTTGACCGAGTTGCGCGCGTTTTAGCCAGTCAACTACTACGAAATATATGCCTTTTCGTGTTACGAGAACGGCAAGACCAAGCCGCCCCTGGCTCTGGTCAAGCTGTTCAAGCTGCTTGATCGCCACCCCGATCTGCTCAACGAAATCAAGACTGCCTGACCTTCGTTTGTCGGACAGAGTCATCGGGGATCAGATCACGCCGACGACCAGCAGCAATGCCCGATCTACCGTCTTCATCCTCTCTTCATCAAGACGGCCAAATGGTTCGCTGATCTTGGTACGCGGCAGGGTCGAAAGCTTGTCCACCATGACTTGCGAAAGCGTGCGCAACCCATTGGCGGGATTAGGCTCCACGGTCACGCGAAATGCAGCATTGCGCAGATCGCTTGTGACCGGGCAGAGCACAACGCTTTCCAAATCCGTCAAAAGGTCAGATTGAACGACCAAGGCTGGTCGCGGTTTGCCAAAGTCGCCTTGCAGAGAAACCGTGACCAAATCGCCTCGCTGCGTCATGCCCAACCCTTAATGTGGGTTGCCGCCTCTTCGGTGAAGCGCAAAACGTCGGCTTCTGTTGGGTCGCCCTTGAGGTTTTGGCACTGCTTCCGCACCTGTTCCGCGAACTCAGGCGTGCGGGTGTCCGGCACCCAAAACTGGACAGGACGCAGCCCAGCAGCACGCATCCGCGCGCGGTGACGCGCCACCTTGCCGGTTGATCCGTGGATTGATGGCATGATGCCCTCCATAGGTTGCATGTGTAGTTACATGATACCACGCATGCGACCCTAATGCAACCAAAGCTGTGGCGACACTCCCGGCAAGATCAACAGCCCCTGCCTGGCACCGCCTGATCCTTCGCGACACACCCGAAAGTCCGGCTGGCATTGCCTGCGCGCTATGCTAACAAGCAGGGACATTCCTGCTGCAACAAAGAGCGCTGCTGCCCATGAAACAGATTCTCGAAACTCTCGAAGCCCGCCGTGCCGGTGCGAGGGCTGGTGGTGGCGCGGCGCGTGTTGCGGCCCAGCACAAGCGCGGCAAGCTCACGGCGCGCGAGCGCATCGAGCTTTTGCTCGACGATGGCTCGTTCGAGGAATTCGACATGTTCGTCCAGCACCGCGCCACCGATTTTGGCATGGAGAAAAGCCATGTGCCGGGCGATGGCGTCGTCACCGGCTGGGGCACGGTCAATGGCCGCACGGTGTTTCTGTTCGCCAAGGATTTTACGGTGTTCGGCGGCTCGTTGTCCGAGACGCACGCCCAGAAAATCACCAAGATCCAGGATATGGCGCTGAAAAACCGCGCGCCGATCATTGGCCTGTTCGATGCCGGCGGGGCGCGCATCCAGGAGGGCGTGGCGGCGCTCGGCGGCTATGGCGAGGTGTTCCAGCGCAATGTGCTGGCCTCCGGAGTCATTCCGCAGATTTCAGTGATCATGGGGCCATGCGCGGGGGGCGACGTCTATTCACCTGCCATGACCGACTTCATCTTCATGGTGCGCGACACATCCTACATGTTTGTCACCGGGCCGGAAGTGGTGAAAACCGTCACCAACGAGAGCGTGACCGCCGAGGAACTGGGCGGAGCTTCGGTGCACACCACCAAATCTTCCATCGCCGACAAGGCCTATGACAACGATGTCGAGGCGCTGCTGCAAATGCGCCGCCTGATCGACTTTCTGCCCGCCTCCAACACCGCCGATGTGCCGGAAATCCCGACGTTTGACGATGGCGAGCGCATTGACCTGTCGCTCGATACCATCATCCCCGATAGCGCCAACAAGCCCTATGACATGCACGAACTCATCGCCAAAATGGTCGATGAGGGCGATTTTTTTGAGATTCAGGAAGCCCACGCCCGCAATATCATCACCGGTTTTGCCCGTATCGAGGGGCGCACGGTGGGACTTGTCGCTAATCAGCCGATGGTGCTGGCTGGAGTGCTCGATTCGGATGCCTCGCGCAAGGCGGCGCGCTTTGTGCGCTTTTGCGATTGCTTCAACATTCCGATCATCACGCTGGTCGATGTCCCCGGCTTCCTGCCCGGCACAGCGCAGGAATATGGCGGGCTGATCAAGCATGGCGCGAAGCTGCTGTTTGCCTTCGCCGAGGCGACAGTGCCCAAGGTGACAATCATCACCCGCAAGGCCTTTGGTGGCGCCTACGACGTGATGGCCTCCAAGCATTTGCGCGGCGATGTCAATTACGCCTGGCCCACCGCGCAGATTGCGGTGATGGGGGCCAAGGGCGCTGTCGAAATCATTTTCCGCGCCGACATGAATGATCCAGCCAAGATCGCCGAGCGCACGAAGGAATATGAGGAGCGGTTCCTGTCGCCGTTTGTGGCCGCAGAGCGCGGCTATATTGACGAAGTGATCATGCCGCACGCCACCCGCCGCCGCGTCGCCAGGGCGCTGGCCATGCTGCGCGGCAAAGCGCTGGAAAACCCGTGGAAAAAGCACGACAACATCCCGCTGTGAGGGCGCGCGGGCAGAATGTCTTTAAGCTAAATCTGGCTGAAGTGATCCAATTTCGAGACGCGCCGCGACCAAGATTTGCGCGAGCGCCTTTGCCAAGCGTTCACCACGAATCCAACCAGGCTGCGGCTTTTACCTTGCGTCAAGGGGCCGTGAGCATGATCGCTTCAGATCAGGCCCGGGCCCAACCCGGCCCTGTCGGAGATCGCGCCGTGTTGAATGCTGGCTTTCACACCACCTTGCCCGCGCCGCATCTGCAGGTGACGATGGCAGATTTGCGCCTTCTGGCGGAGGCCGCCGAAACGCAGGCGGGGAGCGATGATTTTTACGAGCACCTGTTTCAGCTCGACGCCGATCCCACCGCCAAATGCGCGGGCTGGGAGAGTTTTTTTGTCACGACAATGGCGGCGCACATTATTTGGGATTTACGCCCCACCGGCGTGATCAACGAGGCGCAGGGCGAATGGCTGATCCGCCACTGCGGCACCAACCCCTCTCCCGCCTGCCGTTCGCTCCTGATCCAGGTGCAGACCCAAGCCCACCGCGTGCCCATCTGGTTTGGCGCGGCGGTGAAAGCGCGGCTGGCCCGCGCGGCGGATTGATTATTCCACAATCACTTTCGTGCCAATTTTGACGCGGTTATAGAGGTCAACGGCATCAATGTTGGACATGCGGATGCAGCCCGAGGACACGCTGCGGCCAATGTCACCCGGCTCATTGGTGCCATGGATGCGATAGCCGGTGTCCTTGCCATTCATGTAAAGATACATGCCGCGCGCGCCGAGCGGGTTGTCGCCGCCGCCGGGCATGGTTCCACCCGGGATGGCAGCTTTCAGATATGACCAGCGCTTGTATTCCGACGCTGTGGGCGTCCAGGTCGGCCATTCCTTCTTGTCCTCAATCACCGCGTCGCCGGTCCATGCGTATTTCTTGCCGCCGGTGGCAACGCCGTAACGCATCGCCTTGTGGTCAGGCAACACGTAATAGAGGAAGTGCCGATGGGTATCGACGACAACGGTTCCAGGTGGCTGGCCCGTCGGGTCATCGACCATGTAGCGGTGGAACGGCAGATAGATCGGCTCCTTGGGAACCTTGGCGAATTGCGCCTTGTCATAGACCGACAATGCGGGATCAGGAGTCGTCGCATACTGGCAACCCGCCAGAAGCACACCCGCCGTCACCAGAACCCCAAAAGACATGAACCGCATGAGCCCGCAACCTCTTAATATCCGCAGCACAATATTCGTGTCGTAGTTAACACAACATTGCCACAATGGGCTAGGCCCTTGATAAAATCACACCGATGTTGCATTTCCGCATCACCTCGGGCAGGCTGCGTTCACGAACCGCCACATCACAAGAACCGGAACGAGCGCTTGGGCACGCTGCTTTTAACACATCCCGCCTCGTTGCTGCATGACATGGGTGCTGGCCACCCTGAATGTCCTGAGCGCATCAAGGCGGTGTTTGAGCGTCTGGAGCGCGAGGAGTTTCAGGCGCTGCTGCGTGAAGAAGCGCCATTGGCGACGGCCGAGCAGATGATGCGGGTGCATCCTGAGCGTTTCATTCAAGCGCTGGAGCAAAGCGCACCGCATCAGGGCCGCGTCAGGATTGATGACGATACACTCATGAATCCAGGTACTTGGCCTGCAGCACAACGCGCTGCCGGAGGTGGTATTGCGGCTGTTGACGCCGTGTTGCAGGGGCGCGCCGACAAGGCCTTTGTGGCCATGCGACCACCTGGCCACCATGCCGGGCGCGAGACGGCGATGGGCTTTTGCTTCCTCAACAACGTTGCCATCGCCGCCCGGCACGCCATGGCCGCCCATGGTGCCGAACGGGTCGCGATTGTCGATTTTGATGTCCATCACGGCAACGGCACGCAGGAGATTTTTTATCACGACCGCCATGTGCTCTATTGCTCGACCCATGAGATGCCGCTGTTTCCCGGCACGGGAATGCCTGAAGATACCGGCCTCCACGACCAAATCTGCAATGTTGCCATGCACGCTGGTGATGACGGCCGAGCGATTCGTGAGGCGTTTCGGCAGATCGTGCTGCCGCGCGTGCATAATTTTGCGCCTGATTTGATTCTGCTGTCAGCCGGATTTGACGCACATAAATTTGACCCGCTGGCCAATCTCGAATTGGAGGCCGATGATTTTTACTGGATGACCGGCAAGCTCTGCGACCTTGCCGCCCACCATTGCCACGACCGCGTGGTTTCATTCCTGGAAGGTGGCTATGACCTTGAAGGACTTGCCGATTCAGCGAGCGCACATGTTCGCGCGCTGATGGGGCGGTGAAGCGTCAGTCACAAGATTGAAACACCTGACATTCTGGTGTCAGTGTTGCCCAGCCTGATAGCCGGGCAACCTGCGCTGGTAGCGTTAAGGATATCAGGCGCTGATCTCACCAGACGCCAATATTCGGCATCGACAGCCATGGCTCGGCAGGCTGCTTTGGCGGGCCGTTTTGCAACAACTCGATGGAGATGTTTTCCGGCGAGCGGATGAAAGCCATATTGCCATCGCGTGGCGGGCGGTTGATGGTGACGCCGGCCTTCATCAGCCGGTCGCAGAAGGCGTAAATGTCATCGACCTCATAGGCGAGATGGCCGAAATTGCGCCCGCCGGTGTAGGCTTCCGGATCCCAGTTCCACGTCAGTTCAACCAGCGGGGCGCGGGATGTTTTGGCGGTCGCCGCGTCGCCGGGCGCAGCCAGAAACACCAAAGTGTAGCGGCCCTTTTCGCTTGTCGTGCGCCGTACTTCAATGAGTCCGAGCTTGTTGCAATAAAAATCCAACGCCTCCTCAAGACTTTTGACCCGCACCATGGTATGCAAATAACGCATAATCGTCCTCTCCCAGTTGCCTTTTCGGTCGGTAGTATTGCAGGGTCGAGACCGGGCGGCAATCGCTGTCCTCAGCAATGCAGGAACGCGTCGCGTGCAGAGATCATCCAACGATGCCACGCAGGACAGGGATGGCGCTGATTCTGCCAGCCTGGCGCGCAAACAGCGGGCGGCACGCGCCTCGATTGCCGCCAGCGCCCTGCTGACTTTGGCCAAGTTTCTGGCGGGGCTGGCTTCGGGCTCGTTGGCGCTGCTCTCGGAAGCAGGCCATGCCGCGCTCGACACGGCAGCGACCATCCTGCCCTATTATGCGATCCGTGAGGCGGCGCGCCCGGCTGACGACGAGCATCAATTCGGCCATGCCAAGCTGGAGCCCCTGGCGGCGCTCGCTGAAACCGCCATGTTGCTGGCGCTCGCCACCTTTGTCGTCATCGAGGCGGTGCAGCGGCTGGTGTTGCCACTTCAAATCAGTGCCGGGCCCGCTGTCTTTGCAGTACTTTTGGTGTCCATCGCGGTTGATGCCTGGCGCTGGCGCGGGCTTGCCAAAGTGGCCTTTGAGGAATCCAGTGAGGCCTTGGCCGCCGATGCGTTGCATTTTTCCAGCGATATGGTGTCGTCGGTGCTGGTGCTGCTGGGGCTGATTGCTGTGCGTTGGGGTTTTACGCGCGGCGATGGTGTGGCGGCCCTGGGTGTTGCGCTGTTCATCGGCCAAGCCGGATGGCGGCTGGCGCGCCGCACCATAGACAGCCTGATCGACGCCGCCCCGCCGGAACTTACCGCAGATGTGCGGCGGTTGATTCTGGCTACGCCGGGCGTCATCGGGCTGGAAGCGCTACGGCTGCGGGCCGTCGGGCCGCGCATCCTTGGCGATATTGTAGTCAGCGTGGCGCGTTCGATGCCGCTTGTGCGGGTTGGCGAAATGAAGGCCGGCCTCACAGAGAGACTCGCGAGACTGTCGCCCCGGCTTGATCTGACCATTACCGCCAATCCTGTGGTGCTGGATGACGAGAGCGTACTCGAACAGGTCCTGCTGGTCGCGGCCCGCCGCCGTGTCCCGGTGCATCATGTCACGGTGCAGAACATTGATGGCAAGCTCGCCATCAGCCTCGACATGGAAGTCAACGGCACGCTGGCCCATAGCGAGGCGCACCGCCTTGCCAGCCGGCTCGAAGCGGCGATTCGTGAGGAGGTCGGCGACAATATCGAGGTTGAAACCCATATCGAGCCGTTGCAGCCCGAGCCTTTGACCGGCCAGGATGTCGATCCGGCCGAGCGCGAGGAGATGGCAGCGCGGTTGCAACACCACGCTGCCGAAATCAAGGGCGTCAGCGATATTCATCATGTGCGGGTGCGCGACACGCCACTGGGGCGGGTGATCAATTACCATGCCCTCGTGAGCCCGACACTCAGCGTCAATGAGGTGCATGAATTGATTGACCAGATCGATCATGCCATGCGGCAGGACGTCACGGGCATCACCCGCATTGTCGGCCATGCCGAGCCGCTGCCGCCCGATCCCTGAGCCAGGGTTTGGCGCGGGCGACCAGGCAGCAGCTTTTATGGCGGGCGTTCAGGCGCGACGCCAGTTGATCAGGCGCAGCACCAGCCAGACGGGGATCACAACAACCGCGCCCATTTCAAGGTCGCGGCCAAAATGGCCGAAGAGCTGGAAGCTGATCTGCCAGAGATGGTGCATCAGCCGGTCAAAGGCGAAAAACAGATCGGCAGGATCAATGCCCTGCCAAACCATCAAGGCACCGACGATCAGCGAGACCACAAAAAGTCGCACGCTCACGGCGACCGGCGTGCCACCGATAAAGCGGTTAAGAGCGGTGCTATTCATCACAATAACTCCAAAGAATCGGGAAAAGGTTGCGAAAACCGCGCCCTCAACGTCCCGCGCCGCTGGATATGGGGATCACTCTGCCGTTGTGCCAGTGGCCTCGATGCGGCTGGCGGCAATCACCGCCTGGGTGCGGCTCTCGACGTCGAGTTTCATCAGAATGGCCGACACATGTGCCTTGACGGTGGCTTCAGACACGGTCAGCTCAAAGGCGATCTGCTTGTTCAAGAGGCCTTCCGACAGCATCATCAACACGCGCATCTGCTGCGGAGTCAGGGTGGAAAGGCGGCGCACGATGTCAGCGGTCTGCGAATCAGCCGGGGTGCGCAGGTCGACATCGGGCGGTGTCCAGGTATCGCCTGCCAGCACCGTGCGGATGGCGTGGCGCATCGTGTCCATGTCGGTGGTTTTGGGGATGAAACCGGACGCGCCGAAATCAATGCAGCGCCGCATGATGTCGCGGTCTGTATTGGCGGAAACGACCACAACAGGCACGCCAGGAAATTCAGCGCGCAAATATAACAGCCCGGAAAAGCCGCGCACGCCGGGCATCGCCAGATCAAGCATGACTAGATCGACACTAGGATTGGCACCCAGTGATTTACGCACTTCGTCAAGGTCGGCGCATTCAATGATGTCGCTTCCCGAAACGGCACCGCGCACAGCCTGATGCAAGGCCCCACGCACAAGAGGATGATCATCAGCAATGATGATGCGGGATGACGCTGTTTCCAATGGACAACTCGAAGCTAGCAAAACACGGAGCGTGCCTGCGAACGCTTATGCAGGTTTATTGGTGAATGATCAAGGTTTCCGACAGACGGATCGTTGCAAAACAACTGCGAGGCCATTTCCGGACTTTGGGCGGATGGTGATCTTTCAGCCGATGGCGCAGCGACATGCCCTGCTCCACCGCGCGCCGCCAGCGCCACACGCAAACGACGCTTAATTGGCGCGACCAAGACTTTCAGGACTGTCGAGCGAGAAGGCCGGGATTTCGACTTCGAACACTTCGCCCTCGCCATCGACCATCTGGTAGGTACCCCGCATCATGCCGGACGGCGATTTAAGGGGGCAGCCGGACGTGTAGCGGAACGACTGGCCCGGATCGAGCATGGGTTGCTCGCCAACAACTCCAGGGCCGCGCACTTCCTCGGTCAGGCCCCGCGCGTCGGTGATGATCCAGTGGCGGCGCAGGAGTTGCACCCGCCGCGCTCCATGATTGGCGATCTCGACAGTGTACATCCAGAAATACAGACCTGCCTGCGGGTCTGACCTTTGTGGCAAATATTCTGGCATCACAGTCACATGGACATCGCGGGTCACGGCATTATACATGGATTGCCTCTGACAATCGGGGTGCCCTGGGCCAAGGCCAGATCATCCCTATACCATGATGCTCTGGCGGGCGCGATTGTCAAAATGGTGCTGCCTGAATTATGCTTGTCGTCAGGGGCGCACCCGAGCGCGGCGGCCCGGCCAGCGCTCAGGGCAAGGTCGTCCGGGAGTCAGCGGCGATGTCGGGCAGTTTCAGCCTCTCGCGCGCACCGAGCAGCAAATCAACTGCCGCCGCACATTCCTGCGGATTATACGGGTTGAGCAGGTGTCCCGCCCAGTCGGCAATGCGAATTTCATGGGAGGGATGGAGCAAGCCCGGTGCCCGCAAATAGGTTGCGGTGATCTGGTCGAAAACCACCATCAAATTTTCCGGCGCGTAGATCAACGTGTCGCCGCTGATGTCGACATAATGGCCGAGGCGTTCGATGACGCTTTGATGCACACTTTCGTGCAGCATCTCAGCATGCCGGTCATAGCCGCTGGCCTGCGAATAATGCAGCCACGAATGCGGGACGGCGACGTTGGCGATGGCGCGGTAGGTGGTCGGCAGCAGTGTCCAGGGGAACTTCCGCATTTCATGCTGGGGGCCAAGAATGTCCCTGGTGCCGGAAAGATGCGGCCCGAGACCCGGATTGATGGGAAACCAGGGCAGATGCAGGCGGATCCGCTTCAGCATCCAATCCAGGGAAATATCATCAAGCCCAACATAGGGCTGCTGGGCGCGCGTCGCCTCGACGATCATCGAGCCGCCGACATCGGCATGGGCACCGGCAAACCACACTTGCTCGACCTTGCCGTTGAATTGCAAGAAGGGCGTGCGCCGCCATGTCGTGGCGCTATAGGCTTCGCGGTGCTCGTCAATGGCCAAAGCCTGCAAATTGACTTTCGCCACGCGATTCAATTCAACATCATGGAAGCCGTATTTGGCGGCATTGGCGCGGCTGAAGGCCACCAGCGGGATGCCCAGCGCCCCGACCGTGTCAAACACCGCCAGCAGTTCAATGGCAAATTCATCGGGGGGCCAGACGTATTGGGCGAGGGCGAGCCTGTCTCCCGAATAACGATCCGCCGGTTTTTGGCGGTAGAACGCCCAGGTTCTGGCTTCCAGTTCCGGGGTGCATTGTTCCGGCCGCAAGAGACCGACCGCTGAAATATAGCCCGCAAGCGAGCGGGCGGCAAACGCCCCGCGCGAAAAACCGAAAATGCAAATTTTGTCACCGGGGACGTAATTTTCCGATAAAAACCGGTAGCCCTCGCGGATCTTGCTGCCGATGCCCTCGCCAAACGCCCCGCTCTGCAACTCGCGATTGATGGCGGCGGTGGTCGAACCCAGGCCCGGTTGGTAATAGACCAGGCATTCCTCGCCATTGTCGGCGAATCGGCGGGGTTTCCACAAGTGCCCGGCCATGCCAGGCGCGCCCACAGGGTTCGTTCCGCTGCCAGCCTGGCTCAGGGCGCGATCCAGCAGGGTTCGTATCCGGGCTATATTGGTGTCTTTGTCGCTGGTGTTGGTATTATCCCAAGTTCCATCCAGCAGAAGAACAAGCTGCTTCATCCAGCCCCCCGGCTCCGGCCACCACCATCACGCCAAAGCGGCAAGGTCGGGTGTCCAAGGTGTTTTTGTCTTTGGTACAGCCACCCCGGCTCGAACGGGGGACCTCTAGATCCACAATCTAGCGCTCTAACCAACTGAGCTATGGCTGCAACGGCGCGGAACCTATGAGCAAAGCCCAGGGAAAGCAAGAGCCCATTTTCGGGGCTCTCGCGCAAATTCAAGGCCGCGGGCCCAAAAAGGGCAGCGCGGCCTCATGTTTATCAGGCTTTGAACAGGCCGGTGCCCGACTGGCGCACCATCTGCAGCCAGGCGTCACCGAAGCTCTGCCAGGCCTTGACGTTCGACTGGGTGAATTCCTGCGCAAGCTTGACAGCCTCCGCCGGATTTTTCGTCGCGACCAGCGCCGTAGCCAATTGCACCTGCGCCTTGCCCTGGTTGAGGCAAAGGTCAATCATGCGCGAATTGAGCGACTGAAAGCCCGTGACGGCCTGACGCATCCCGGCATCGACCGAAGCGTTGAAGCTTTCAGCCTTGCCGCGCACCGTTGCATAGTTCTCCTGCGACAGCTTCAGGCTTTGCGCCGCCAGGGCCCGCACTGATTCGGGAACTGCGGCCACCAGCGAAAGCTCCGGCTTGGCTGCAGCTTTGGCCGGTGCGCTTGCAACCGGGGCAGCCTTGGCTGCCACCGGCCTTGGAGCGGCGGCTTTGGGAGCCTCAACTTTGGGAGCGGCGGCTTTGGGAGCCTCAGCTTTGGCTGCTTCGACTTTAGGCGCAGCAGCCATTGGCGTGGCAGCCTTCAATGTCAAGGACGCCTGCCCGGATGCGGCAACAGCGGCTTTTTTGGCCACCTGGACGCGAGGTTCGGGTGCTGCCGGCACGGGCTCCCGCACCGGCACCTTCACCACCGCCGGAGCCGAGGTCGCCGAAGCCTTGGCTTTGCCGACCCGCTTGGATGAATTACTCACCATCACAATCATCTCCTGTCGATTGCTTGAAGATTACTTGTGAAGCTTACTTGGGCTTCATCGACTTCTGGACGGCTTCGCCAAGTTCCTTGGCTTGCGTCTGGATGGCGGCCATCTGATTCTTGGCGAATTCGCTTTGCAGAGCCAGCACTTCGGTGAAATCCTTGGCTTTCACCAGCTTCTGGGCGAGGTCGAAGGCCGCGGTAACATTGTCCTGAGCGTAGCTCATGGCCTTTTCGGTGACGGTCTTGGCATTGGCGTGCAGCGAGCTGGTGGTGCCTTCAGCCTGGCCAGCAGCCTTCTGAGCGGCGCCCATGAAACCTTCGAAAGCCTTGCGGGCCTGATCGACGCTCTTTTCTGCAAAATCGCGCATTTCGCCGGGGACCTGATAGGGTGCATTGCTCATGTTCAAACTCCTTCATTGTGGCTCCACCCTGCCACAAGTGCCAGGAGCCGGTCAGGCACATGCCTACGCCCGAAATGGGCATAGACATCACATAGCGCGACATATGTTGCATTGCAACATAATTGTGCATCGCAACATTCTACCTTCGGCGAATTTTGGTGCTATATTTGGTACGGCATGCGGCTAGGGTTCATGAAATCAGGACTTCAGCCATGGACAGACATGGGGTTTTGCCGCTAGCCTGTCGCGACGTTCGCGGTGGACGAGTCTGGCGCGGTGGAGGAGTTTGGCACGTGCGCCTTGCAACCAGGGCGCAACGGGCCGGAGCCGTCCACGGGAAACGATCATGGCAAAGGACGTGTGATGAGCGCAGAGGGCGGAGTGGTGCTTGAAGCTGACCGACCTGGCGACGTGCGTGATCCCGATTTTTCGCCTGAGGCGCGTGACGGATTGCTGCGCGATGACGCGCCGGGGATCGCCCAGACCAGAGGCGACCCGATTGTGGTGCTGCGCGCCGGGCCGACGCGCGTGGTGTTTGCCAATGCCAGCGCGGCAGGATGGCTTGACGGGCAGACGCCGGAGGCGCTGACTGCGGCGCTCACGCAAGCGGGTGCGCGAACGTGGCAACGCCTGCAGCATCTGGCTGAGCATTTGCCGCCGCGGCCCACGGCGCAGATGGAACGCCTGCGCCTGCCGGTTGCGGGTCAATTGCGCCAGGTGACGCTGCTCTGTCGCGCTTTCGTGGATAGCGATCAGAAAGCGGGCTTGCTGGTGGTTGCTTCGGGCCTTGGCCGCGAATTGCCGCGCGCGCCCGTGCCGCGAATCGACAGTGCACCAGTGATCGACAATGCGCCTGAGATACCTGCGCCGGAAGCGCGTGCAGACGCAGGCTTGGCACAGTTCGAGCCGGGCATGGCCACGCCGCCGAACACCGTGGCCAGCAGCGGCGAGGTGGCGATGCCTGATGCCAGCCGGCGCTTTGTCTGGCGTGCGGGGGCTGACAGCAAGATCACGCATGTCTCCGATGCGGGCCTGGCCGCGCTGGGATTGGCGCCTGAAGCGTGCCTTGGCAAAAGCTGGGATGAGATTATCGCGCATCCGCCCGAAACGACGCGGTTGGCGGCCTTGTTGGCGCAACCCTCAAGCTGGGGCGGCGAGGGCTTTGATTGGGGCGACGCAAGACGCCTGACGCTGGGAGCGACGCCGATTTTCAAGCCGGTGCGCCTTTTTGCAGGATGGCGTGGTTATGGCGTTGTGGAACAGACCGGCGCGACGCTGGCCGAGGGATCGACTGTTCCGCTGAATGACGGCGGCCACGCTGATAAACACAGGGCTGATGTCATACAAGAAGGCGAAAGCCTCGCCGATGCGCCAGCCTCCATCGTGCCTCACGACGCTACACCGCAGGGCGTCCTGACGCCTGCTGACATCCTGCCGGCCGCTCCGTTGGTTGCTGAAACTGTGGCGCAGGATGAAGCCGCCGCCCCGGCCATGCACGGTGCCGCCAACGACGTTGCCGATCCCGCGACAGTTGAGCCTGCGCTGCAAGCTCATGAAGTGGTTGAGGTCTCACATGAAGTAGCTGAGGGCTCTCATGAAATGGTTGACGGCTCTCATGAAGCGCATGAATTGGCGCATGAGACACCTCCCGCCACCCGTGTGCTGCCGCTGACGGCGGCCGAATCGCGGGCCTTCAACGAGATTGGCGCGCGGCTGACGCCAACACGCGATGCCATTGCGCCGGTATCGGCGGCAAGCTTGCAGGAAGCTTCAACCGATGAGGAACCAGACAGAAACGGGCTCCAACCTGAGACCCGGCAAACCGATCCCCATGCCGGCTTGCTCGATCTGTTGCCGCTCGGCATCCTGATTGCCCGCAGCGGCCAGACCCTGTTTATCAATACGCCGTTGCTGCATCAGGCAGGCTTTGCGGACGTCTCGGCGTTTGAAGCGGCGGGCGGGGCCGATCATCTCACGCGGCGGCTCGCGCCGGTGCCTCGCAGCAACGAGGCCGGCGAGGATGCCGAACCGCATCAGGCGGACGGTGGATTTCACCTGCGCCAGATCGACTGGCAGGGCCAGCCCGCGAGCCTGATAACCGCCGCCCTGCCCCCGGCAGATCCGGAAGAGGCCCGCCGCCATCGGGCTGACGCCTGCGATGCGGCGGAGCAGGTGCGCGATCTGCGCGCCATTCTTGATACGGCAACCGACGGCGTGGTGACGCTGGATGCCAGCGGCCACATGCTTTCGCTGAACAAGTCGGCTGAGGCGTTGTTTGGCTGCGATGGCGCTGATTGTGTCGGCCAACCTTTTGCCAGCCTGTTGCAGCGCGATGCGCAGGCAGCTTTTGCCAGCTATTTTGAAGGCGTCGGCTCGAATGGCGTCGCCAGCGTCATGAATGATGGCCGCGAGACGATCGGGCGGACCGCCAAGGGCGGGCAAATTCCGCTGTTCATGACCCTGGGGCGGATCGGCACGCCGGATGCCCCGCGATTTTGCGCTGTGCTGCGCGACATGACGCAATGGAAAAAGGTCGAGGCCGAACTCAATGCGGCGCGGCGCGAGGCCGAGCGGGCCAGCGCGGTCAAATCTGAGTTTCTGGCGCGGATCAGCCATGAAATCCGCACGCCGCTCAGCGCCATTCTGGGGTTTTCCGAGGTCATGTCGGAGGAGCGCCTTGGCCCGGTGGGCAACGAGCGCTACCGCGAATATCTGAAAGACATCCATGCCTCGGGCCAGCATGTGATGAGCCTTGTCAATGATTTGCTTGATCTTTCAAAAATCGAATCGGGCAAGCTGGAGATGAATTTCACCAGCGTCGATATCAACCATATCGCCGATGAGTGCATCATGCTGATGCAGCCGGTGGCAGCGCGCGAGCATGTGGTGCTGCGGCGCTCGCTGGCCGCCAATCTGCCGCCCGTCGTTGCCGATGAGCGCTCCTTGCGCCAGATCATGCTGAATATTCTGTCCAATGCCATTAAATTCAATGTCAGCAGCGGCCAGGTGATTGTCTCGACGGCCCTGACCGATAGCGGCCATGCCGTGCTGCGGGTGCGCGACACCGGCACCGGCATGAGCGAGGACGATGTGCAACTGGCGATGGAGCCGTTCCGGCAATTGCCCAACGCCACCCAGAAGCGCGGGACCGGGCTCGGCCTGCCGATCACAAGGGCGCTGATTGAAGCCAACCGCGCCAGCCTGGTGATCCGCAGCCGCCCGAATGAGGGCACGATGGTCGAAGT